>QMCE01000186.1_pt1 | contig 29637 bp, 26 predicted proteins | sample 1821851 | NCBI WGS metagenome assembly QMCE01 (sample SAMN09453174, study PRJNA476694) | Termite gut metagenome, whole genome shotgun sequencing project. | isolation source: worker | host: Odontotermes sp. | place: South Africa:Pretoria | collected 2016-01-28 | reverse complement strand
GCTATTGACAAACTGGCTTTGGACGGCCCGGCGGGCAACGGCGGCGATGTGTACATGCAGGGCGGCGGCGGCAGCTTAAGCAAAGCTGCCGAGCAGGGCCTGTTCATGCCCATCCCCGAAGATTTGTTTGATCTAAGCCGTTATGTGGAATCGTCAATTCCCACTTACCGCTATAAAGGCCAGTTGTACGGTTTGCCCATGGGTGTGGAGTGCCCGGCGCTTATCTACAACCGCGATTTGGTGGATTCTATCCCGGACACCTGGGAAGACTTGGTAGCCCAGATGAACGCGGACACTGATTTTGCCGGCGACCGCTACGGCTTTTTGTGGGACCCCAGCAACTTCTACTTTACAATGGCGCTTATCTACGGCAAGGGCGGTTACATTTTTGGCGAGGGTGCCGACGGTGAGCTGGACGTAACCGATATTGGCCTGGACGGGCCCGCCGCTGTGGAAGTGTACGAACAGATAGCCCAGTATTACAATGACGGCCTGTTAGAGCGCAATATGGCTTACGACGTGATGCAAACCAAATTTGGCGAAGGCAAAGTGCTGGCTGTGTACGATGGGCCCTGGGCCGTGGCCGGTTACCAAGCCGCGGGCATCAATGTGGGGGTTGCGCCCCTGCCCGCCTTTGAAGATGGCGGCGTGCCGCTGACGTTCTCTGGCGGCTACGGCTTAGCCGTGAGCAGCTTTACGAATAACCCCCTGGCGGCCTTTAAGTTTATGGAGTTGTGCATGCGCGACGAGAACGTTTTAGCATACGCCACCGAGCGCAACCTCATCCCGCCCCTCAAGGTCAACCTGGAATCGGATATTATCAAAAACGACCCCGTGATGTCTGGTTTTGCGCTGCAACTGGTGAACACCATCGCCCAGCCCAGCGTGCCGGAAACCGACCAAATCTGGACACCCATGGTGGATGCCGGCTTGCTGATTATCAGCGATGAAAACGCGGATGTGCCCGGCATCTTAAAACAGGCGGTGGACTTGATACGCGACCAGATTGCCAGCTTTATGTAGCACACGCAGAGTGTAAAAGTACATGCCGGGTGGCCGTGTCTGCGCGGCCACCCGGCATGGCTTCAAGGGGGGAGAATGATGCTTTTGAACACATCACTTCGTGTGGAAAAGCGCGGCAGGCGCCCGGCGCTGTGTGCTGTTCTCTCGGCGCTGTTTATGGGCCTTGGGCAAATGCTGAATCGCCAGTTTCTAAAAGGCGCGCTCTACATGGCGGCTCACGTCATGCTTGTTTTCTGGGCAGCGCCATATTTATCATGGGGCATTGAAGATTTGATTACTCTGGGATACGTGCCCATGCGGGATCACTCTTTATTTGCCATGGTGTACGGCATTTTGTCTTTGATTGCGCTTGTTTTTATCATTGTTTTTTATGTTTTATGCATCACCGATGCCTATAAATGCGCAAAAAAGCTGCAAAATTACGAGCAGCTGCCCACTTTCAGGCAGGGGTTTAGAAACACGCTAAGCCGCCGGGCACCCCTGTTTTTTGCCGCGCCGGGCGTGTTGGCCGTGTGCGCAATTGTGGTATTGCCGCTGGTGTTTTCCATCATCATCGGTTTCACAGATTATGACGCTTACCATCAACCGCCCGCCAAAATTTTGGAATGGGTGGGGATGCAAAACTATGTGCAAATTTTTCAGCTGGAAACCTGGGCACATACTTTCCGCAGCATCCTGCTATGGACACTGAGTTTTACGGTGCTGTCCTCGGTGCTTCCTTACGCTTTTGGCATTGGGGTAGCGGTGCTGCTAAACCACCCCAGGCTGCGCTTTCGCCGGGTGTTTAAAACCATTATGGTTCTGCCCTGGGCAATTCCGTCCTATATCAGCATCATGGTTTGGCGCGGTATGTTTGACACCAATAATGGGATTATCAACAGCTTTATCAGGGCGCTGGGCCTGGAGGGCGTTCCCTGGATGCAGGACGGCGCGGCTACCCGGGTGGCGCTGGTCATCATCAGTGTGTGGAGCGGTTTTACCTTTCCAATGCTTATTGCCGACAGCATCATGAAAAGCATCCCAAGCGAATTGTACGAAGCCGCCAAGCTGGACGGCGCCAGCAGCGTGCGCTCTTTTTTCGCCATTACGTTTCCCATGCTGTTCTTCAGCATTTCGCCGTTGTTTATCATGAGCGTGGCGGGCGCGTTTAACAACTTCAACATCATCTACCTGTTCAGTGAAGGCGGGCCGCCCAACCTCTCGTATATGGGCGCGGGAAATACCGATAACCTGATTTCCTGGATATACAAGCTGACATATACGGCGCAAAAGTACAACTATGCCTCGGCCATCACCTTTATCATCTTTATCTTTTTGGCTGTGTTCAGTATCATCAATCTCAGCCGCACCAAAAGCTTTCGGGAGGAGGAGATGCTGCAGTGAGTCATCAATCAAAATCGCGCGCGTCGCTGGTGCTTACCTACACCCTGCTGGGGATAGTGTCTTTGTTTGTGCTCATTCCCATCGTGTATGTGCTTAGCTTGTCCTTCAGCACCGGCAACACCATTCACATGGACTCTTTGCTGCCGCGCAACCCAACGGCAGACAACTACATAACGCTGATTACCGAAACCAACTTTCCAAGCTGGTACTTAAACACCATCATCACCGGGGCGCTTACCTCGGTAACGGCGCTTATTGTGGTAACGCCCACGGCGTATGCTTTTTCCAGGCTCAAGTTTCGGGGGCGCAAAGCGGGGATGCTGCTGTTTTTGGTATTGCAAATGTTCCCCGGCATGATGGCCATGGTAGCCTACTATGTGCTGCTGAACTTGCTGGGTTTGCTGGATACCCTGGCCGGCGTTACGCTTTTATACGTGGGCTCTGCCGTTACAGTGTACACCTGGATGCTAAAAAGCTTTTTCGACACCGTGCCCAAAGCGCTGGAGGAAGCTGCCTTGATAGACGGGGCAAACCGTTTTCGGGTTTTTTACCGCATCATTCTGCCGCTGTCGGCGCCCATGCTGGTGCTTATTGCGGTGTTTGCCTTTGCAGCACCTTTTGGCGATTTTGTGCTTTCGCGTATCGTGCTAAGCCGCCCGCAAAACTTTACGCTGGCGCTGGGAACCTATAACCTTATCAGCGGCGAATTTGGCAACAATTTCACCATGTTTGCCGCCTCGTCTGTAATGGCCAGCCTGCCCATCACCATTTTGTACCTCTGCTTGCAAAAAACCATGGTAACTGGTTTTAAGGGCGCGGTGGTGCGTTAACTTCAAGGAAAATAACGTAAGGAAGATAATATGAATCAGTCCATCCTGTACTGGAAGTGGGACGATGCCTCACTGGCGGGCGGCTTGGCGGCCAAAACGGCCGACTTAACCGCCCGCTACGGTGGTGACAACATTGCGGTGGGCATCCACTGGGTGCGCCGGGAGTATGACGAGCTTGAATTGCAAAACGCGATAGCGCAAACGGCAAACAGCCTGCACGCACAGGGCAAACGCCTGCATGTAGAAACCTGCCTTAGAAACGAAGGAGCGGCCTTTTTCAGAAGCTATCCCAGCGAGCGCGCGTGGCTAACCATCTGCGCGGAACTGCAGCTGGATGCCGAAGGCCGGGGCGAAATAGCATTGGACGTGGAGCCGGTATACCACTACTGGCGGGCCGCGGGGCAAAACGGCCCGGAGCGTGTTTTTGGCGGCTGGGCCTTTACCAAAACGGGCGAGGGTTTTTTGGAGGAAGGCAGTATACAAAATATCTTGTCTTGCTGCCGAATAGAAACCCGCATGGACAAGGCCGCTGCGCCGGGGCCGCCGCAACTGGCAGCCGGAGGCAGCGGTGTGCCCGAAGGCGCAGCCCAAATGCGCTGTGTGCTGAAAGTGGATGCCGGGAACGCGTGCGCTTTGCTTGCCGCCGCGGTGGTGGTGGGCACGCCCCAGCCCATCCCCGACTTGGCCTCGCCGTGCCTGATGGAACATTACGAACGGATGCTGGCCGCGGCGGCTGCGGCGGGGGTTGACGGTGTCATCAGCGATGAATGGGGATATGACGTTATCCTGGCTGTCCATCAGCCAAACCCCTATGACGACAAGACCCTGCACTTGCGGCATTTGTCACTATCAGACAATTTTTCTGGATGGTACGGCAAATTATTCCCGGGTTACCGCTTGTACGATGACCTGATTTGGCTGTATTATGCGCCGGAAAACACGCCGCAGCGCCGGGTGGCGGCGGTAAACCGCTATATTGCCACCTTGCGGGATATTATGCGGCAAAACGATGAAGACATGTATGCCGCCGCCAAACGCGCGCTGGGCCCAAACGCCTTTTACGGCGTGCACCCCACTTGGTGGGGCAGCGCCGACAGCCTGAACTTTGAAGTTTTCAAAAATGGCTGGTACTGGTGGGAGGCCAAGCGCGACATTGCCCAAACGGATGAAACGGTCAGCGTGCCTATCCGCACCGCCCTGGCACACAAGTGGGGCGGGCCCATTTGGTACAACATGTGGTATTCTATGGGCACACGGGATATTAAAACCTATTTTCGCGACACCTGGCACAGCTTGCGTTACGGCGGACGCACCCACATCCTGGGCTATGAATGCCCCAACGAGCCGGTGGTATTGCCTCTTAGCCCACCCGGGATGCTGGAGCAAATAGAGGATATGGACGCGCTGATACGTCGAATGGAGGCGTGGCAGAGCACACAGCCCGATTGCCGGGTGCTGCTGCTGTTTGGGATGGAAGCCGCCACCAACTGGGCATTGGTGGGTGCGCCAAAGCCGCCCTGGATTCCCGAAAACCCGGTGCAAAAAGCCGTTCTGCGCGCGGCCAATGACTTAAATAATCTTTACCTATGCGACCTTGTGCCCAGCACCGAGATAGTGAACGGCAGCTTGCGGATAGACAACGGCCAGGCTGTATATGGCAGCCAGCGCTACGATGCGGTGGTTTTGCTGGCCCCGGAGAGCCTGGACTTGGCTTGTTTTAGCTGGCTGCGCGCCTTAACAGCAAACACCCTTGCGGTGTGCGGCCACGCGCATATGGACAACACGGGCCGCCCGCTGTCGCCGGAAAACCAGGTGCTTTTAGGCGCAAACCGGGTTTTCGATGCAACGCCCGAAGGCCATGCGCTTGCGCCGTGGCTGGCAGCGCGCGGTGTGCGCGCAAACCGTTTTGAGAATGGCTGTGTGTTCCAGGATGGCAGCCTGCTGTTTACGGCTGCCGGTGAGAAAAGCAGCGGCAACCCGCTGGCGGTAACGTGCATACACAAGGATGTGCGCATTCAGTTTCAGGGGCTGGATTGCCTGTGGCTGAAGTTTGAAGCAGGGGAAACACGTGTTACCGCCTTCTCGCCTCAGCCAGGGGTGCTTACCTTGAACGCACAGCCTGTGCAAACAGATGGGCACACCCAGGCGATAGGTTCATCTCAACAATAACTGGGCCGCAGCGCCCTGCCAGGAGTGGATTATGTATAAAGTAATCTATCAGCCGATCTCCCCCGAGGGGTGGATATCGGAGTATTTGAGGCGGGAAGCCGATGGCATCACCGGTAACTTGCATCGCATATGCAAAGAGGTGTGTTCCGGCATTTACAGTCATAATCGCACCCAAAACAGCGGGAAAAGCGATGGCAGCTGGGGCAGCTGGTGGCCGGGCGAAAGCCAGAGCAACTGGGAGGAAGCCCTGGTGCGGTTGGCGCACATTACCGGGGATTCCGCTTTGCAAAAACAGGCCGATGCCATTGTGCAAGCGTATCTGGACAGCCAGGACGAGGACGGCTATATTGGTATTTATCAGCCGGGGCATCGGTTTTCTTGCGGGGAACGCAGCGGTGAGCTATGGACCCAAAGCCGCGTGATGAATATTTTACTGCAAGTGGTGCGCACCAGCGGACGGACCGATGTACTTGCCGCGTTGCGGCGCATGGCTGATTGCACGATACAACACTACGGCCCGCTGGCGGGCGGCCGCAGCTTTTACACCGAAACAGATATAGACGGCGGCAAGGCCCACGGCTTGATGATAGTGGAACCGCTGTTGGGGCTCTATCATCAAACCGGCACAGCGTCCTACCTGGATTTTTGCGAATTTCTGTACAATGACTATTCAGAGCACATACACGGTTTTCCCTGCGAAGATATTGCGCGGCATAATCTAAGCGACCCCACCCGCCCACTCATATCACACGGGCCTCACACCTGCGAGCAATTGCGCGTTCCGTTGCTGCTATATAATGCCACGCGCAAGCCCGAGTACCTGTCGCTGTTCCGGGCCGGTATGGATAAAGTGAAGCATTCGCTTTGTTTGTCAGGTTCTTGCAAGTCGGACGAAATGATTGGCGCTTATGTTGCAACCGTGCTGCCCAATGGCAGCGAAAAGGGCGGCTTTGACGGCTGCGTGGTGCTGCCCAGCAACGGTTATGAGTATTGCGCCACGGTGGAACTGATGCTTACCCTGCAAGCGGCTTTTGAGATATTGGGCGACACGGAGTATGCCGAAATGGCCGAGTGGTTGGTGATGAATGCGGGTATGGCGGCGCGCCGCCACGACGGAAAAGCCATACAATACCTGTGTGCCGACAATTGCTACGAAGCTACGCGTGAAAGGGGGGACAGATGGGACTATTCGCCCACCCACATGGATGCGGCTGTGTGCTGCGCCCCCAATGCCTGCCGCATGATGCCCGCTTACCTGGAAAGAATGTGGCTGCAAACAGACGAGGGTTTGTTGGCGCAGTACTATGGCCCGTGTACACTAAAAACAGAAGTGGGCGGCGGTGTGGTTCGCATTGCGCAAGAAACGCTTTACCCCTTTGAAGACACGGTGCGCTTTACGGTGCATGGCGCGGGGCGCTTTGCGTTGCGCCTGCGCATCCCCACCTGGTGCAACGGCCCAATTATAACGGTAAACAGTGAAATTGATAGAACCAGCGGCGCCGCACCCGGCGGCATAGCCAGCCTGACGCGCGAATGGCGCGACGGCGATACCGTAACCCTGCAATTGCCGGCCGAGGTACGGGTGCTGCGCGCCAATGACGGCAGCGCGGCATTAGCGCACGGCCCCCTGCTGTATGCCCACAACATTGCCGCAAACGGCACCGTTACGCACGACTATGGCCTTGAGGGCTTTTGTGATACAGACTACCTGCCCGCCTCCGGCGAACAGTGGGACTATACCCTGTGTCTAGACCCCGCCTGGCCATCGCGCAGCGGAAACCTGGTGGCGGACAATGCCGGCAGCGGCTATCCATGGGATACGCCGCCGGTTGCCCTTGCCGTTACCGCGCTGGACAGCTGGAGTATCCAAAGAGATTTGCGGCTGATACCCATTGGCTGCACGCTGCTGCGCCGCACCGCCTTCCCGGCGGTGGTACGCGCAAGCCGGGGGGAGCGCGAGAGATGACCCCTTACGAGCGGCTATACACGCGCTTGCGGGGCGAAGCTGTGGACCGCGCGCCGAACCTGTGCCTTGTGATGGCATTGGCGGCCAAAGAAGCCGGTTTCAGTTACCGCGAGATGGTTACAGACTATCGCGTGCTGTGCCATGGGATGCTGCGCTGCCAAGAAAAATATGCGCTCGATTTTGTCAGCGCCATCTCGGACCCCATGCGCGAAGCCAGCGGTTTTGGCGTAGAATTGGTTTATCCTGAAGAGGGTGTACCTTATGCCAAAGCACCGTTATTTACCGACATTACCAAAGCGGTGCTGCGGCCTGTGGCACCACAAAACGCGCCGCGCATGCTGGACCGCTTACAGGCGGTGCGCTATTTTGCCCGGCGGTGCAAGGGGGAGATACCCATTGTTGGCTGGGTGGAAGGCCCTTTTGCCGAGCTGTGCGATTTGGCGGGCGTTAGCGAACTGATGATGGCGCTGATGGATGAGCCCGAAGCCGTACACACCGCCCTGCGGGCTTGCTTTAAGCAGGCCAAGGCGTTTGCGCTTGCCCAAGTGCGCGAGGGGGCGGATATTATTGGCATTGGGGATGCCGCAGCGTCTTTGATTGGCCCGGCCAATTATCGGGCATTTGCCCTGCCTTACGAGCGCAGCCTGATAGAGCAAATTCACCGGGCGGGCGCGTTGGTGAAGCTGCATATCTGTGGTGATATTACCCCCATTTTGGCGGATGTAGCCAATACCGGCGCCGACATTGTGGACTGTGACTGGATGGTGGATTTATCCAAAGCCGCCGCGCTGTTGGCGGGTAAAGCGGCAGTGTGCGGCAATTTTGACCCTGTGGCGGTGCTGTTGCAGGGTACGCCGGACGGGGTGGAACAAGCCGTGGCATCCTGCCTGGCCAGCACACCCAAAACCAGCCTGATTGCCGCCGGCTGCGAAGTGCCGCGGAACACACCGCCGGAGAATTTTTTGTCGGTGGCACGCGCACTTGCCGCCTGCGGACCAAAAGAACGGCTGGGTGTCTGATGCCACTTGGCGGTGCGGCGAAAGGAGGTACGTATGCGTTTGGTATATTCAAAAGAGCAAACAAAAGCGGCCATAGAGCGCCGGGATAACCGGTGCGTACCGGTTTGCAACGGCTTGTGGTGGGGTAATGGGCTGGCCGCGAAGTATGGGGATGCCTTGAAGGAACTGGCACAGCAATATCCCGAGGACATTTGCATGGCCTGGTATCAAGGGCCGGGAAACGAGCTGGGTACGCCGCAAAACCCCGAGTATCGCTACGGATATCTGGATTATAGCAATGCCAGGCGTCATAGCATCGGCCAGTCTGCGGTGTTGCTGCCCAGCTGGGATGAACTGGATGTGTTCCTTGCGCACTTTCCAGACCCGAACGAACCGGATAATTTTGCCGGCGCGCGGGAGGCTGTGAAAAAAGCGGATGGACGATACGTGTTGGGTTGCTGGTGGAGATTGTTTCACGAATGGCTGTGGGGCGTACGCGGCATGGAAAACCTGATGCTGGACTACTATGACAACATGGACGGCCTTATGGTACTGGGCCGCAGGGTGCTGGAATTTTACAAAGTGATTATAGCCCGCTTTGCGGCTTTGGGTTGCGATGGTATCTTTACCTCAGACGATTTAGGCCACCAACGCGGTCCCATGATGTCGCCCGCGATTTTTGAGGCGCTGTACTTTCCGCTGTATCAGGAGGTTGTTGCATTTACGCACCAGCATGGGATGCACTTTTTTCTGCACTCGTGTGGTGACAACACCTTGCTGATGGAATACCTGGTGGCCGCCGGGGTAGATGTTTTCCATCCTGTGCAAAAGGGCTGTATGGACATGGCCAGTACCGCCCACACCTGGGGTGGGAAAATCAGCTTCCTGGCCGGGGTGGACGTTCAAGACTTGCTGGTGAACGCGGCACCGGAGCGGGTGCGCGCCGAAGTGCGCGAAATGAAGGCACTCTTTGGCAAGCCGGGCGGCTTGCTGTTGGGTATGGGGAACGGCATCCTCCCCGATTCACCGCTGGAAAACATCCGCGCCGCGCTGGACGAAATGCACGCTTGATGAACGGCTGGCGCGTATCCATAAACGGCACAGGGAATGAAACGCCCTAAACTTGCGAAGCCGATACCAACCTATCAGCCGGGGTGGTTGCAATGTCTTGTTACATTGTGTAAAATAAGGCATCGCGTTGTTTGTTGGGGGTGCGTGGGGATGAAAAAAGCGGCAATGCGCACAGAGCGCGTGCTGCGCGGCATTGTGCTGGTGGTGCTGGGGGCTGTTTTGCTGTACCTTGCGGTTATCAGCATTGTTCAAACCTGCAATATTGTGGACACAGAAAGCACCGAATACCACTGGGATAACCCGTTGTACCATGTGGTGTTTTTAGCACTGGCGCTTACCGCCATCGCGCTGCTGGGCCACCGGCTGAATACCCTGCCCCCTCGGCGCCTGGCTGTGTGCCTGGTGGTTTTTGTGCTGGTGGCAGGCAACATTGGCATTGTGCTTACGCGTATCATGCCCGGGGCGGACCAAGGGCAGCTGATGGAGAATGCCACCCGCTATGTACTTGGGGATCACGCCGCCGATGTGGTTTTACAGCATTACCCCCACCAAATAGGGGTGTGGCTGTATTTTATACTGTGCGCCTGGGTTACCGGCAGCGGCGCCGACCTGCTGGTGCAGGTGCTGAATACCGTGGCCCTGGCCGGCTGCTACTGCTGCGCGGGGCTTATCGCGGCCCGCCTGTTCAAAAGCCGCCGCGCCACCAATCTCACCCTGCTTTTGTGCCTGGGTTTTTTGCCGCTGGCGCTTTATGTCACCTTTGTGTATGGCACCATACTGGGGGTGCTGTTTGCCCTGCTGGCCGTTTTGTTCCAAATGCGCTGTTTGTCCGGCGGCAGGTGGCGGGATGGGCTGTTAAGCGTGTTTTGGATTTTTTTGGCCATAAATATGCGCAACGCCAACTTGATTGTAGCGGCGGCCATGATCCTGTGCTATTTGGTACACGTTATAAAAGCGCGCAAAATTCCGCCGCTGGCGGCGGCGGTGCTGTGCCTGCTGGTGGCCCTGCTGAACGGGCGGGCGATGTCTGCCCTGTATGGCGTCATGACAAACAGCCAGCCGCCCCTGGGCGTGCCGCTAACCACCTGGGTGGATATGGGCCTTACCGAGGACGAATACGCCCCCGGCTGGTGGGGTGCGAAGCACGCCGCGCGCCTGGGGCCGCCGTTCAAAAACACCCCCGAAAGCAAGCGGGAGGTAGATCGGCTTGCCCGGGAAGACATCAGCGGCGCGCTGTCGCGGTTTGTGCAAGACCCCGCCTACGCGGCTTCGTTCTTTTACCGCAAAACCGCCTCGATGTGGAACAACCCCACCTTTCAAAGCTTTTGGATAGGCACGCACCGCGCTTCGAAAATTGAGGATTCGCCCGTCGCCAGTTTCTTTTACAACGAAGAGCGCCTGGGCAACGCGGTGCTGCGGAATTACATGAACCTGTTTCAGACCCTGGTGCTGGTGTGTGCCATTGCATGGCTGTGGCTGGGCCGCAAAACCATACAGTTTGGCCAATTGTGCCTGTGTATTTGTTTTATCGGCTTCTTTTTGTTCCATTTGGTGTGGGAGGCAAAAGCCCAGTATGCCGTGGGTTATTTTTTCTTGCTGCTGCCCTGCGCCGCGGCCGGGCTTAGCGCCCTGGCGGGCCGCTGGGCCGCCCTGGGCCGCCGGGGCATGCAGTGGTGGCGCAGCCGGGCAGAGAGGGTCTAATCCTTCTCAAACCGAAACATCAGCTCCACCGGCATATAGAACACCCCGGCAATGTCCATTGCCAGTTTCAGCGAGGGGTTGTACCGGCCGTTCTCCAAGTGCAAAATGGTTTCGCGGCGCACCCCCACCCGCTCGGCCAGCTGGGCTTGCGTCATGTTAGCGCGCAGGCGCGCCTCCTTTATTTTGGTTACCAGTGTGGGCATCTTCATCTCCGTGTGTTAAGTATTTGTCATGCCATGTTATAAAGATATATCATTGTGCGCGCCTTGTCAAGCTTTTTAGCGCCTTCGATAATTATTGACAACAGTTGCCGTTTTTGTTATTCTTTCTGTATACGTCCGGCTGTTCTGCCACCGTGTCCATTCGTGTTACAGCAATCTATTTTAGTGTGAGGTGTGTTTCATGGAGTATCAGCAACCGCCGCAAGGCCAGCCGGGTTATCCAGACCCCAATGCCTATCCCCAGCAGCAGCAGGGCGGCTACCCGCCCCAGCAGCCCGGCTATGCCCCGCAGGGTTACCCGCAGCAGCCGGGTTACCCAGACCCAAACGCCTATCCCCAGCAGGGCGGCTACCCGCAGCAGGGTTATGCGGACCCCAATGCTTATCCTCAGCAGCCGGCCTACCCGCAGCCCGATTATTCCCAGGGTTACCCCCAGCAGGGCGGGTATCCCGGCGGCTATGGCATGCCCCCTGCCGGCGGCGGCAAGGGCAAAACCTTTGCCATGGTGGGCATGATACTGGGAATTGTGGCGCTGGTTGCGGCCATTGTGCACTTTTTCTATAACCCCTATGTGATGCGGGCGGCCACGCTGGGTTTTGGCGGCGGCGGCGGGTTCGCGCAGTGGTTTTCCTTCATCCCCATGGTTTTGGGCATTGGCGGGCTTGTCCTGTCGGTCATGGGCAACAAGCAGGGCGGCGCAAAGGGCATGGCCATTGCGGGCCTGGTTATCAGCATTGTGGCCCTCGTCATCGGCTTTATCCAGTTCATCAGCTGCGGCGTTTGTATCTGCACGGCACAAAACAGCATCAGCAATGCCTGGGGCAGCCTGTGGTAAGTTGAGGAATCGCCAAAGCCGGGCTTTTGGGTAAGCCCGGCTTTTTTGGACGAAACTGACGGATAGCTGGGAGATGCCATGAGCGACAAACTACCCTTAAACCCAAACGAAGCTTTGAGCAGCCTGGACAGCGCGCCCCCCAATGCCGCGCCGCCCGAAATGCCGCCCGAAGGCCGTGTGTATACCCGGCGCGCTCAGGGCGCCGCCCCTGCGCCGCAAAATATGCGGCGCGGCAAGCGTCTGGCCGTTGTTTCGATGGTTTTAGGCGGCCTTTCCGTGCTGCTGGTGCTGGTGCACTTTTTTGTTTCTCCGCTTAATTTGCGGCTTACCGGCTATAAGGGCGAGTATTTTGCCCTGCTGCCCATGCTGGCGGCCTGCGGTGGCATTGTGCTTTCTATTATAGGGCGCAAGCGCCTGCCCCCCGGGCAAGACAGTGCCGCCACCATGGGGCTTATCAGCAGCATCATCGGTTTTGTGTTTGGCGCTATCCAGCTGGTGGCGTGCACATTTGTGCTGATAGGCCATTTTGGCCTTTAATAGCTGGAGGATATAATGTATCCTTACGTTTATTTTTGGGGCTTTCCGGTGTCCGGGTATTCGCTGGCGGGCCTGGCGGGTGTGCTGGCGGCGGGCCTGTACATAGGCTTTACCAACCGTGGCCGCAAAGCCGGGTTTGTGTATGGGCAGGATGTTTTGCACATTGGCTGCCTGGCTGTGGTGGGCGCGGTGGTGGGCGCAAAGCTGCTGCATGTGCTTACCGTGCTGCCGGTGATTATTGGCAACTGGGATTTGCTGATGCGCCCGGAAAACGACGGAATGCTGCTTGATTTACTGGCAAGCGGCTTTGTGTTTTATGGCGGGGCCATAGGCGGCGTGGCGGCGGTGTATGGGTATTGCCGCCGCTACCGTGTGCCGTTCAAAAGCGTGCTTGGCCTCATGACGCCCGCCATCCCGCTGTTCCACGCTTTTGGGCGGGTGGGGTGTTTCTTGGGCGGCTGCTGCTGGGGCATAGAGGTTTCCTGGGGCATCCGCTTCACGCAGTCGATTGGAGCGCCCAACGGCGTGCCGCTGTTGCCGGTGCAGCTGATAGAAGCGGGCTGCAACCTGTGCCTGTTTGCCTTTACGGCCTGGCTGTCGCGCAAGCTGGTGCGCAAGTGGCTGGTGATGCCCGTCTACATCGCGGGCTATAGCGTCTTGCGTTTTACGCTGGAGTTTTTCAGGGGCGACGCCGAGCGCGGCGTATGGCTGCTCAGCACCAGCCAGTGGATTTCACTGGCGCTGTTTGCGGGTACGGTGGTTTTGTACTTTTCGCGTTGGCGGAAGCAGCCGGTAGAACCCCAGTTTTGCACCCCCGGCTGGCCGCCGCCCAAGGGCAAGGTGTTGCGCCAGGCGGCCGCAGAGGGTACGGTGCAGAAGCAATAACGCATGTGTGCGTATAAAACAATAACCCCGCCATGGCCCAGTGCCAAGGCGGGGTTTTGGTATTGGCTTGCGCTTAGGCGTTGTTGGCTTTCAGTTCCAGTGCGGAAATGCGGTCGCCGTGGTTGCCAACCACTACCTCCAACCGGCCAAGTGCTTCGTGCCGTGCTACCGCATTGGGCAATAGTTCATTCAACATTCTAAGTTCGTGCATCACATTGTGCTCCAAATTGGCTATTGCGCCGCCGTGAATCGCTTGTGTTTCTTTAAGCTCGGCGACATCGGTTTTGAGCTCGGCGACATCGGTTTTAAGCTCGGCGACATCGGTTTTAAGCTCGGAGACATCGGTTTTGAGCTCGGCGACATCGGTTTTGAGCTCGGCGACATCGGTTTTGAGCTCGGCGACATCGGTTTTGAGCTCGGCGACATCGGTTTTGAGCTCGGAGACATCGGTTTTGAGCTCGGCGACATCGGTTTTGAGCTCGGCGACATCGGTTTTAAGCTCGGCGATATCAGCCTTCATATCGGCATTTTCTTCCCGCACCAGCTGACGAATCGCCTGTAAATCGCTGTTCAGCATCGAGCGCATCGTCTGCATATCGTCATTCAGCATCGAGCGAATGGCCTGCATATCGTCATCCAGCAACGAACGAATCGCCTGTAAATCTTCTTTCGTAAGTGCCATAGCACACCCTCCCAATTCTGCTCTGTGTTCATTATAGTCCGGATTGCCATGTTTAATCAAGTGTAAACAGCAAAAACCGTGGAAGCGGTATGTCAGAGCATACAGGTGTGCTTGCATATACAACAAATTATGACCAACAGCTAGTATGCCTTCCCCCACAGCACCATGTGCTTTGCGGGTTTGCCGCACACGGGGCACGCGCCGCTCAGCTGCCGCTGCTCAAAGGGGATGCACTGGCTGGCATAGCCGGTTTTTTCCTTCATGGCGTCTTCGCAGGCTTCGTTGCCGCACCACATGGCGTTGATAAACCCCGTGCGCCCGGCGGCAATATTTTCAATTTCGGCCATGTCGGCGCAATCCCAGCTGCGGGTGGCCCGGTTGGCTGCGGCTTTGGCATACAGCGCCTTGGCCACGGTATCCAGCAGGGCGGGGATAGCGGTATCCAGCGCGTCCAGGGGGATGAAGGTTTTTTCGCGGTTGTCGCGCCGCACCAGCACACACTGGCCGTTTTCTATATCCTTTGGGCCAATTTCCAGCCGAAGGGGCACGCCCTTCATCTCGTATTCGGAGAATTTCCATCCGGGGCTTTGGTCCGAGTCGTCCAGCTTCACGCGGCAAAACGCGGCCAGGCTGGCCTTAATTTCACGCGCTTTTTCCAGCACGCCGGGCTTGTGGGCGGCCACCGGCACAACAACCACCTGCCAGGGCGCTACGGCGGGCGGCAGTACCAGGCCGTTGTCGTCCCCGTGCGTCATAATAATGCCGCCTATCAGCCGGGTGGTAACGCCCCAGCTGGTTTCGTAGGGGTATTGCAGGGTGTTGTCGCGCCCGGTAAAGGTCACATCAAAGGCCCGGGAAAAACCATCGCCAAAGTAGTGGCTGGTGCCCGCCTGAAGCGACTTGCCGTCGTGCATCATGGCCTGGATGGCATAGGTGGCCTCTGCCCCGGCAAACTTGTCGCTCTCGGTTTTTTTGCCGCGTACAAGCGGCATGCACAAATAATCTTCGCACAGGCTGGCGTAAGCCGCCAATTGCTGCTCGGTTTCGCGCACGGCTTCTTCGGCGGTTTCGTGCAAGGTGTGGCCCTCCTGCCACCAAAACTCGCGCGTGCGCAAAAAGGGGCGTGTGGTTTTTTCCCACCGCACCACGCTGCACCACTGGTTGTACAGCAGGGGCAGCTGCCGCCAGGTTTGCAGCACCCGGCTGAAATGGTCGCAAAACAGTGTTTCGCTGGTGGGGCGTATGCACATGGGCTCTTCCAGCGCTTCGCTGCCGCCGCGCGTCACCCAGGCCACCTCGGGGGCAAAGCCCACCACATGGTCTTTCTCCTTTTGCAGCAGGCTTTCGGGAATCAGCAGCGGCATGGCCACGTTTTCGTGGCCGGTGGCTTTGAACATGCCGTCCAAAATGCGCTGTATGTTTTCCCATATGGCCTGCCCGTAGGGGCGCAGAATGGTAAAACCCTTCACGCTGGAATAGTCTACCAGCTCCGCTTTCAAGCAAATATCGGTGTACCACTGGGCAAAATCCTCTTCCTGGGAGGTAATTGCCTGCACCATTTTCTTTTTATCCGCCATTTCGGTGTCCTCCTCGATGCCTTAATAATCAAAAATGTGCCGCTTGCAGCGGCACAATAAAGCGGGCTGCCCCACCTGCGCGGCAGGTGGCGGCCCAGTGGTACTATTGCCAAAACGCCTAGATGTTTTCTTCTATATAACGCACAATATCGCCAACGGTGCGAAAATTTTCTATCTGGTCGTCCGGCACTTCCAGCCCGTATTCATCTTCAATGGTCATCACCAGGTCAACCACGTCCAGGCTGTCGGCTTCCAAGTCGTCCACGATGTCGGACTCCATGGAAATCTTGTCTTCTTCCAAATCCAGCTGATCCGCCAATATCGTCCGAATGCGTTCAAATACCATTCGAAGCACCCTCTCTCAAAATAGTAAGCAAGGCCACAGGAATACCCGCCGGGCGGGTTTGCGCAGGGTCTTTGCAATCTACTCTTTTTTATAGCGTGTTTTCTGGCGCTTGTCAAGGCGTTTACGTTATTTATTGGCCAGGCGCGCCGCACGCGCGCCGCACGCCGGGTTTTGCCTTGTATTTGCCGCGCCGGGTGTGCTAATATAAACCTGTTGTGGGCTTCCCTGCGGCGGGGAGTGTGCGCAAAGACAAAAGCCAGCTTAATAAGGGGGAAATCATGCGGCATCCGGTAGGCTTCGACAATAAAATGTATATCAGCGAGCAATCGGCGCGCATTCGCCGGCGGATGGGCCAATTTGAAAAGCTGTACCTGGAGTTTGGCGGCAAGCTGTTTGATGATTATCACGCCGCCCGGGTGCTGCCGGGCTTTGACGTGAACGGAAAAATTAAGCTGCTGGGCGAATTGCGGGATTACGCCGAGATTATTTTGTGTATTTCCGCCAAGGCTATTGAAAAGAACAAGACGCGCTCGGACATTGGCATTACCTATGATATGGATGTGCTGCGCCTGATAGATGCTTTGCGCAAGATGGGCCTGTACATTGGCGCGGTGGTGATTACGCAGTTTACCGGCCAGCCCGGCGCCGATACCTTCCGTAAGCAGCTGGAAATGCGCGGCGAGCGGGTGTATGTGCATACGCTTACCAAGGGCTATCCCTCGGACGTGGACATGATTGTAAGCGAGGAGGGCTACGGCGCCAACCCTTACATTGAAACCAGCCGCCCGCTGGTGGTGGTTACCTCGCCCGGGGCGGGCGGCGGCAAGCTGGCCACCTGCCTGAGCCAGCTGTACCACGAGCAAAAGCACGGCGCGCGCGCTAGCTACGCCAAATACGAAACCTTCCCCATTTGGAACTTGCCGCTGGACCATCCGGTGAACGTTGCGTACGAAGCCGCCACCGCCGATTTGAAGGATGTGAACATGATTGACCCCTTCCATCTGGCGGCGCATGGGGAAATGGCGGTGAACTACAACCGAGATGTAGAAATATTCCCGGTGGTGCGTTCGATACTAAAGCATATTACGGATGAGGACGTATACCAAAGCCCCACCGACATGGGCGTGAACATGACCGGGAGCTGCATTACCGACGATGCCGTGGTGCGCGCCGCCGCTAGGCAGGAGATTATACGGCGGTGGTATCAGGCGCGGGTGGCGCATGTGCGCGGCACGGGCGAGCAGGAAACCATACAGCGAATAGAGTTTTTGATGACCAGCCAAGACTTGCGCCCGGCCGACCGTGACGTGGTGGCCCCCGCGGTGGAGAAAAGCCGCGCCAGCGGCCGCAGCGCCGTGGCCCTGCGCCTGCCTGGCGGGCAGATAGTGACGGGGAAAAGCAGCGATTTGATGAACGATACCGCCAGCGTGGTGCTCAATTCCATCAAAGAGCTGGCCCGTATCCCGGACGAAGTGATGCTCATTTCCCCCATTGTGCTAGAGCCGATTATCCGCCTGAAAAAGGAGATGCTGGGCAGCCGCTACCCGGTGCTGAAGCTGGAAGAGGTGTTGCAGGCGTTGTCTATCTCGGCGGCCACCAACCCCACGGCCGAGCTGGCCCTCAGCCGCCTGCCCCTGCTGCGCGGCTGCGACGCGCATTGCAGCGATTTGATTACCCGCGACGACGAAGCCACCTTTGTGAAGCTGGGCATCACCTTTACCTGCGAGCCGCAGTTTCCCACCAAGGATTTATATTTTCGGTAGGGCCCGAAGGAGGAACCCAATGAAACCCAACCCCTATTTTGCCGCGCTGCAAAAAAGCTACCTGTTTATTGACATTGCCCGCCGCGTAAGCGCCTTTACCGAGGCAAACCCGAACGCCGATGTGATACGCCTGGGCATTGGCGATGTAACCCGCCCGCTGGCCGCGCCCGTGGTGGCGGCGCTGGAGGCCGCCAGCCGCGAAATGGGCAGCGCCGATACCTTCCGCGGCTACGGGCCGGACACCGGCTACCCGTTTTTGAAAGAAGCCGTGCGGGGCTATTACGCAAAGCGCGGTGTGCGTTTGGATGCGGATGAAATCTTTATATCGGACGGCTGCAAGAGCGATTGCGGCAATATTGGCGAATTGTTTGCCGCCGATAACACCGTGCTGATACCAAACCCCGTGTACCCCGTGTATGTGGACAGCAACCTGATGGCCGGGCGGCCTATTGTGTATGCCGAAGCCACCCGCGAAAACGGCTTTTTGCCCCTGCCGGATAGAGGCGTAAAGGCCGATATTATCTATATTTGCAGCCCCAACAACCCCACCGGGGCGGCGTACACCCAGCACCAGCTGGCCCAGTGGGTGGATTACGCGCGCGGGAACGACGCGGTGATTTTGTTCGACGCCGCGTACGAGTGCTTTGTGCAAACGCCCGATGTGCCGCACTCTATCTACGAAGTGCCCGGTGCCGAGGATTGTGCCATCGAGCTGTGCAGTTTATCCAAAACGGCGGGCTTTACCGGTGTGCGCTGCGGATACACGGTGATACCAAAAGCCCTGGTGCGCGGCGCAGAGCAGCTGAACGCCCTGTGGGCGCGCCGCCAGGGTACCAAGTTTAACGAAGTGTCTTACATTATTCAGCGGGGTGCCGAGGCGGTGTTTACCGAGGCGGGCATGGCGGCCTGCATGGAGAACGTGGCCTATTATAAAAAGAATACCGCCGTGCTGAGCGCCGCCCTTGCGCAGGCGGGCATCTGGCACAGCGGCGGGCAAAACAGCCCTTACATTTGGATGCAATGCCCCGGCGGCATGAAGAGCTGGGACTTTTTTGACATGCTTTTGGACAAGGCCCATGTGGTGGGCACGCCGGGCGCGGGCTTTGGCCAAAACGGAGAGGGGTTTTTCCGCCTAACCGGCTTTGGCAATGCCGCACGCACCGCAGAAGCCGCCGAAAGGCTGGTAAAGCTGCTGGGATAGGCAAATAAGCCGCAAAAGCTGCGAGAACGGCTTTTGCGGCTTTTTATGTATTCTTCGGGTTCACGATGTCGCGCCATTCCAAATCGCCGCGCTCCAGGCCATGTATCAGCACCTCGGCGGTGGCAATGTTGGTGGCCAGCGGGATGCTGTGCATGTCGCACAGGCGCAAGAGGTTCATTTCGTTGGGTTCGCCCGGTTTTGCGTGGATAGGGTCGCGGAAGAACAACAAAAGGTCTATCTCATTGCAGGCAATGCGCGCGGCAATTTGCTGGTCGCCCCCATGCACACCAGATAAAAAGCGCTTTACCGGCAGGCCCGTGGCTTCGTTTACCATCTTCCCGGTAGTGCCGGTGGCAATCAGGCTGTGGCGGCTCAGCGTGCCCAAATAGGCCGTGCAAAACTGCACCATCAGCTCTTTTTTCGAATCGTGCGCAATCAAGGCAATGTTCATGGGTTACCTTCTTTCGCTCTCGCGCTCTCACTGTAAAATTAAGGGCACATCTTCGCCCATTATGCGCCTGGCCACCGCGTTTATAATGGCTTCTTCCCGGCTGCCGCGCGGCAGGGCGCGGCCGTTTTGGGCCGCTGCGGCAAGCTGGGCGCTTTCGGGAACAGCACCCAGCAGCCTTGCGCCAATGCCGTCTACCATTTCGTCCAAATCGTGCAGGGGGCTGTGCGCCAGGCGCGCTTCTTCAATGCGGTTTATCAGCAAACGCACCAGCCTGTCGGGCAGTGCCAAAGCGTTTAACAGCGCGCGCCCGCCTCGCAAGGCCGCGGGCTCGGGGGTTTCCACCAGCAGCAGCCGGTGCGCGGCACGGGCGGCGGCCAGCTGCAATGGGCCAAAGCCAGAGGGCAAATCCAGCAAAATATAGTCAAACAATGGCTTATAGGTTGCGCAAAAGGCAGAAATACTGGACAGCACCGGGCCATGCTGTGCCGCAAAGGGCGCTAAGGCCAGGCTTAAACCAGGCCACACCGGGCTGTGGGCAAGCACCTTGTCGCCCGCCACGCGGCCCTGGGCCAAATCGCCCAAATCAAACACGGCGTCTTCTCCCACACCGGCGGGGATATCCGCGCTGCGTAGGCCCAGCGAAAGCTCTGCCAGCAGCACTTTGCTGCCGGTGGCGGCCAGCGCGCCGCCCAGCAGCACGGATAACACCGTTTTGCCGCTGCCTCCGCGCGCGGAGGCTACGGCCATTATCATGGCATCCATGCGCATACCCCCCAGAGAACGGGCCGGAAAATGCTGCCGCTTCGCGCAAAAATGACTGCTTTGTAAAGTATAGCAGAAATCCCCTTCCCGTACAACTATTTTTGGTGTGATTTTAACAAAAAATTCTATAATCTTTCGAGCGGATTGGACAAGAATCGACTTCAACGCATTGAGAGGTCGGCGTGGTTCGATTCGCTTGACCTTACCCGCCCAGCAGCTGGAACTGCGCCAGCCGGAACACGAACACCAGAAACACCGCGCCCGCCGCAATGCCAAAGGCAATCATGCGGCGCCTAAGGCTTCGCTTATCGCGCTGCTCTGTGGCACGGGGGTCGAAAGAGTTTGGGTCTGTGTTTGCATGCTCGCTGTTTGCCATGTTGTTTCCCTTAGCTCTATTTATGTTAACGCTCATATACGCCCATATCCAGCAGCTTATGATATAATGCAGCCACCGGTAGGCCCATCACATTGTAAAAACAGCCGTCTACGCCCAAAACATACCGCGCCGCCCAGCCCTGGATGCCATAGCCCCCCGCTTTATCGTAAGCTTCGGGCGTGGCGGTGTAGGCATCAATCTCCGCCTTTGGCAGGGGGGCAAAATCCACAGCGGTGCTGTTGGTAAAAGCGGCCGGCGCGCGCCCCGGGGCTATGATGCACACCCCGGTGTGCACCCAGTGCCGCCGCCCGGACAACAGCAAGAGCATATCGGCCGCCTGTTCGCGGTTTGCAGGCTTACCCAGCAAGCGGCCCGCCGCCTCCACCACCGTGTCGCAGCCAATCACCACGTCGCGCGGGCGGCGCGCGGCCACGTTTTGCGCCTTGCCCCGCGCCAAGCGCAGGGCGGTTTGCGCGGGTGCTTCGCCGGGCAGGGCGTCTTCCTCAAAATGGGCCTCGTCGGTTTCAAACACAGGGCACACCAGGGTCATCAGCTGCCGGCGGCGCGGGCTTTTGCTGGCCAATACCAAAGCCATGGCGCGCTTAGCGGATGCGCCGGGCAATAACGCTGTACAGCGCCATGGCCAGGGCCACCGTGAAGATTTGCGCGATGGATATTTGGATGTACAGCCCAAAGCTGAACTGGAAAACCGATAAATCCAGGTTCAGGGGTGCGGCAGGGCTGATGCCGATGCCCCGCGAGAAAGCCAGCCACGACAAGCCGTAAACCCCCTCGCAAGCCCCGGCTAAAAAAGCCCCGGCCACCATCCCCGCAATAAACATCAAAACCAGCAAAAGCGCGCGTTTTAATTTCATTCTACTCCACCCCCGTAGAGCCAAAGCCGCCTGTGCCGCGGGCAGTATCGCTCAAATTTACCAGCTCAATCATCTGCGGCAGCGCCACCGGCATTATCAGCAGTTGGGCAATGCGTTCTCCGTGCGCCACGCGCACCGGCTGCTGCGACAGGTTTACCACCAAAACCTGCAATTCGCCCCGGTAATCCGAATCGATGACACCCACGCCGTTGGCCAGCGCCAGCCCCTGGCGCAGCGCCATGCCGCTGCGCGCAAACACCAGGGCCACATAGTCCGGGCCGGGCAATTCAATGGCAAGCCCGGTGGGCACAAGCACGCGCTGCATGGGCTGCAGCAAAATGCCATCCTCCCCGCAGCAGGCGCGCAAGTCCATCCCGGCGCTGCCGGGGGTGGCGCGCCCGGGCAAAAACGCGCCCGCGCATAGGCGCTTTACCCTTAAATCCATAGCTCCTCCCCAATAACACTATTCTTCGTGCACACCGGCGGTGTATAAGCCGCGCGTAAAATGCCCCGGCGCGGGGCTTTGGGTCGCAAAAGCCTCCAGCACCTGCCCTGCCTGCGCGCTGTCTTCCAGCGTAAAATACAGAGTGGCATATTCTGTGGGCAGCAAGTGCAATTTATCGGCGCACCACAGGGGTACAGCATTGTGTATGCTGCGTGTTCCGTGTGCGCAAAGCACGGCAAAGGTTTCGCCTTTGCGGCCTGTAAGGCTGCCTTGGTGCGGGCAGTTTTGGCAGGGGTTTTTACCGCGCAGCTGCTTCAAGGGGCAGGCGCGCGTCAGCATCAGCGGCAGGTGGCCGTAGCACAGCGCATCGGTGGCCGGGCCGCCGCTTTCGCGCGCTCTGTGGGCAACGCGCCGCATTTGCGCCAGTGATAGCTCCGCCGAGAGCGTCACCGTTTGCGCGCCCAGCGCCGCCACGGTATCCACCGCCGCCGCGCCCGTGAGGTTAAGGCCAAAGCCCGCGCTTACGTTGTGCCCCTGCAGCAGCCAAAGGTGCGCAATGTTCTGGGCCTCAAAGCCCGCAAAGCCCCATTGCGCCGCCTGGGCAATGCGCCTTGCGGCTTCGTCCTCAAGCTTGCCAAACAGGGCGCGGGGCAGCCACAGCAGGGTTTTGGCGCGCAGCGCCGGGGGCACTTTTTCGGCTTCCCACAGGGGCAGCAGCAGGGTGTGGCAGTGCTTGGGGGCGCTGGCGGGCATTTGTGCCAGGGTTTCAAAGCGCGCGCGCAGTAATGGAAGGGCCGAGGCGTGGGATAAGGCGGTGAGCCCATGAACCACCCCGCCCTTCGGGCACCCCGCAAGCGGGCTCGCGTGTTTGCTTCGCAAGCCACGCTCGACGCAAAGCGTCCCTCCCTCCACAGGAGGGGAATCTGTTGCCCGTGCCGGGCCTTTTTCCAGCAAAGCCAGCAACTGCCCCAGCGCCTCGCGCCGCAGTGCGCCGGCCTGTGCGGCGGATAAATGAAACCCGTTGGTTTCAACGCCGGGCGGGGATGCCGCAAAAAAGGGCGTGCCGCCTGTTTTTTGCAGTGCCTCGCGCAAGGCGGGCGCGGGGTCTTCGTGCGCTGTGGGCAGGGGCTGGCGCAGGTGTGCTAACGCGGTTTTTATGCCGGTATGCGCCGGGCCGGGGGCGTTGGCGGCGGGCGCCAGGGTGCTGGCGGTTAGCTTTGCGCCGCTTGCACACAGGCGCAGGGCCATGGCCACCGGCACGCGCGGGCGCTCGCGGCGGTACAGCGCCCGGGCCTTTGGCTGGGCTCGTTTGGCGGCGGCCTTGTCTTGCCCGGTGCGCACGCCAAACATCTCGCCCGTGTTTTTGCCCGTAAACCAGTCGTCGGTAAAGCCGCTTCGGCTAAACACATCCCGCACCAAATCGTTGTCCCAAGCCAGGCCGTCGCGCGCCTTCACGGCGGCGTCCACCACGGCGGCGCAATATTCCGGCCCGCGCAGGCGGCCCTCTATCTTGGCCGAAACCACGCCCATCTCCGCCAGGCGCGGCAGGGCGTGCAGGATGGAAAGGTCTTTCAAAGAGAGGGAAGGAGAGAAGGGCAGCCGGCACGGCCCGGCGCAAGCACCGCGGTTGGCGCTGCGCCCGCCCAAAAAGGCGCTCATGAGGCATTGGCCGGATATGCAAACGCACAGCGCACCATGCACAAAAACCTCAAGCTCTATAGGTGATTGTTTTGCGATAACGGCTATTTCTTCCGCGCTAAGCTCGCGCGCCAGTATCACCCGCGAAAACCCCAGCGCCGCCAATTGCCGCACCCCGGCCAGGCTGTGTACGCTCATCTGGGTGCTGGCGTGCAGGCAAAGCCCCGGGGCTATTTGCCGCACCATGCGCGCGGCGGCTAAGTCCTGCACGATCACCGCGTCGCATCCGGCGTTTTCCACGGCGCGTATGGCGGCGGCCAGCGCTTCTTCCTGCCCGGGCAGCACCAGGGTGTTTAACGCGGCATACACCCCGCAGCGCCGGGCGTGGCAAAAGGCCGCCGCCCGTTTCAGGCCGTTCGCGTCAAAGTTTGCCGCCGTGCGCCGGGCGTTAAAGCCTCGCACCCCCAGATACACAGAATCGGCGCCGCTGAAAACAGCGGCGCTGAGCATTTCAGCGTCCCCCGCGGGGGCCAGAATCTCCAGCCGCCGGTGTTGGTGCTTCACAAATCGTCCAGGCCAATTTGGTCTTTCAGTATCGCCACGCCCGGCCCCTCGGCCGTTTTATCACCGGCGGCGGACGCCTGCATGCCTTGCGCCGCCTGCGCTTCTTTTTGGGCACGGTTGCTCTTTTGCGCCTCAAACCACGCCAGCTCGTTGCGCAGCCGGGTTACTTCGCGCTTGGCTTCTTCGGCCGCCAGGCGGGCTTTGCTGGCGTCTTCCAGGTAGCCTTGTATCTGTGCGCGCATATTATCCGCCCCAAAGGCGTTTTTCTCGGCTTCGTCCAGGTAAGCCAGCGCGGTAATCACCGCCGCCGAGGTTACGCTGGCGTTGGAGGCTTCCAGCAAAATCTGGTTCATGTCCCTGTCCAGGCGTTCGGCCAGGCCCAGCAGATACTCTTCGCTGTCGTTGGTGGACACCACGTAGCTGGAACCGCAAATTTCCAGCTTTACCTTTTGGGAAGACATGTCAACTCCTCTTTTCTGCGTATTTCTGTCTTCACAGTATACCCCATCCCACACTAAAAAAAAACCCCCTTATAGGCATATTCGCTATTTTCAAGCCTTTCCGAGTTGAATTTCCCGCCCGCATGGGGTATAATTGTGAAAATTGCAAAATGATTATGCTCTCGGATTTTGGCCCGGCTGTCAAAGTCCGATTCTTCGTACTGCTGGCCGGTGAAGCCAAAAGGCTTGATTGAGAAAACGAGGTGTTTAATTGAACCAGAGCTATACAAAAAAAGAGTTTGAGCGCTTGTTCCAGCAGCGTTTGCTAAGCGATTACAGCACGGATTTAGCCTCGGCCACCGAGGACGAATTGTACCGCGCGCTGGCGGCCCTTACCCGGCGCTTGCTAAGCGCGCGGCGCAAGCAGTTTATGGCGCACACTTACGGCGCCAACGCCAAGCAGGTGTATTATCTGTGCATGGAGTTTTTGATGGGCCGCAGCCTGCGCAACAACCTGTACAATCTGGGGCTTACCGAGCTTGCCGGGGCCGTGCTGGCCGACCACGACGTGAAGCTGGACAACGTGCTGGAGCACGAGCCAGACGCGGGCCTTGGCAACGGCGGCCTGGGCCGCCTGGCGGCGTGCTATCTGGACGGCATGGCCACAACCGGCCTGCCGGGCACGGGGTATTCCATCTTGTACGAGTACGGCATTTTTAAGCAAAAGATTGTGGACGGCTGGCAGCGCGAACTGGCAGACAACTGGCTGCCCGGCGGCTCGGTGTGGCTGAAAAGCCACCCGGAGGCCACCATTGACATTAAATTTGACGGCGAGATTGAAGAGATATGGGACGGCGACCACCACTATGTTACCCACAAAAACTTCAATTTGGTTAAGGCCGTGCCCAGCGACATGTATGTGTCGGGCTATGATTCGCAAGGCGTTTCGCAATTGCGCCTGTGGGAGGCCAAAGCCCCCAGCTTTGACATGAGCGCCTTCAACGCGGGCGAATACGGCCACGCGCTGAGCCAGAACGCCAATGTGGAGCTCATCAGCAAGGTGCTGTACCCCAACGACAACCACACCGAGGGCAAGGTGCTGCGCCTGCGCCAGCAGTATTTTTTGTCGGCGGCGTCGGTGGGCGACATTGTTCAAAGGCATTTGGCCCAGTACGGCACGCTGGACAATCTGCCCGACAAGGTGGCCATCCACATCAACGACACCCACCCCACGCTGGCTATCCCCGAGCTGATGCGCATTTTGCTGGACGATTGCGGCTACGCCTGGGAGGCCGCCGCCGGCATTTGCCGGCGCACCTTTGCGTACACCAACCACACCGTGATGAGCGAGGCGCTGGAAAAGTGGCCGGTGGAAATTTTCCGCCGCACGCTGCCCCGCATTTTTATGATTGTGCAGGAGATGGACAACCGCGCCCGGGCCGACCTTGAAAAGGCTTTCCCCGGGGATACGGGCAAAATAGAGTACATGGCGCTGATGGGTGAGGGCCAGGTGCGCATGGCCAACATCTGCTGCTTTGTCTGCCACAGCATCAACGGCGTGTCGCAGCTGCACAGCGAAATTATTAAAGAGCGCACCTTCCACGACTACTGGCTGTATACCCCCAAAAAGTTTACCAACGTTACCAACGGCATTGCCTACCGCCGCTGGCTGCTGCAGGCAAACCCGCGCCTGACGGCCCTTTTGGAGGAAACCATTGGGCCGGGCTTTAAGCGCGATGCCGCCCAGCTGGCCAAGTTTTTGAAATATAAAGATAAAAAGCCGGTGCTGGACAAGCTGTGCGCGGTGAAGCGCGCCAACAAGGCCGCCTTTGCCGATTTGCTGGCCAGGAAAACCGGCCAGCTGATTGACCCGGACTCGATTTTTGACTGCCAGGTGAAACGCATGCACGAGTACAAGCGCCAGCACCTGAACGCGCTGAACATTGCGGCGCAGTACCTGGCGCTGAAGCAAAACCCAAACATGGACGTGGTGCCCAAAACCTACATTTTTGCCGCCAAAGCCGCGCCGGGCTATTACATGGCCAAGCAGATGATGCGCCTGATTATCAAGCTGGGCGATTTGATTGACAGCGACGCGATGGTGCGCGAAAAATTGCGCGTGGTGTATTTGGAAGATTACAACGTAACCACCAGCGAGGCGTTGATGCCGGCGAGCGAGGTGTCGGAACAGATTAGCCTGGCGGGCACGGAGGCCAGCGGCACGGGCAACATGAAGTTTATGCTGAGCGGCGCCATTACCCTGGGCACATACGACGGCGCGAACATTGAAATTGCCCAGGCGGCAGGGCCCGAGAACTTTGTGCAGTTTGGCATGCTAAGCCAGCAGGTAGACGAATTGGCAGCCGGCGGCTACCACCCGCACGATTTTATCCACGCAAGCCCGTTGGCCAAAGAGGTGCTTGCCTTTTTGGAGCACGGCTGGAACGGTGAAAACTTTAACGAAGTGGCGTCTAACCTGCAAACAGCAGACCCCTACATGGTGATGGCCGATTTCACGGATTACCGCCGCGCCGAGGCCGAGCTTTCGGCTATTTACCAAGACAGGCAGCGCTTTTCAAAGATGAGCCTGTGCAACATTGCGGGCAGCGGCGTGTTCTCGGCCGACCGCGCCGTGCTGGAATACGCCAAGAACATTTGGGGCGCAGCGCCCGTAGTATAGTGTAGGGGCGGGGTTATCCCGCCCGAAAAGGGGACGATTTTGTGCAGGCCATTTTTTGCAGCCGCGACGAAGCCTATAAAAAACCCTTTGGTGCTGTGGCCACAGGGCAGGCGGTGCGTTTTGCCCTGCGCGTGCCCGGCAGCTTTGGCTGCACCCAGCCGCGGCTGTGCCTGCAGCCCGATGGGGGCGAAACTGTGTTGCACCCGTTGGCGGCCGATGGCAGGCAAGGCGAAGACTACGTATTTTCGATAGAAATAGTGCTGGAAGCGCCGGGGCTGCACTGGTATTGGTTTGATTTGTGGATAGACTACAAAAAGCTGTACATGGGCGCTTTTGGCAACGCCGAGGTGCGCGCCGACGAAGGGGCGAAGTGGCCGCTGACGGTGTATGACCAAGGCTTTCAAACCCCAAGCACCCTGCATGGCGGGGTGATGTATCAAATTTTCCCCGACCGTTTTTTGGAGGGCAGCCCCAATAAGCCGCAGCCCTACAACGAGCGCATTTACCGTGCCGACAAGCAGAACGAACCCTATTTTTGGGGCGAAGCCAAGTATCAGGGCGGATTGACGCAGGACTATTACGGCGGCGATTTTGCCGGCATTGAAAAACGTCTGCCGTTTTTGAAAGCCCTGGGCATCAACTGGATATACCTGAATCCCATTTTTGAGGCGCACTCGAACCACCGCTACAACACCGCCGATTACATGAAGGTAGACCCATACCTGGGCACAAACGACGATTTTAAGCGCTTGTGCGCCGCAGCCAAGGGCTATGGCATCCGCATCATTCTGGACGGCGTGTTCAGCCACACCGGCAGCGACAGCCTGTACTTTAACCGCGAGGGCCGCTACCCCACCGTGGGGGCGTGGCAGGGCCCGCAAAGCCGCTATCGCGATTGGTATCACTTCCATCCCAACGGCGAATACGACAGCTGGTGGGGCTTTGAAACCCTGCCCAGCGTGAACAAGGGCAACCGCGAATTCCGTGATTTTATCTGCGGGCCGAACGGCGTGATAGACTACTGGCTAAGCCTTGGGGCAAGCGGCTTTCGCCTGGATGTGGCGGATGAATTGCCCGACGACTTTATTGCCGAAATACGCGCCGCGGTAAAGCGCGGCGGCGAAGAAAACCTGCTGATTGGCGAAGTGTGGGAAGACGCGGCCCTGAAAGTGGCCTACGGGGTGCGCCGCCGGTATTTCCTGGGCGGGGAACTGGACGGCGTGATGAATTACCCCTTCCGCACCGCCATTTTGGATTATTTGCGCCATTTTGACGCCGCAGCCTTTGCCGAAGCGGTGACGCAGATATGCGAGCACTACCCGCCCCCCGCGCTGGCGGCCTGCACCACGCATATATCCACCCACGACACCCCGCGCGCCATTACCGCGCTGGCGGGCGAAAACCCCGAGGGCCACGACCGCAACTGGCAAAGCGGGCGCAGCCTGAGCCGCGAGCAATACCACATGGGCCTGTTGCGCATGAAACTGGCCTTTGTGCTGCAATTTACCCTGCCGGGCGTGCCCTGCGTGTATTACGGCGATGAAATTGCCATGCAGGGCTATGCCGACCCGTTTAACCGCGGATACTACGACTGGAACTCGGGCGAAAACACGCTGATACCCCTGATGATGGAATTGGCCGACCTGCGGCAAAAATGCCCGGCCTTTGCGGGCGCGGGCACACGCGTTGCGCTGGCTAAAAATGGCGTAATTGCCTTTGAGCGCGAACACGGCGGGCACAAGGCGGCGGTGGCCGTTAATTGCAGCGGCTGGCCCACGGTGGTAAACCTTCTGGGCGAAGACGTGAACATCCCCATGCTGGGGTATGCTATAAGGACGAAGGAATCATGCGTTTTATGATATAATAGAGGCATGAGAAAACAAACAATAGATGAGGCGCGACGCTGCCCGAAATGCGGAAGAATAGAAAACCAAATACGGCAAGGATACACAGAAGCAGGAACCCAGCGCTGCAAATGCAAGGAGTGCGGCATAACCTATGCTCTGAATCCTAAAAGGCGAGAATACACAGAGGAAACGAGGGAACAGGCGATAAAGCTGTACTACTCTGGTGTCAGCGGGCGAGGAGTAGGTAATCTGCTAAACATGAACAAGAGTAATGTGTATAACTGGATAAAAAAAACGACGGAATAAATGTTGAAAACTTGGCAGAAAGTTTTGAGCTTGATGAATTGTACTGGTTCGTTGAACAAAAAGCG
>QMCE01770236.1_pt1 | contig 29664 bp, 29 predicted proteins | sample 1821851 | NCBI WGS metagenome assembly QMCE01 (sample SAMN09453174, study PRJNA476694) | Termite gut metagenome, whole genome shotgun sequencing project. | isolation source: worker | host: Odontotermes sp. | place: South Africa:Pretoria | collected 2016-01-28 | reverse complement strand
TCGTAATTCTTATAATACAACGAATTACTGCAAAATGACAGTTTCATAAAGTAAACACTGATTTATGCTCGATGCATAAATCAGTGTTACCTTAGATCGGAAATAGTCAAATAGTTTTGGTTTGTTTGACTATATTCCTCCTCTGTGTAACGATTTTTCTCCTCACCTCTGTGCATAAAAATTTTTTCCTCTGTGCAATAAACAGCTGTCGGCGTTTTTCATAACATTATCATTTTTCCGCAAAAATTTTTCTTGACAGAATAATACCGTACAGGTTACAATACTACATTGTAAGGTATGATATATTTAATATATTAGTGGTATTAGTAGTGTTAGGTGTATTGAATATATTATGATATATCATTCCTGTATCAGGATAGGGTTGATGCACTTACAAAACTTCAATTTTGTAAGTGACTTAATATTTTGAGAAAATGCATAGGGGGTGTTTTATGCAAAAGAAGTTGTTTGTGAAAGGGATATTTCTTGTTGGTATGCTTCTTGTTGCCGTGTTTGTTCTTGGATGTCAAAATCCGAATACATCAAAGCGCGGCGGCGGTCGTACTCCTCGTGAGATTACTCCGTGGACCAGTACTAAGACAATTGCAGGTACTGAGAGGGTAGTGAAAACGGTTCTTTACGTCGAGACAAATGATGACAATCCTCTTAATGCCCTGGGGTATAGACTTGACGGCGGTACACCTGAGGATCCGTCTGATGATAATGAATATTTCTTTGATGGTGTTATCCTTTTTGCCGCTAACATCAGAAACAGAAACTGCGCTGCCGAATCTTCGACGGTTTGTACAAAAAGCGGACCTCATGTGCACTTGAATAATAAGCTGCAGTATATTCTTGATAATAAAGCGCAGTTCATTGAGCCTTTGCAGGATGCGGGGATTGCGGTCTTTCTTGGTTTGCTGGGTGATCATGACGGAATTTCTTTTAGTACCATGAACGATGCGGACCGCGCAGCCTTTGTCGCGGATTTGAAAGCTGTTGTCGAGAAATACGAGCTTGATGGTGTTGACTTTGATGATGAGTGGGCAGGCAAGGAAGATTGGGGTGAAATCATTGATGGCGACCCGCAAAATTGGGATGGTAATACTCCTTCTCCGAATAGTATTTGGGTTTATCCGGTTAGTTCATATGGTTGGCCAATCTCAGTTAGAGTATACCGTGATCCTGCCAAGGGTGTTGAACCTGGAAACGGAATTTTGACCGCTCCTAGCCAGCAAGACGTGAATAGAATGTGGGCTGAATTGGGAGAGACTTATTTTAAAACAATCAAGGCTGTTCGGCAGGCTTTAGGGAATGAAAGGGTCATTGGTTTGTATGAATATAATACTGGCAGGTATATAACACAGAATGGTGACACAAATGGCGAAGCAACAGCTTCTGAGCTTAGTAATCTTGTTGATTATGCACTCCAGCCTTGGTATTCCGATTGGTATGCTGACAGTGCGAATGGTATTTCCAGGAAAAAATATTCGCCTATGGCCATAGATCTTGGCGGGAATGCTTATAACCAGGGCAACAAACCTATGCCGCCCTTGGATGAGGATGGCCCTTCTTATATCGGACCTTTGTGGCAGCAGGTAGAAGGATACAAAGAGGCCGTTGAGATGGGTAATTCTTATGGCGTGCTTTATGTGTATCGGTTAAAGCGCTCTTCGGAAACTTTTTCTGATAATAATAACAGTTCCGTAAAAGACTATCTTTCTGAACTGTCAACGAGTCTCTTTGGGCAAGACATCATACTTGATGGTCCTGCTGGCAATCATACCAATACTCCTTGGGCGGGTTTGGATGGTTAGCTTGTGTTTTGATGTATAAGAGTTTGTAGTACAGGAGGCAGGATTGGTTTTCTTTCCTGCTTCCTTGCTTTAAGTGTTTGATCATAGAGAGGCATTTGCGGAGCTTCGGTCTTGCAATGGTAACCGCGTTTGTTGTGAAAGGGAGAGCGGTATGAGGAGATTTTTTTTTGTTTTTTGCTTGTTTGTACTATGCGTATTGACTGTTTTTGCGCAATCCTTCGGTTCTGTTGATAATGCCGATACTGAAACCGAGACAATTGTTGATGATGAGCGCGGTTTTTCCGCTCAGGTTGATATTGACATTGATTTATTCCGGCTAAGTTCCGCGGCCTTCACGGACGCAAAAAGCCGTAACAGACGGGCGGATTATTTTCTTATCGATAACTATCCCTTTGGCGGTCTTAATATTTTAGATGATACCAATGCTGTCTTTGGATACAATGGTTCCTGGTATGGAGGAAAGCTCACTCTTAATAAAAATGGACTCGGCGGGATAAAAGCCTGGGTCAGTTTTCTTGACGGTAAAATAAAAATAAGCGCGGGAGACGACATTGGGTACAGCTATGCTGACGCTCAGGGCGCTGACGCGGGCTTACGGGTTTACGATGACCATCTCCGCAGCAACAATAGCGGCGTCCACGATGAAGATGATAAAACGATAGACAGTAACAAGAACCCTGATAATATTACTCAGGATAAGGGCTTGCTCGTTGAATTTGACTTTCAGCCGGTAAAAATAGCGCTTGCCGGCGGGGGAAACTTTGAGGATATAGTGAAAAATATGGGAAGCTTCATGAACTCCTCAGAGAAAACTGACGGCGGGAATGTTACGCCTTTATATGGACATAAGCTCCAGTACGGGGTAAATGTCGGCAGTGAGATCGCGGACGGATTTGCGAAAATAAATGCCGCTTATTTTTTTCAGTCTGTCAAAAAAGAAACGTTGTATATTTACGACATTTTTTTCGGTAAATATCCCGAAAATCCCTATGCTCATGTAATGCATCACTTGTTTGGTGTGTATGCGGGCATTTATCCTTTTAGAAACGATACGCTTGGAATTACTCTGGGATATGCCGGAATTTTTACCCAGAATTTGGCGGAGTTTGGTCCATTGAACAGCAAAACCGCGGCGCCGACAGTGTTTAAAAATGGCATCAATCTGAACGCCCGTTATCAAAACGATACATTGACGATAAAAACCGATCATAACGTTAGCTTTTGGTTTGACAGAAACCGAAAAATATTCTATCTCTACCGTCCCAATTCTGCTTTGATGAAAGATTATGGCCTTGACGCGGAAACGAGTGCTGAATCGGATGTTTCTGATGTAATGCATCTTTTTATATGGAATGGCATAGGTGCGTCATATCGTTTTACGCATCTTCTTCAAGGGAGCGTATATGTTCGTAACCTTATCAGAATCGATACCGCTCCAGAATACAGTATGATTAATGATTATTTTGCGTTAGAACTCAAGTCGATTTTCTCCATCGGGGAAAATGTTGAAGCGTATGCGGGGCTTACGTATAATATGACACTTCGTTCTGTGTCAAAAAGCCTTGCGGAGCGTGTGGGTGAATTTAAGGAAGGTATTCCGGCACAGGCAACCATAGATACGCTGCATACGATACAAATTCCTGTTGGAGTAACTATCAAATTACGCTAGGCGTTGGTATGGGGAACATAAAATGATAAAGAATAATCGAATTCGGTTTACGCTAATCGTTTTGATGCTGGTATTACTGTTCTGCTGCGTGAGCGCTTGTCAGCAGATGCTCGTCAGCAGGGGAGATCCTTTTACGTTTAATCCGGGTATTCCCGGAAAGAATATGCTTACGAACGGCAGGCCCGTAGAGGCTGTTTTGTATGTAAATACAGCGCTGGAAAATCCTTTGAACGCAAGGAATTATATTTTGGAGGGAAACGGGCAGGAGCCTGATACAACTTTTTTTAATTGTGTGATTCTCGGATATTCATATCTCGTAAGACATTCCAATGGGTTGATAAACCTGGAGATGACGCCTTCGCTAAAATATATTCTTGATAATAGTCTACGCTATATTAAACCGCTTCAGGAAAAGGGCATAAAAGTGCTTGTTGAAGTACGCAGCGGCAATTATGACGCGGGCGAAGAAGGTATTGGCATAGGCCTTGCAAACATGGACATGGCCGGGATTGACGCATTTGTTCCGCTGCTGAGATATCTGGCGGAACACTATGGAATTAATGGGTTTGATTTTAACGACATAGGCGGCGGCAGGACAGCTTATCCTCCCTATACGAGAAACCTCAAAAAAACCAATACCGCTGAGCTTCTCTATGAATATCTTTTTGTGGATAAAAACGGCAATCCCTTGCCGCTCACTGACGCGGAAATTGAAGACATTCTTTGGCATGAAGGAGGAAACAATCTTTCATACCTTATCCAGCGGACTAATGAAACATTAAAAGATGAATACGTAACTTCATACAAAAATGGTAAAGAAGATTTCAGAGACGTGAAAGTACGGAGTCCTATGACGCACGCTGTAAATCACGGGAATTATCTTCTCTCCCAGATTCGTGATATCTACATAGTTGACGCTTATACTGGAGAGTTTCCGAAAACATATACAAATCTGCATTATGTTATCAATGATATGCCTTACGATATTTCAAAACCGCATCCCTCTTTTTGGATGGAACCCTCTCTTGTTGATGAAGGAAACACAGGCACATTGGACAATAGATACGCTCCTTTTGCCATAGATTTGCGGAATCAACTCAGCCAAGATGATGTTGAATTATTGGCAGGCGAGTTTTTGTATTATGACCGCTCAGATCCCGCGTACCCTCAAGTACGCGAAAATCCGGCCGATCCCAATAGTCCCCTAAGACCCATAGAACCCGGAGATCCCGGATATGCTGATAAAATAAAACAACGATACGGAGCCCTTTATTTTACCAATCTGGAACCAATTTCAGATTCGCCAAATCAGAGTGCGTATATGTCCTTTTTTTCAAATATCATTTTTGGACGGAATGTCAGCAGTTCTGATTCGGTTGATTACCGCGTAACCTGGTAAGGAGCAAGCGTATGAAAAAAAGACGGTGGTCAAAGGATGATACCCAGTTCTCATTGCTTGCGCTGCCTACAACGCTCTGGTTTATGCTTTTTTGTTATTTCCCCATGTTCGGGGCGTTGATCGCGTTCAAGGATTACCGGATTTCCGGCGGCTTTCTCAAGAGTATCATAAGCAGTAAATGGGTCGGTTTTCAGAATTTTAAATTCCTCTTTACCAACCGGGATATTTGGATGATCATCCGCAATACCCTGGCATATAACAGTGTGATAATCGTTTGCGGCCTCGTGCTTCCGGTTACGCTGGCTATCATTATCAGTGAGCTTTGGAATAAAAAGATGGCAAAGATGTATCAGACCATCCTCTTCTTTCCTTACTTTCTTTCGTGGGTCGTTGTCTCCGCTCTGGTGTGGTCTTTCCTCTGTTATGACATGGGAATTGTCAACACGCTTCTTGAAAGCGCCGGGCAGAAAGCCAAACTCTGGTATATGGAAACAAAATTCTGGCCTCCTTTCCTCATTTTCATGAGCCAGTGGAAGGGGCTCGGCTACAGCATGGTGGTCTATCTTGCGTCAATCACCTCACTGGATAAAACCATCTATGAGGCTGCCGTCATCGACGGCGCGACAAAATGGCAGCAGATAACCCGCATAACTCTGCCGATGATGAAAACCGTTATTGTTCTTATGTTTATCATGTCCGTGGGGCGCATTTTTTATTCAGACTTTGGGCTTTTCTTTCAGATACCAAGGGATTCAAACTCTCTTTATACTACGGTGTATACGATAGATGTGTTTGTGTATAAACAGCTCAAAATTTCAACTGCCGGAATGGCATCTGCCGCGGCTCTTTTGCAGGCTGCCGCGGCTTGTGTTACCATCTTGCTGACAAACTGGATCGTCCGCAAGGTTGACGAAGAATCAGCAATGATATAACGGAGTAAAAGATGCCTGAACGTTCAAAAAAGAAACCGTATAGTTCCGTACTCCGCTTTACCCAGGTAAGCCCGATGGTGAACATCCTGTTTCATCCGGCGGTAAAAAGGCAGGCGATAAACAGCATGTCGCGCAGGATCATCATCTGCTGCTGCGCCGCGATAAGAATCGATAAACATCTACGGTTACCGTCTTATTCCCCGGATCATTTCTTTTGACGGCTACGGCTTTCTGCTTAAGGAGAGCGGTACTATTCTCCGCGCCATGGGAATGTCCGTATTTGTTACCGCCGTAGGAACGGGCATGGGAGTGCTGCTCAATGCGCTTATGGGTTATGTCCTCTCCCGGCGTGAATACCGGCTGCAAAAGTTTTTTACCTGGTTTGTGTTTATTCCTATGGTTTTTAACGGAGGGTTGGTTTCTTCCTATTTTATTACGGCCCAGTTTCTGGGATTAAAGGATACGGTCTGGGCGCTTATCCTGCCCCTCTGTATTTCTTCTTTCAGTGTTATCATCTGCAAGACTTTTTTCCGTACCACCATACCGGATTCTGTCGTGGAATCGGCGCTCATTGACGGTGCAAGCCAATTGAGGATTTTTTTCAGTATAGTGCTGCCTCTTTCGCTGCCGGTACTGGCAACGGTGGGGCTTTTCCTCAGCTTTGCTTACTGGAACGACTGGTTCCAATCAATGCTCTATATTGATAACACTAATCTGTTTACATTGCAGGCGTATCTTAACCGGCTTCTGGGGGACATCAATTTTCTTGCCCAGAACGCCGCGAGTATGGGGATTACCCAAGCTGAGTTACTGGCGAATATGCCCAGAGAAGCGGCCCGTATGGCAATAGTCGTTATCACTGTTCTGCCTGTTGCTTGCGCGTATCCGTTTTTCCAGCGCTATTTTATTTCAGGCCTCACGGTAGGTGCGGTTAAAGGATAGATATCAGAGTTTCAGCAAAATTAACCGAGGCTGTAGGGCAGGCAATTTTTACAATGGTCCCCCTAAGTCTCCATAAAAAGGAGGTTTCTCATGAGGAAACAAAGAAAATCAGTTATATCAATATATGTTGTTATATTAATAAGTGTACTATTCATAAGCGGCTGTGCAAAACAGGAAGTGTCATCCGGTGTGCCCACTCTCATCTGGTGGCAGATCGGTAACGGTATTACGGTAAACGATGCGGAAAGCATCAAAAAAATCAGTGATTATACCGAAGAAAAGATCGGAGTGCGTTTTGAAATAAAACAGGCCGGATGGGGGGATGCCGCCCAGCGTTTTCAGACGATTGTTAATTCAGGCGAATACTTTGACATTATGTTTACCGATAAAGATCAGTATAATAAACTTGTCAATATCGGTGCTTTTGCGGATATAACCGATTCTCTTCCCGCGGAAAGTCCTCTGCTCTGGAACTACATACCGGAGCTGCTCTGGACAGGTGCCAAGATTAATGAGCGGATTTATGCGGTTCCCACATACAAGGATTCATCAAAGACTATGTACTATGTTTGGGATCATGCGTATGTGCAAAAATACGATATTGATATATCAAAAACGTCTTTTGCCGATCTTGATACCGCGTTCAGAAAAATAAAAGCAGGGGAGGGACAGCGTTTTTATCCTTTTATTCTGGCAAAGGGCGAAAATACCTTTATTGTTGATGATTATGATTCCCTCGCCGCAAATCTTCCTCCCATCGGTGTAAAACTTGACGATGAAACCCGTACGGTAGTTAATCTCTTTGAACAGGAAGATGTTCTTGAAAAACTGCGTTATTTACACTTATGGTTCAAAGACGGCATCATCAATCCCGATGCCAATGTCGCGGAAAATGTTCCCAAGTACCGTACCTTCTTTATGGTTCAGGGCTGGTCAGGTGTGGGGCCGAGCCTTGCGATTAGCGCGGGTATTGAGCAGTACGATATGGTACAGGCCTTTGGCCCGTCTTATTCAACCGATTCAATCCAGGGTTCCTTGAACGCCGTCAGTTCCAATTCAAGATATAAAAACGAAGCGCTTCGCCTTCTTGAACTTGTTAATATGGACAGGAAATTCCGGGATATGCTTATCTACGGTCTTGAAGGAACCCATTTTACCTATGTGACCGAAGACATTGTTCACCGGAACGTAACCGATTGGTCGCTCATCAACTACCAATTGGGAACCTACTTCAATATGTCGGTTCCCGATGATATGCCCGAAGGGTACTGGGATGAGGTGCGTCAACTGAACGAAGACGCTGTTCCTTCGGTGATGATCGGGTTCGTTATGGACATAGAGCCTGTTCAAATTGAACTTACGAACTGCCGTACGGTATGGGAGAAATATCAGTATGACATCCGCACCGGAGCCGCTGACCCGGATGTGGTGGTGCCTTTGCTTATATCAGAACTGAAAATAAACGGATTCGATAAAATAATCGCGGAAGCTCAACGGCAAGTAGATGCACATTACGAATAGAAAGTAGGGGCCTTACCTCAATAATCAACAACCTCGCCGCAGAGCTCGATGCTGTGCATCGGCGAGGTATGTTGGTTCTGCTTTGGTGGTTGTATTCGGGTTTAATACCCATTTAATCTCACTTCGAGATTTTAGGAACGCCCCAAGGCTCGCACGTGTAAGCGTGCAGAAGGTATTAAACCCTCAACACGAATAAACCCCGAAATACGTTTTTGGGGTTTAGCACAAATGTATTCTAAATTTTTTTATAGAAGCTATTTCAAAATACAGGCTGTTTCAAAACTTCCGTTTTTGAAACAGCTTCTGTAAACAGGAGATTGTATGCTTATTCCAAAGGTTGAACAGAGAATCACCCAATATCTTTCATTTCTGGAGCAGAATGCTTACAGAAAAATCGCTAGCCTTGAATTTGAAACCTACGAAACAGGGGACACTTTGCGGTCTCCTCCGGCAGATGTTGAGTGGGAGAAAATAGAAACTCCCGCGCCTTGGGGATCTGAGTGGCGCTGTACCTGGTTCCGCTCGGAATACAGCGCGCCCAAAAATCTTACGCGTCCGCTCTTCCTCAGCCTTCTCCCCAATGCGGACTCCATGATTTTTATCGATGGAAAACCCGCGGGAGCTTTCAATCTGTATCATAACAAACTCCGCGTTGAAGCGGACGGAAAAAAGCATGTCATCCACCTGGAAGCCTATGCGGGACACCCTTGGGGAGGATGCGGTCCTTTTGAAGGGGCGGGCATCGTAGTCAATATCGGCAAAACCCTTCCCGCGTTTCCCAATACCTTTGAAGGCGGCTGGCTTCTGGAACGGTTTGAGGCAGTTCACTCGCTTTTTTACGATATCCGTTCCCTCTTTGAAACGGCCAAAGCTCTGGATGGAAATTCCCTCAGAAGGGCAAGTATTTTAAGAGAGGTTTACAATGCTGTCATTGGTATCAGCTTTAACGCCTCTGGAGAGACTCTTGAAGCGCAGGCAGCGGAAGCGGCAAAAAAGACAGCCCCCCTTTTGGCGCAAAAAAACAGTCCTTCCACTCCCGCGGTTTATCTGGCGGGGCACGCTCATATTGACCACGCCTGGCTATGGCATATCGGTGAAACAGAACGGAAGGTTGCCCGTACCTTTGCGAATATGATCCGTTTTATCAAGGAATACCCTGAGTTTATCTTCATTCAATCCCAGCCCTGCCAGCTTGAGATTGTGTACCGAGAGTACCCGGATGTTTTCGCGGAAGTTAAGGAGGCCTACGCAAAGGGTAACTGGGAACCAAACGGCGGCATGTGGGTAGAAGCGGACTGTAATATCCCCAGCGGAGAATCGCTCATCCGCCAGTTCCTGGTAGGAAAGCAAGCAAGCAAGGAGCTTCTCGGCTATGAGGCAGATACGCTCTGGCTGCCGGATGTGTTCGGTTATGCCGCCGCGCTGCCGCAGATACTTGCAGGCTGCCGCATAAAATACTTTGTTACCAGCAAGATAAATTGGAACGATACAACCCGTTTTCCCTATGACACATTCATTTGGCGCGGCATCGATGGTACCGGTATCAACAGTCACTTTATCTCAGCTAAAAACGCCGGTTATAACGGACGGGTCACTCCCCAGGAGTTAACCGATATATGGAACGAAGTACAGCACAAAGAAGTACAGTCCGCGTGCGTAAGATCGATAGGAGAAGGCGACGGCGGAGGCGGCACCCTCCGTGCGGATCTCGAAATGGCCCGCAGGCTTAATGACCTCGAAGGCTGCCCTAAAGCACAGTGGAAGACCGTGAGTTCAGCCCTGGAAAGTATCTTTTCCGAGCAAGTTGAACTGCCTGAATGGCGGGGCGAACTCTACCTTGAACTACACAGAGGAACCTATACGACCCAGTCCCGCACAAAACGGAATAACAGGCTTATCGAGTTCGGTCTCCGCGGTACTGAGTTCCTTTGTTCTCTCGAATCCCTTGATAATAGAGAGAACTGGCCCGGCGATAAGCTGCTGGAATGCTGGAAAAAGATGCTTACCAACCAGTTTCACGACATCATTCCCGGTTCCTGTATCGGGCGGGTTTACACAGAGGCGGAAGCGGAATCAGCGGAGATACTTTCCGAACTCGCGGAGATCACTTCATCTGTCAGAAAGCGGATACTCTCCCGCGTTGGCGGTGCTGTCCTTGCGGTCAATGATCTCGGCTGGGAACGAAACGATGTGCTTACCGTGAAAGAAGCACTTCTGAGCGGGATTTCCGCGGTAAAAGCTGATGACGGAACCGTGTATCCTGTTCAGCGCTACATCAATCTTGACGGCGAGATGACTGCCGCTTTTACCCCGAAACTGCCTTCTCTGGGATGGAGGCGCTTTTCCGCCGCAAGCGAAGCTCCTGAGCAAAAATCGTCCTTTGTGTACAGCGGTGAATCTCTGGAAACACCTTTTTTCCGCATTGCCTTTGATTCCTCGGGAAGAATTACCAGCCTTATCATCAAGGAAACCGGACAGGAGATGGTCGCGGAAGGCGGATCATTCAATGCGCTCATAACGGCGGAGGATGTTCCGGTATTCTGGGATGCCTGGGACATCGATGCTGATTGGACAAAGCACATCACAGAGGAGACAAGGCTCGTTTCGACAGAGGCGGCCGCGGACGGGGCTGTTTGTTTCCGGCTGCGCCGTAAGTATGACATCGGTACCGCCTCAACGCTGGTTCAGGACATGGTGTGTTATAGCTCAAATCCCCGGATCGATTTTGAAAACCGGGTTCAGTGGAATGAAAAATGGCGCCTCCTCAAAGTGGAATTTGATACCGCTCTGGACACAACCCAGGTGCGCTGCGAAGTTCAGTACGGGCATATTTGGCGCAATACCCACAAAAACCTCATGCAGGACAGGGCGAAGTTTGAGATCTGCGCCCACAAGTGGATTTCTCTGGAAGAAGATGGAGGCGGCATTGCGCTTCTGAACGACTGCAAATACGGGCACGATGTACATGGCGGCAGGATGAGACTTTCGCTGCTCCGCTCTCCCATCGCACCCGATCCCGATGCTGACAGGGGATCTCATGCCTTCACCTATGCCATTCTTCCTTTCAGCGGCAGTTTTGCCGCTTCCGATGTGATAGCTTCCGCGTATGAACTGAACAGCCCTTCTTCTATAGAAGTCACCGCGCCGGGAACCGGCGTTATACATGCTGCTGGAAATACAGCCGCGGCAGAACAGGACAGTTACTCTCTCTGTACTGTGGACAATTCTGCCGTCATCATTGAAAGCGTGAAAATTCCTGAAGATAGGGAAAGCAAAACATTGATACTCCGGCTTTACGAGAGCCGGGGCGGCCGAACAGTACGCTTTTCCGGCACACCGGGTTCGGCATTCCAAACAGACATGCTTGAAGAGAATCCCGCTGCTCTGGCTCTTAACGGTAATGAGCTCGCGCTTGATTTCCGTCCCTTTGAAATAAAAACCATCAGGGTCATTTTTTAAGTTCTCAAACATTGTTTTACCAACACTCTGCATCCATGATGCAGAGTGTCTACGCAATGGCTTGCAGGCATCCTTCACCATACAGCAAGCATGTTCGTTTCGTAAACTTCTAACTTTGTATGCAAGAATAAAGAGAGCATTGACGGGGATGGAAAAATCCTAAGTGATTGTCGAAAAGCGGTCCCTGAGGCACTCGAAGGGCCCATACGAAGATAATTCTAATGCGGTGATTTCGAGAGAACCTCAATCACCGAGCTTCAATCCGTTCCTTCTCCATTGAAATTTCAGTTTATGAAACGAACGTGACACAGCAAGCTCCGTTACTTGACGAATATTTTTATCCCTGCTATCATCTTAAAGGCGGGTAGGAGAAAATTAAGACGTTGCTGTTATCTTTCAAAAATACTTCTAATTTTAGATTTTCTGAGTCTTTTCATCTTTTGTGTAAAAGGTTTGCCATGTCCTTGTCTCTGCTCGTTCCGTATAACAATTGATGCGGAACAGTGTCTATCCTGGATAGGCGAATTTTTAAGACCTGGAAAAAACCGGGCAAAGGCGGCCATTATGGCTAAAAAATTATATGTTGGGAATCTTTCCTATCAGACTTACGAAGAAAGTCTCAAGAATCTTTTTGCTTCATTCGGAAATGTAGAATCAGTAAAAATAATCACCGACCGGAATACCGGATATTCCAAAGGATTCGGCTTTGTCGAAATGAGTACCGATGAAGAAGCGGCGGCCGCTATCGCCGGAACGAATGGTACCGAGTTTGAAGGCCGCGCTCTCAGAGTAAACGAAGCGGAAGATAAACCCCGCGAAGACCGGGGCAGCAGAAATAACGGCAGCCGCTGGTAATTGAACTTTTTCAAAACCGGAGTATGGAAATAAACCGTTGTCCCTGGTGCCATGGGGATGAAGATTATATTCGTTATCATGACAAGGAATGGGGGAATCCGCTCCGTAATAATCAAAAGCTGTTTGAACTGCTCATTCTTGAAGGAGCCCAAGCCGGCCTTTCCTGGATTACGGTGTTGAAACGCCGTGAGGGTTATAGACAGGCTTTTGATTATTTTGATGCCGAAAAAATCGCCGCTTATACCGAAAAAGATATTGAGCGGCTTATGCTTAACCCGGGAATTATCCGGAACCGGCGTAAAATTGTATCAGCTATTGAAAATGCCGGAGCTTATCTCAAGATGATGGAAGGAAAGCAGACTTTTTCCAAATGGCTGTGGAACTGGGTTGACGGCGAACCGAAGATCAATTATTTTTCTTCGATGGACGAGATTCCGGCAACTACGGAACTTTCCGAACGGATTTCCAAAGATTTGAAAAAACGCGGTTTTTCCTTTGCCGGACCGACAATCATTTATGCATATCTTCAATCAGCAGGACTGGTGAATGATCATCTGGTCAGCTGTTTCCGGCATCCTGGGAATAATCCGTGAACATTATTGAAGCCGTTCTGCTTGGCGCGGTCCAGGGGCTTACCGAATTTCTGCCGGTTTCTAGTTCCGGGCATTTGGTGCTTTTACAGAAAATTCTTGGCATCAAGGAGCCCGCGCTTTTTTTTGATAGTCTGCTCCACGCGGGAACCTTAATCGCCGTGTTTGCGGTGCTTTGGCAGGATATCTGGAAGCTCCTAAAAAAACCTTTTCAGAAAATGACCTGGTTTCTTGTTTTGGCAACGATTCCCACGGTTATTGCCGCCTTACTTTTTAATGATTTTATTGAAGACGCGTTTCATTCCGGAAAATATTTAGGCTTTTCTTTTTTGATTACCGCCGCTGCCCTCGTGCTTTCCGAGTTTCTTTCAAAACGGGCCGGAGAAAAAAGAAATGAAGATGCCATGACGTGGGTCGATGCCTTGATTATCGGAATCATGCAGGCTTTTGCGATTATCCCAGCCGTTTCCCGTTCGGGAATGACGCTTTCAGGAGCTTTATCCAGAAAACTGGACCGGGAACTGGCGGCCCGTTTCTCGTTTTTACTGTCGATTCCCGCAATTCTTGGCGCTCTCGTGTTTCAGTTAAAGGATGTAATCGGCGGGGAAGGCGGAGGAGAAATCGGGATAGGGTTTTTTCCTATGGCAGCCGGAGTTCTTACCGCGGCGCTTGTCGGATTTCTGGCTATCCGTTTCATGCTGAAAATAGTGAAGGAACGTTCCCTTATCGGTTTTGCCGTGTACGTTTCTCTTTTGGGCGCATTGATTCTCATTGATCAGTTTGCGTCGCATCTATTCTTTTAATTTCAATTTTTGTCCGCCAATCGGAGCAGTCTGTGTCATTAAACTGGAAGGAAATCAATCTTGTTTTGGAAGAATTGAATCTTCAAGGCTGTCAGATACAAAAGGTTGTGCAAAGTACCTTCGATGTGCTGGCTTTCCACATTCACGGCTGGGGAGAGACGAAAACGCTGCTCATTGCCCTGACACCGGGTGCCTGCAGAATCCATGAAACGTTTCGTGCGGTTCCTAAAAGTGATAAACCTTTGCGCTTTCAGGAATTCCTTAAATCCCGCATCGTGAATTCCCGCATTGAATCGATAAATCAAATTGATCAGGACAGAATCGTCAAAATCGTGCTGCGGCAGGGAGCCGGTGTTTTTTATCTCTACGTCAGATTGTGGTCCAACGCGGCGAATGTGATTCTTTGTGATGAGTCGGGAAAAATTCTTGACGCCATGCGGCGGAGTCCCAGGCGCGGTGAAATAAGCGGCGGATATTATCAACCGGAACATGAAGATGCAATTGCGAAGGAACAAAACAAATCCGCTTTAAAAACCTATACGATTAGGGAACTTCCCGGAGACGGAACTTTTAATTCACGGCTCGATACCTATTATGCCGAAGAAGGCGGTTCCCTTTCCCTTGAGGCGCTCAAAGAACAAACGCGGAAAATCTTTGAAACAAGAATCAATAAAGTTATGGTGTCGATAGAACATCTAAACGATAAAAAACATCACTTTGAAGATGCCGAATCGTTCCGTCAGTACGGCGATATTATTATGGCGAATATTCATTCGGCCGCTTCCGGCGAATCCTGGCTCGAAGCCGATAATTTTTATACCGGAGAACTCGTCCGGATCAAAATTGATCCGAAAAAGAATCCGGCGGAAAACGCCGAACAGTATTACGATACATACCGGAAAGCAAAAAGCGGCATTGGGGACATTATTTCCGAATTGCGGGAGCAGGAAGAAGAATTATCCCGGCTCAAGTCGGTGATGGAGTCGCTGTTAAATGAAACAAATCCGCTGAGGCTCTACAAATTGCTGCGGAATAAAAGCAGTCAGACAAGAAATCCGGCATCTTCTTCGCAGGATAAAAAACGGCCGGGACTTGGGTTTAAGCGGAAGAATTGGCTCATTCTTGTCGGCCGCGACGCGTCGGAAAATGATGAGCTTTTGCGGAAATATGTGAAAGGGAATGACATGTGGCTGCACACAAGGGATTTCCCCGGCGGCTATGTTTTTATCAAGCAGAAAGCGGGAAAAAGTTATCCGCTCGATATTCTTGTAGAGGCTGGAAACCTTGCGCTTTTTTATTCCAAGGGCAGAAATGCCGGAGAAGGCGATCTTTTTTATACGCCCGTAAAATACCTCAGGCGGGCGAAAAACGGTCCCAAAGGCCTTGTTATTCCCAGTCAGGAAAAAAATCTGCACATCAAACTGGATGAAAAAATCATAAAAGAGCTGGAATATTGCAGAATTGAAAAAAAGTAAGGAATCATTGCTTCTCTTTTGCGTTTTTTCCCTTGCATGATATTTTTTTTGAATTAAACTTGTGTCATGTTAGGTTCTGATTGTCTTGAACGGCGGCCTTTCCGTACAGCATCTCTTGCGGGGATATTTTATCCCGATGAAAATGTCATTGTGCGGTCTGTCCTTCAATCTTACGGACTGACTCAAAATCCCAGGATTAACGCGCGATGTATCCTGGCTCCTTATGGAAGCTGGCATGTAACGGGTAATTATCTTGCGTTGGCGTATAAAAGCCTTATAGAACACGATGAAAAAGCAGATTTTTTGAAAAACCGCAGCATTTCCAAGGTTGTATTACTGGGAAATCTTCACAATACCGATGAAACCGGTCTTTTTCTTTCTGAATCCGATTATTTTGAAACGCCTCTCGGTAATTTGATGATAGATGAAGACATTAATGAAGCATTAATGTCTTGTAACACGTTATTTGAGATGAATGACATACCTCATCTTCGGGAAGACGCGCCGGAAACGCATTTTCCCATCATCAAGTTTATGTTTCCGGAAGCAACTTTCATTCCCTTGTTGACGGGCGGTTCTTCTTTAAAAATGATGACCAGCCTTGCAAGCGCGTTGAACGTTGTGTTTGAACCGATTCTGGATGAAACACTGTTTATTGTTTCATCAAATTCGGCGATTCATGCTGATCCGCATATTTCCCAGCGTCAATCGGAACGATTTATCGCCATGATAATGGATAAAAACGGCGCCGAATTGCTGCGGAATTTCCAGGAAGAGAATATCAGCGTTTGCGGAACCGTGGCTATGGCCGCTCTTTTAGAAAGCGGGCTCCTGGAAAAAAGCATTGTCACCCACATTCCCAATTCCGGCGCATCGGTACTGGATATGGATAATAAGACCGTTTGTTTTACCGCGCTCAATTTTTCGTAAGAATCGGGGTTCGCGGCAGAAATATTTCAAAATAAGACGGAAGCGGCGCGCTGATTTCTATAATACCGCCGTTGCGCCGCGGAATTTTCAACGTTTTTGCGTGTAAAAAGAGTTTTTTTGCACCGCCCGCTTTCTTGAAAGCCTTATTGAGGGCAAAATTGCCGTATTTATCATCTCCCAAAACGGGATTCCCAATCGAAGATACATGTTTTCTTATTTGATGCATCCTTCCGGTTCCCAATTCAAGTTCCAATAATGAAAAAGAATAGGGTAATTGTAAAACTTCGCTTGTTGAGAGCGTTTTATAGCGCGTTTCCGATTTTTTCATCGATCCTTTAACCGAAATATCAAGCGAAATGCTTCCCGAAGCCGGAACCGGTGCACCCTCACAAACGGCGTTGTATATTTTTTGAATGTCCCGTCCTTCAAATATTCCGCTGAAATAAGACGCCGCGTCCCGGTGTTTCGCCGTAAGAATAATTCCCGAAGTATCCTTATCAAGCCGGTGTACCAAAAGAGGCCGGGGGGAAAATTCCGCCGACAAAAGATCATCCAGGGAGACCCCCACGCCTTCGCCGCCCTGAACGGCCAAGCCCGCCGGTTTATTGAGGATAAGGCAATCATCATCTTCAAAAAGAACATCCACATTTTTCATCAAAAACCCCGTTTACGCATAAACACGACGCATACTCCAATGTTTCCCTATTTCTCAATACATGTTATATTTACATGTATGAAGATAAAAGATGCTCCGAAAAGTGTAAAGCTCTGCCGCCCGTTTTTGCTGATATTAACGATTTTGATGATTCCCGCCTTTGCCGCGGCTGAGGCGCTGTATTCGCCGACCTGGGGATTCAGCGTCGATGTTCCGGAAGGATACGGGTTCAGCGGAGGAGACGGGAAAAACCGCTTTTCTTTTTCGTCTCCTGAAGGATTGATGTTTGATCTTATCGTGTTTGACGGCGGAAGATACGCGTCGCTTAAAGAATGTGCCGAGGGCGTGAAACGGCAGCTCCGGTCATCGGGAGATATCAGCTTCTTTGATTACCATGAAAAAAAAGCGGCCCTCATGGAAATGATGATGAACGATCCGCCTCTTGCGGGCTGGTGTTTTGTCGGCGAATTGCCGGGCAGAAATGCTTATCTTGCCGCGCTCGCTTACGGGCCCGCCGGTGCCGAACACCTGCAAAGTTTTCATTTTTCCGCCATAGATTCCGTTATCCGCGAAGCGGACCGGCGTACTCCGGGGCCCATAACCGAATTTACCTATCCCAGAGGCGAGCCAAAGGAAACGCTTCTTGCGGGCGGCAGATGTAAAGCAATTATTCACGAAGGAGACGCGGAAGCGGCTCAGTCCCTTGTTGACCGCGAATTCACCGTTCTGACGGCATACACCGATTCTCCCTTGTGGCAGGAAGCCTGGATAAGGTTTTACCGCGCCGTTTACCGGGATTCTTACGGGCGCCTCGCGGATATTGCCTTTACTACGGAACGTTCCTTATTTCTTAAAAGGCAGGCACAAAACGATCATTCCGGCGCAGATGATGGTACAAATGAAAGCCGGATTTTTGCGGAAGAAGTGCTTGCCTGGGTGCAGTCTTTCCGCTACGAACGGGATCTTATGGGAAGTGATTTTGTCAATTTGGTAAGCGCCGCCGTAGAAGGCCGGGGAGACTGCGACAGCCGTTCGATGCTTTGGGCGCTTCTGTTACAGCGGAACAATATCCCCGCCGCCATGATGGTGTCCCGGGATTACAGCCACGCTATGGGACTCGCGGACCTTGAGGGAAACGGCGCCCGCTTTGACCTTGACGGCAAAAAGTGGATCGTAGCGGAAACAACGGCAACGGTTCCCCTGGGGCTGATAGGCGAAAACGTCAGTGATCCCCAGCATTGGCTGGGAATCACCTTTGATTAAGCTCCAAACTTCTACTTTTGCTCCAACAATAAAGCATACGCTTCCTGCGGCGACTTTGCGGTTAAAAGCGATTGACGCAGCTCCTGACTTTTCAGTTTCGCGCTGAAAAAAGACAGGGTTTGCAGATAATAGGCGTGTTGATTATAAGCCGCGGCAATCATAAAGACGAGCCGGACGGGCTGGTCATCCAAAGTCTGGAAATCGATTATATCGGTATGACTGATGCCGACAGAAACCACCAAATCCGTCACCGAAGACAGCCGGACATGGGGAATAGCGATTCCCCGGCCGGTAGCGCAAATCTTCACGCTTGAGGATTTCCGCGGCCAGTTCCTGGCGGTTTTTTATTTGAGGAGCATTCGCGAGATTGTCCGCCAAAGCCAGAATCGCGTCCCGTTTCGTTGAATAGTCCAGAAAAAGGATTCTATCTGGAGAAAGAATATTTCCAATCTGAATAGAATGGTTATCCGGTTTATTTGTTGAAAGGCGGTCGTTCACCCAGTTTTCAATATCGGATTTTTTGAAACGCCAAACCGTTCCAATCTTTCCCGCGGGAATCTCGGCTTTTTGCGCCCAATCGTAAACGGTCCGCTCGGAAACCCTCAAATACTTTGCGACTTCTTCTATAGTGAGAATATCATCATCGATCATTACGGCTCCTCCGTGTAATATTCTGTATCATACCGTAATATATGTCAAGTCTTTCAAACACAATGAGCGATTATCAAAGAACAGAGAACAATAAGGAAGCATCAGGCAGAAACAGCAAAAAATGAAAGCTGCTGACTGCTATTCGTTCATTGAATCCGCTAAATCATAAAGCGAATCAAAAGGAAGCAAATCTTTTATCGTTGTATTTATCCGTTCCGCGCTGGATCCGCCGAAACGGACGGGGCTGTCTGTGCCCATGAATTCACTTAACACTTGGCGACAGGCACCGCATGGACCCACCGGAATTTCCGAATCGGGCGTTGAAATGGCCAGCGCGACAAAGCGCTTCGCGCCTGAACTTACCGCCGAAACAACGGCGCTTCTTTCGGCGCAAATCGTCAGTCCAAAAGACCGGTTTTCCACGTTGGTTCCGGTAATGATTCTTCCGTCTTCGGTTAACAAAGCCGCCCCGACACGAAAATGTGAATAAGGCGAATACGATTGAAGCGCCGCTTTTTCAGCTTCCTTGAATAATGTATCTAAATCCATATATCCTCCAAAAAATTTACGTTGACAGACCACTGTATCTATAATATTATAACATATTGTTCTTTTAAGGCAACATTGTATGTTCTTGAGGATGCGGGTTGAATTATGGCAAAGAAGAAGAAAAAAATAAAAATTCCCATTGTTGTTCTTTTGTTTGTTTTATATATTNNNNCCTGTTCAGCTTGAAACCGTCCTCCAATCCCAATGGATTACTTCGGTCAAAACTGTCAGTGCCGAAGAAAACGCGGAAGGAATGGTTACTCAGGAAACCCTTACTCCTTTCATATTGAATAACCGGTTTGGGTATATTGACGGATCCGGCAGTCTTTTATTCAATAATGAACGTGAAGGATATGTAAGTCTGTCGGATTCCCGCTGGGCTCAGTATGAAAGAATCCCCGAAGAGATCGAAATTAAATCACCCTTTAATGAAGCGCTTTTTTCTATAGCGGAACCGGAAGGGTATCCTTTTTTCTTGAACAACAGAAATTTTATCATGGGGAAAAATCAGAATTCCATAAGCAGTGTTGATGACAGCGGAACCGTCCGGTGGACCTATGATTTTGACGCTCCTGTTACCTGTGTTGATGCTAATGCCGATTATTTGTTTACCGGGCTCTTGAATGGGAAAGTGATTTTGCTGGACCGCGGCGGAAACAATGTTTTTTCCTTTGACGCTCTTGGTTCCCGGATTCCGGTGATTTATGCGTGTAAGATTTCCGATGACGGAAGCCGCCTCGCGGTTATTTCCGGTTTGGACGAACAGCGTTTCCTGCTCTTTGAACAGTACGCGGGTTCATACCGGGTAATCTATCATGAATATACGGGGGAAGGATTCAGGAGGCCGGTTATGCTTTCGTTTGTTGACGGCGGCCGCCGCGTGGTGTTTGAACGGGTGGAAGGCTTAGGCATATACGATATAGAAACCCGTGAAAGCGTTACCGTTCCTCTGGAAGGCAGCGTGTACGCGATGGATAGCAAAGGCATAGATGACAGGTTTTTTGTTATCATATCATTGCCGGACGGCGGGAAAAATCTTGTAAGCATCCGTTATCCCGGAACGATTACGTGCAGGGCTCCTTTCAGGACAGAATCGGCATTTATGAGCCGGAATGATTCGGCTTTGATTATCGGCGGCGGCGGTGCCTTAATTTCTTTTACTTTGGAAAAGAGGTAGTTTGATGAAACGGAACATCACATACGTATCCGTTATAAGCGGGATTGTTTTTTTCATACTTGCCGTGTCTGTCGCTTTTGCTATTGACTGGCCGTCGGATAACGGCAGAATTCTTCATAATTTCGGATGGAATGATGAAGGGAACCCTTCGCTTTTTCACATCTTTGAGTCGGAAGGAGCAATACGGGCTTCCGATTCGGGAGAAATCATTTTTATGCGGGATGCCGGCAGCTCTGTATCAAACATTCCCTCTCCTTTAGGTTCGTGGATGGCAGTTGAGCAAGGCGACGGCCTCATCGGCATTTACGGCCGTTTCGCAAGCAGGGAAAACGAAGCTGTTTCAAATATTGTCGAGCAGGGGACCATTCTCGCTTTTTCAGGAATATCCGGCTGGAGTGATACAAGCGGTTTTTGTTTCACCTTATATGACAATAAGGAACAACGATGGGTGAATCCGGCAATGATTCTTCCGGTTCTGCCGGATTCAAGGGCGCCGCTTATCCGGCAGGTTCTCCTGATTGGACAAGACGGGCGGGCTGTCAATCCGGCGGTACAAAGAACATTGCCCCAAGGCCGGTACAGAATCATTGTTGATGCGTTTGATACTCTTGTAAGCGCGAATGAAAATCCTTTGGCGCCTCATCGGATTACCTGCATGGTAAACGGTATTGAATCGGGCGTATTGCACATGGAAACATTTTCCGGACAAAACGGAAATCTTATGGCTTACCGGAATATGCCGGTTCCCGCTGAACAGGTTTACGCGATGCAGGCCGATGTTCCCGTCTATGGAGTTGGCGAGGTGTTGTTCAACCGCGGGCAAGCGGTTCTGGAACTTATTGTCAGCGATATTGCGGATAATTCCCGAAATATGGTATTCCGGCTGACAGTCGAATAGATTTTTCCATGCATCATTCAAGTCATAAAAAAAAATCGATTAAGACCTGGTCCACTCCGGTGGAAGTCCAGGAATCAAAAATGATTCCCTGTACGGTCTGCGGCGGCGCGGTCTTTAAAAAATCTTTGCGGTGTGAAGGATTTTCCTACGTCCTCTGTGTTCAATGCGGATTGGTTCAGATAAATCCCCAGCCTGTACAAGACGATGTAAAAAAACGCTATCAGGAAGGTCACGGCGGTGATTATCTTTCCTATGAAATTGCCAATGAATCGTCTTTTCTGCGTCTCCAGGAATTAAGTTTGCACGACGCGGGTTTTAAACACATCGAAACGCGGTTTCTGCAAGAGGGGAAAAATCGTCTTCTCGATGTAGGCTGCGCAACGGGAGCCCTTCTGGAAAAACTTCGGGGGCGGGGATGGGATGTTTCCGGCATTGAAATCTCCACTCCACAGGCGGAATACGCGAGGCTGCAAAGGAAGCTTGATATTATCGATGTACCTTTGGAAAAAGCCGGGTTTGCATCGGAAAGATTCAATGTAGTTCTTGCGTCGCATGTAATCGAACATCTGAACGATCCGGGATCTTTTGTCCGGAAAGTTCACCGCGTTCTTTGTCCGGAAGGATATTTTCTTGTGACGACTCCCAACATCGGCGGTTTTCAAAGCAGGATTCTCCGCGGCCGTTGGCGTTCCGCGATATTTGATCATCTGTATTTATTTTCCAAGAAAACGCTGGGCCGCCTTTTAGAAGACGCGGGATTTACAGTCGAAGGCATTATCACTTGGGGCGGCCTTGCCGCGGGATTGGCGCCGAACCCGGTAAAAGTCATTGCGGATAAAGCGGCGAAACGCTTCGGCTTTGGCGATGTGATGATGATAATAGCAAAAAAGTGTTAATCAGTGAGCTTGTTGCAAAACTCGGTTAGATTTTGCAACAAGCTCTTAAAGAAAAATCTATTTCTTTATCATAAGAGCCTCTTGCAAAACTCGGTTAGTTTTGCTGAGGCTCATGTTTTGCTGAGGCTCATGCGATTTCTCGCCTAAAGGCTGCAAAATACGCATTTTTAAGCGGTTGCAATTGCAAAAACTGGAGTTTTGCAATTGCCTCATAAAACAAAATAGATTTTTCTTTTGTCACATTTATAGTCGAAATTGCAAAAACTGAAGTTTTGCAATTTCCTCCAGTGTAAATTTTTTTTCAATCCCTTCTTCCGCGCAAAAAATCTTATCACGTGAGGCTGTTGCAAAACTCCAGTTTTTGTTGCAACAGCAACCTTTAAAAAATGCATGTTTCGCAGCCTTTAGGCGAGAAAATGCAGGAGCTTGGGCAAAACTAACCGAGTTTTGCAACAAGCTCACGTTTTTAATGAACTTATTATTACACAGAGGAACATGATAAATTGATATGAGATCAAATTCACCAAAAGTCATATAATAGTCATAAATAAGTCACATAAAATCATAAAAAAGTGTCAAATAGTTGACTTTTATACTCATATGGAATAAATTTGATGTGAAGGAGATGTAGTATGCAGATAGAGGACATACGTGTAACCGTCAGGGTTAATCGAGAGCTCAAGGAACGCGCGGAAATCCTTTTCAGTTATTTGGGGCTCAATATGTCAAACGCGATTAATATTTTCCTGCGTAAAGCGGTTGATGAAAGAGGCATCCCTTTTCCCGTAAAAGCCGATAGTTCGGGATTCGGCGGCTTGAGCGCGGGTGAAGTTACGTCGGCGTTCACGCTTGCGGTAAATCAGGAGATTGCGCAGAAACAGCAAAAAGGTCTGCCTGTGGCCCGGTACGACACAGCATCGGGGCGGGCTTACCTGGAAAACGCCGACGGCACGCGGGAATATGTCTAGGCCGATAGTTCTGGTTTTTGCGGGACCGAACGGTTCCGGTAAAAGCACCATCGTTAAGCAGGTGCCGATTTGCGGTGCGTATATTAATGCCGATGACCTCAAAAAAGAATACTATCTTTCTGATTTGGAAGCGGCTCAAAAAGCGGAAGCGCTGAGGAATAAACTTGTTGATGGAAAAGCCGATTTCACTTTTGAGACAGTCTTATCCACAGAAAGGAATTTACTTTTGCTGCAAAAGGCAAAGAAGAACGGTTATGAAATTCAATGTATCTATATTCTGACTTGCAGCGCGGACATTAATGTTGCGCGGGTAAAAGGGAGAGTTCAGGAAGGCGGTCATGATGTGCCGGAATATAAAATCCGCAGCCGATATGCGAAAGCGCTGAAACTCTTGCCCCGGCTAATCAATGAATGTGATAAAATACTCATCTATGATAATTCTGTAATGCCGCAGCTTATCTTCCAAAAAGACGAAAGCGGAGAAAAATATTTACCCACAGCTATTTGGCCTTTGGAAAAATTGAAGGGTCTTTTGAGATGCTGACAATGAAAAACACGTCTTTTTCCTTGTTCATAAATCTGCCCTTTCCGCTTCTTATCTTTTTGTTTTTGCTTTGTACACATTGCAAAAATCGTCAATATATTCGTTTATGAGCTGTTCCGTTTCAATTCCTTCGGCGAACATTTTATCTTCACGGTAATCGATTAAAGAATGCATGGTCATTGCAAAAGAAAGAGAAGCCATATCGGTGTTGGGAAAATCCATCACCTTATGAATTTGCATAGCATAGAATAATTGTTTTACAGCGAGTATCATTTTTTCTGTTTCTGTAATCATAATTTTTGTGGCTTCTTTGTTGAACACCCGCTCGGAATAAATAAATTTGTAGAACGTTTTCAGCCTTTCATCACTGTATATTGCTTTGTAATTTCCTACAGCCTGACGCAATATTTCGGACGCGTTTTTCCCTTTCACTATTTCACCGTAATCTATGCCATTATTGCCGGAAGCGTCTTTAGCTTTTCCCCGAAGATACTCATAGAGTGAATCCACGATTTCTCCTTTCGAGGAAAAGTGGCTGTATAGCGATGCTTTTTTGATGCCGACTTTTTCGGCTATCTGCGACAAAGAAATGCCGCTCAATCCGTTTTCTGACGCAAGCTCTAATGTAACAAGCAATATTTTTTCTTTTGTATTCATTGCCGTATAATCTTATCCCTTTACAAATTTACTCATCCACAATGACAGTATCCCAGAATATATTACGATTGAATAGACATTGATTCGTTCAGCTGTTCCAAAAAACGCTTTCGGCAATACTTTCATCAACATCGCGCCGCTTAATAATAATAAAAAAACACATAAAGAAATAATGCCGAGATATTTCAGATCCGCTGTTTTGAAAAAACCAATCGTAAACAATATCAATGCAATTATAGTACATAAAACAACCGCGATTGTTACCGCTATATGCATGTTATCCTGAAAAGTTCCCGCATAACCGGATTCCGATAACGGAAAAAATGTATAGCCAAAAAACGAAACAATAGTCATAATGCAGAAGAAAGCCGCACCAATGGTAACGTATACATTAATTGTCTGCCTGAAATATACAAAAAAATACATTGAAAATATTACCGAGAACAAACCATAACTAAATGAAAATATCATGGCAATATTTTTTGAAGGCGAAGTTGAAGCCGTTAAATCGCTTATTGCCTGGGCCATTGAATTATAATTTGGATAAAACAGTGTTCCCAAAATCACATGGAGGAAATAAAAAATAACAGCAAGTATACCGAATGAGGGTAATAGTCTTTTAATTGTTTCCATTTAATATTTCCTCCTTTTCCTTAAAGCCAGGGAATGAACACTTTTGAACGATAATCTTGATATGCACCAGGGAACATGACATTCAATTTCTTTTCTTCCTGAATGCGGAAAATCCTCGAAACAATGTAAAGTATTGCCCCTATCGCGAATCCAAGCCATGTATCCAAAACAAGCGAAATTCCGGGGATAACAAGCAGCGCAACTGATGTGTAAATGGGATGTAATACCAGCCTAAAAGGTCCCTGAGTAATAAGCTGATTTTTGGGGACATGTTTTATCATTTGGACGACCGAGATTAACCAAAACGGAATTCCTAAAACCAGCATAATCGCCCCAATGATGATACCTGTTACGCCGGTATTCATTGTAAACCAAACAGGATAAAGCACATTCAAAACAATGCCCGCCAGCGCAAAAGGCAGGGAAAAGCCCATGATTTTATCACCTGCACCAATAAGTATTTTAATATTCATGATTTCTCCTTAAAACCAATACCGGATACCAAATAACCCGGACATTCCATAATCAAATTTTATATTTGATGTCCATACAACCCCCGCAGAAGGAGCAAGTTCCAGAACCAAATCAAAATGGCGTATTGGCGTAAAATAAATACCAACCGGTATTCTTCCGGCAAAACTATTTTCCCCATCAAAATGGCTATGAGAAAAAATAATCCCTCCTCCCAGAAACCAGCCAAATCTTTCACTGCCGGGAAATGCTGCATCTATAAAATGATAATCACCGGATACACTGATTCCAAAATATTCTTCGTTGTGTGCACCAATACCGTCTAGGCTGACATTGATACCAAAATACAACGGAAGTCCCGGTGTTTTTATCATGAGACCAGGACCATATCCATACCCGCCGTATAATCCTATTCCAATCGCAAATCCGTTATGCCGCTCATTAGCCAATACGCCTGTCAGCGAAATAAAAGCAAACATACACATTAAAACATACTTTTTCATGTTACCTCTCCTCATTTTCTGTTGATTATAAAAACTAACGTTAGATTGTATATATACTACCGAATGATAGTTATTTTGTCAATAGTAAAATTCTTCAAATAATAGGGCAGCGCTGATTAAGTCTCGATGACATTACTCATCGCTGCCCAAGTCTTTTCGTAATTCTTATAATACAACGAATTACTGCAAAATGACAGTTTCATAAAGTAAACACTGATTTATGCTCGATGCATAAATCAGTGTTACCATAGAGATAATTCCTGAATAAAAATGATCAATTGCGGAGTGATTTCATGCGGGATGATTCTGGAAATGTGATGATGGAAACAGCCGGAAAAGCAATTAAAACCATTAATTGTTGAGGCGGCTTAAGAGACTTTGGAGATGTTCTTTTTTAGCGGCTTCGGAGGCCTCAGCGGTTGAGGTTCCCAAAGCCGCCGAGGTATTCATCATTCCCCGTAAATATGCTCAAAACCGTGGAGGAGTTCCATCGCTTTGCTTTTGCAGCCGCCGCAGACGGTACCGATTTTGGTTGCCTGCTGGAGGTCTTCCCAGCTCCTCGCGCCGTTTTGATAGGCTATTTCAAGGTCTTTGTCGGTGATGCCGAGGCAGGTGCAGATAACCGTTCCTTCTTCTTTGAGCAAGCCCGTCCTGTCTGTTTTGGCAAGATAATCGTCGATGGCGGCGCGGAGGGCTTTGTCGCCAAGAACCGAACAGTGAATTTTATTTTCGGGAAGGCCGCCGAGTTTTTCGACCAAATCCTGCGGTTTGATATTATAGGCTTCGCTGATGTTCATGCCTTTGATGACTTCCGAAAGCATACTGGTGGAAGCTATCGCGCTCGCGCAGCCGTAAGTTTTCCAGCGGACATCGGTGATGATGTCATCTTTTATTTTGAGTAAAACAAGCATCTCATCGCCGCATTTGATATTGCCGGTCTGCCCGCGGGCATCGGCATCGAAAGACGCTTCATCCTCCATAAGTACGTTTCGGGGATTCATAAAATGATCTTTTACTGTATCTGAATATAACCAATCTGTCATAATTGCTCCATTAAAATTAGCTTGCACTCACTGTGGACATGGCCCGCAATTTAGCGATTTCGGGCGGAACCTTGTTTACAATATACTGAATATCTTCTTCCGTGACACCCCATCCCATGCTGAATCTGATGGAACCGTGGGCGAGTTCGGGGCTTGCTCCAATCGCCAAAAGTACATGAGACGGATCGAGGCTTCCCGACGCGCAGGCCGATCCGGTGGAAACTTCGATGCCAAGAAAATCGAGCGTTAACAGTATCGCTTCGCCTTCGGCGCCGGGGAAAGAAACGTTAAGCGTATTGGGAAGCACATCTGTGGGATGGCCGTTAATCTTGATGCTCGGTATCTTTGCGAGAAGGCCGTCACGGAGCATCGTCCGCAGCTTCATCATTTTTTCACGGTACATATCAAGGTCTTTTAGGGCAAGTTCGGCGGCCTTTCCAAAACCAAAAATGCCGATATTATTGTAGGTTCCGGCTCTAGCTCCGTCTTCCTGATGTCCGCCGTGAATAAGCGGGAAAATCGGCGCGCCTTTTCTCACATACAAAGCGCCGGCTCCCTTGGGGCCGTAAATCTTATGGGCGGATAAGGTAAGATAATCCACGCCCAGGTCATCAACATTGATGGGAATCTTCCCGGCGCCCTGAACCGCGTCGCTGTGGACCAATGCTCCCGCCGCTTTTGCGGACTTTGAGACCGATGCAATATCTTCGATGGTCCCGATTTCATTATTCGCCAGCATGACGGAAACGAGCAGCGTTTTATCGTTTAACCTGGACCGGAACTCATCCATGTTGATTTTTCCGTTTTCATCCACACCGATGACATGAACCGTGAATCCGAGTGACGCGAGAAATTTCCCGCTGTTTAAAACGCAGGGATGCTCAACGGCGGATATAATGATTTCCGTCCGCCCCGATGATAAAACTTTTCCATCCGGCGCGGAGGCCAATTTCCTCATCGTTTGGAAAACGGTATTGTTCGATTCGGATCCGCCCGATGTAAAGATAATCGTTTCGGCGGGAGCCCCAATAAGGGCCGCGACAGAAGATCGGGCTTTTTCGAGCATTGCTTTTGCCTCTCTTCCCGCGCTGTGCATACTGGAAGCGTTTCCGTATACATCAAAATCTTCGATTATCGCGGCTTTAACTTCTTCCCGCAAAGGAGTCGTCGCGTTGTAGTCCATATATATCTTCTTGGATGGCATCAATTGCTCCAGTAGTTTAATCTGTCTTAAATATACTTATTTTTATGGATTTGGGCTATGGGGGAAGATGATGTACTTCATTACTCTCTGTCATTGTTTGTCTTCTTTTTTGTTCTTAATCGATTAACCGCATTGCCGCAAAAAAAGAATATTTCTCATACGATTTTACTTGAATTTACCTTGTAAAAGTATAATTATTTATATATCAGGATTTGTTTTCTTCATTGATCAAATATCTGCAGGACATCTGTGTTTTTAGAGCGGTCTGTTCTGAAATTGTAATATTTTTAGGAGGCGTTTTGTATGAAGAGCATAAAAGGAACCCAAACAGAAAAAAACTTGCTTACCGCATTTATTGGAGAATCTCAGGCTCGGAACCGGTACACATATTATGCGAGTGTTGCAAAAAAAGAAGGGTATGTGCAAATTTCGGCGATTTTTTCCGAAACGGCTGATCAGGAAAAGGAACACGCAAAAAGGCTGTTCAAATTTCTCGAAGGCGGAGAAGTGACGGTTCAAGCTGCTTTCCCCGCGGGTGTTATTTCCACCACCAGTAACAATCTGAAAGAAGCAATGGAAGGCGAAACTTATGAATGGACCGAAATGTATCCAAGTTTTGCGAATACCGCTAGGGAAGAAAAGTTTGATGAGATTGCCGTTGTATTTGAAAATATTGCCATCGCGGAAAAACAACACGCACGGCGTTATGAAAAACTCAAGAACAATGTTGACGCAAAAAGGGTTTTTAAAAAGGACAAGGCTGTTGTGTGGCGCTGTTTGAACTGCGGTTTTATTATCGAAATGGCTGAAGCTCCCAAACTCTGTCCGGCCTGTAGTCATCCTCAGGAATACTTTGAGGTGCTTGCCGAAAACTGGTAATGTGTGAGCTTGTTGCAAAACTCGGTTTTTTGCCCAAGCTCCTGCATTTTCTCGCCTAAAGGCTGCGAAACATGCATTTTTTAAAGGTTGCTGTTGCAAAAACTGGAGTTTTGCAACAGCCTCGTGTATCTTTTAAAACCGTGGGGTTTTATCTGCCGGGTATTGGTCCGCGGTTTTTTTAATTAGGGCAACGCTGATTAAAAAGAGATTATTTCTGACAGGGTCGAAATAATCTCTTTTTTTTGCATAAGTAACATATTTTGTTTGGGTTTAGGGGCTGT
>QMCE01769432.1_pt1 | contig 29743 bp, 29 predicted proteins | sample 1821851 | NCBI WGS metagenome assembly QMCE01 (sample SAMN09453174, study PRJNA476694) | Termite gut metagenome, whole genome shotgun sequencing project. | isolation source: worker | host: Odontotermes sp. | place: South Africa:Pretoria | collected 2016-01-28 | reverse complement strand
TGAGGCTGATAACCTGCGCCTGTATGAAGCGCAGAGGGCGCTAAACGTCCTCGCCTTCACCGGCGCGATACAGGTAGAAGGCAAGTCCGGCCGTATGAAGCTGTATGGCAATGCTGTTTCAGCGTCCATAGTTTGCGACAACTCATGAGGAAAGTATCACTTGTCATCCGACAGCAGCCAATCCAGCGCGTTAATTTGGTTTTCCTGCGCCCGGGAAAGCTTGCCGGTATTCTTGCGTCCACAACCAGCCACCACCTCCAGCGCCCAGCACCCCTCCAACTCGTCGGTTATGTCGTGCCAGCGCCCGTCGGCCTCCACGTCGCCCTGTGCAAACACTCCGCGACGCGACGAGGTGTGCAACGTGCCATCGACCACGACCGCTCCCTCCTCGTGGCCCAGCGTAACCGTTCCGTCCATATTAAGTGTGACCAACTGCCGAGCCCCACGACCGACCGATAGAGTGCCGGTCTCGCGATCGAGCGAAAGTTCCCACAGCGCCCGTTCGTCACCCGCGTCGCGACATACCGACAACACCGCCCGCTTACCCGGCTCCGGAGCAAGCACCAGTCCCGCGTCGGGCTCTTTGCGCAGGCCGTCGTCGATGAGGTTGAGCGTCGAGTCGATCAGATTTTCGAAATCGAGCTCGCTCGGGCGACAACCCTGTTTGAACGACGCCTTGAGGCTTTGTCTGTTACGTTTCGGCATTCCTTTTTCAGTGTTTGTGTTCGACCACCAGATAGCTCTCCACCCTCATCTCGCCTATCCCGAACCCGTGCTCGCCGTCTGTCAGGAATAGGTGTTCGCGCGCCGGAACGAAGACCGCGTACGGTTCGCTCGGACGGAGCTTGCCGCCCGGAGTGTCCAGTTCGTGGATCGCGTATCCCTTGCCTCGCACGCGCGTCAGACGAATCATAGAGAGGCTCTCCAGCGTGGCGACACAAGGGTGTGCACGTATCGCGAAAGCCATCTCGTCGTAGCTCAGCGTCGCGCCCGGACGTGGGGTTTGACGGCTGCCCTGCCACGGGGCGATCACCTCGTCGCACAACGCCTTGAGGCGGGCACGACACTCACCCGTTGAGTGGCCCGGCCGGAAAGTAACCCGAGCGCGCACCAATACCTCCTCGTAGCGGGGATTGATCACGTCGATTCGCCCGACCGCATCACTGGCCCGGCGGGTGAGATACTCCTCGATGCGTAAGATCTGAGTACCAGTCAGCCTTGGTCGCCACCCTCTGCGTCCCTGTCGGCCCTCGGCGGGAATGGCCATAAGTGTTACAACTCCGCGCTGCTCACCTCGCGTGTCAAGCCCGGGGAAACACCGCACGAAAGCTATCTCGGGGAACGCCTGCGTGGTCAGACGCTCGTAGTCGCGTGGCGTGACCGCCCGCCCGCGGTGAGTGACCCAGCCCGAAAAGCGAGTGAGTTTCTGTTGCGGTGTTTCGGGTCGCATCCGCCCGCCACCCCTCGTGGACAAGTAGCGCACGCCTACAACCCCCGGAACGGCCTTTTGCAACCGCACCGACTCAAACGCCGGTTCGGTTTCGGACACACCTTCGGGTATTTCGCCCTCGGAATCCATCACGAGTCGCACGGCATTGGAAACTATCCGGCGCAGCGCAGGCACGCGGCGAATACCCTCCACGACGGTCGCCCGAAACCACAACTCGCCATCCTCAGCCGGAAGCCGCTCGGGAAGATCCAGCGTGATCATCCCTGGGCCGGAGAGGTTGTCGGTCGTGTCGTGCAGCATCACATCGTCAGGCAACTCACCCCATCGGTAGCCGTCGCCCCAAAACCAACGTACCGACGGTGGCGCACTTGCCCCGCGCTCCAGCTCCGCAAAGTCGAACCACAGATGCATCACCTCTCCGCCCCTGACCCCGTTCAGACTGAAGAGCAAATGCGCCTCGCCCTCCAACGACGGGATCAGCGGAACCGAACTGCGCTCGCGGTTTGGATATGCCCGCCGTATGCCGATCGGGTGGATGTGCCAGAAGCCCGCGTCAGGTCGTTGGCGGCGTTCGCGCAGGTCGATCCGTTCTGTGGCGCGATAATCCGCCGTGATGCGTTCGACCAGCGGCGCAATGGGAGGTGGGAGCGATGGGGCAAGGCGCTTCTTGCCGATGCTCTCTATGAGCCGTTGCGAGAAGAGCTCTCTGTGGCGTCGCTCTCCGAATCCCATATCGGGCGCGGTCAGGTTCAGTCGCACGAAGCCGCTGCGGGAACGGATCGTGTAGTCGTACTCCTCTTCGGCCGTGACGATCCGAGGCATCTTCCCGACGGGGATATCACGCAGGATTGTACTGTCGGCCAACGGGGCCTCTTTCAGGGGGCTGTCGTCGGGCGCTGCGGGCGAGGAGGCGAACAGAAAGTGAGAGCTCTGCTCAACGGGGTCGTGCCAGCGGTGGTCGCTCAGGTACTGCGCCGAGAGACGGAATGAGCGGTTGTCGATCCCCAGACCGTAGTTGCGGTAGTGTTCGAACAGGCTCACAGTCGGCAGGCCGCTCCAGTGAATATGTAGGTCGAGGGCGGTGGTGTGCTTGACAGCCATCTCGTAACTTCCCACAACGAACCACGCCCCCGGTTCGTTCCCCACCCCGAACGGCGCGAAGGGTTTGGAGTTGTCCACCCGCCCAAGGTCGTTGTACACCGCCAGCGACGTGAGCCCCTCCACCTCGACATTCACTATGATGCGTTTCAACACAAAGTCGCGGATCCATGTGTATGGGTAGAGCCACGCGTCGAGATTGAGCCGAACCCTCACGGCGGGAAACTGAGCCTCGATCCCGTGGGTGGGCTGGGTGCATCCGGCCGTTGGGGGAAACTCGTTCGGCAGGGTGCAGCGAATTGTCAGATTGTCGGGGTCGCCCTCGCCCGCCGTTGTGTGCACCCTGCCAACGTGCTCCCATCCCGCCTCGGTGCTGATCTCGACCCAGAACAGATCGGCCATCAGGCGGGGGTCGCGGATGTTGTTGGCTTCTATGAACGAGGTGAGGGCGTGGGATTCGGTTTCGAGCCGCAGGTGGATGGTTCGCCGACCCTCGCGCAACAGCAACACAGGCGACGAAACGATGAATCCGGGCGAGGAGTCGAGACCCGAGGGTCGCCTGCCCGAAAACAGCGGCCCATCCTCGTCGGGCCCGGCGGAGTGTTCGGTGGTTTGTTCGGGAGGCAGTTCGCGCACCTCGACCTCCGTGACGCAGCCGAGTGCCGAGGCGGGATAGAGGTTGCTCTGGCGGCGGTAATGGACGGCGACTATGCGGCCCACGGTTGGGCTTTCGAGAACCACCTCTTTGGTCGGGCGGAAAACCGCGCCGCCAGCACCAAGCAGAAATCCGGTTTCGGGCCCGACCGTGACCCCTTCGCGCGAACTCTTCTCCAGCGCAACCCACACCTCGGCCGGCCTGCCAGGAAGGTCGAGTATGCCGCCGATGCGGTCGAGGTACCAGTACGGCAATTCGTCCCAACGGTGATTGAACGTCTCGACTATCTCGTTCAGGTTGTGGACAAACGTCCGAAGCAATGCCTGCGAAGGCTCCATCGTGCCGTCCGGTTCTGGTAAACCCGGTCCGGCAGCGGGGCGGGCGCAAAGCCCCTCGATCAGAGGCAACAGTTCGCGAAAGTAGCCATCGGGGTTGCCGTGCTGGTCGACGTAGCGCACGCTCCCGGCCACCTCCAACGCCCGACGCAGCAGGCGCATCTCCCCGTCGTCGCACACCCGGATGTGGTTCGGTTTCATAGGTCGGTGCCCTCCAGAAAGTAGAACGGGAAGACGAGGTTGCTACGGCTGTTGGTCTGGCGTACGCGGTAATCGAGCTCGATCCACAACACTCCCCGCTCTGGCTCGCGCATCTCGACACGAACCGACAACACCTCCACCCGCGGTTCGTGAAACAGTACGGCCCCGGCAATCTCGTCGGCTATCATCGTTCGCTCGGACAGGGTAATCTCACCGAAGACCCATCGCCGGAGCCCGCAACCGTATTCAAGCCTTCGGACGCGCTCGCCCGGTGAGGTGGAAAAGAGTATGCGCAGGCTTTGGCGGATATCTTCCTCCTGGGCGACCATTGCCACACCCTGCCCCTTGATGAATCGCGGCGGAAAGGCCCAACCGCGTCCCAGATAACTCTTCGATTCGCTCATACGCCCTACCCTCCTATCAGTACCGTCGGACATCCGATGACTATGCTTCCTCCGTGGGTACAGGTATCGCCCATCCGCGCGGCGGGCTTGCCGCAGATCATCACCGTGGACGAACCCTTGACTATCGTATCGGGTGGCCCGACGCACACGCACGAATCACCAACAAGGGCAGCGGGAAGTTTGCCTATGAGGACTGTCGCTGCGCCGGGCCCTATGATGGGGCCTCCGACGTGGGGCACGGGTGGCAGGCCCGGCGTTGTCATCGGGCAGACGTGCATATCGGTTATTCTGGCGGCCGGTTGTCCCATCTGTTAATTAATCATCGTCATTGCTCCCTTTATCGTGGTGGTGCCCGAGGCCGACAGTTCCGCCGAGGCGGTTCCCTTGACGGTCATCGACGCATCGGCCTTAGCTTCTACGTTGAGCCCCTTGAGCTTCAGGTCGGTCTTCGCGGTCAGGGACGCTGCTGAGCCCGCCGACGCGGTGAGGTCGGTCTTGGCCTTCAGGGTGAGTGCCTTGGACGATTCTATGGTGATGCCGCCATCGTTCATTGTGAGCCGGTTGCCGTTCTGGTCTTCGAGGGTTATGCCCTTGTCATCGTCACTCAGCACGAGACGGTTCGCACCAGGAGTCTCGATCGTGACGGACTTTGCCTTCTCGTCGATCACCAGCCGGATCCCTTCGCGAGTCACCATTGCCCGAATGTCATTCTCGGCCTTCACCTCGAAGGGCTGTGGGCGGGCACTGCTGTAAAGGCTGCCCAGTACGACCGGATAGCACGGATCGTCGTTGAAGAACCCCACGATCAGTTCGTCACCTTCGTCGGGGATGAGCATCGAACCGTAACCCTTGCTTGCCCAAGAGGAAGACAACCGCGCCCACACGACGTTGCTCTTGCCGTTCAGGGTCGGCAGTTCGATCTGGATGCGGCCGCCCTTCGCCGGGTCGCCGTCCGCTTTTACCATCTTGCCTATGTGCAGCCCACCGATAGTGGGCAACAGTTCCGTGGGGCGGGAAGGCGCTTCATCCGGCAGGCCGAGATGGGCCGTTGTCGTCCAGCTGCCGTCGCGGATGTCGTGCTCCACCTCTCCGATGTATGCCGTGCCATCGAAGTGTTTGCCGAAGCCGTCGAGTTGGAGCGTCCCGCCCGCGGTGGCCCCAGCCGAACCGGAAAAGGTGACGCTGCCCCGGATTCGCGATAGTGCGGCGCGGAGACTGTGGGCGTCGGCCCAGACGGTGAGCGTGTCGGCATCTGGTGCACCGACCGTTTGCAGTTCCCACTCCTTTATGCCCGCCGCGGAAGCGAGTTTGGCGGGATCGTCCGACCCTTGGGAGTTCAGCGAAGGTTTTCCTGCCTTGCCTGCGATGCTCTTTTGCTCGGCCGGGTTCCACGCCCGTGCCCCGATACCAGGCACGCGACCATCGGACGACACCTCGACCCGAAACGAAACTATGTTGGGCCCGAAGATAAGCGAGAGCGAGGGAGAAGCGCCTACGGCGGGCGGTGCGATGGTGACTTTCTTGCCCTCTGTGACGAAGACCATCCCGTTGCGCTCCGCCAGCGAGAGAACCCAATCCCAGTCCGGACAGTAGTATTGAACCAACTCGCCATACTTCGCCGAGGTGCCCTTGACCGAGGGTTCGAGCGATGAGTACTCCCCGAGGACGGCCCCGATGGCGGCACTGTCGGTCGAGTCGGTGAACAAGCGACTGTGGCGTCCTTGGGTCAACGGGAAGGCGTGGTCGCGACACTCCACGCGAAGCAGTGCCCCGTTTCCCGGCCCGATCTCCAGTCCGTGGGAGACGACCGCACCCTCGAACAGCGGCGACTCGTCGTCATCGTGGCCCGCCTCGATTCGAATGTTTTTGCCGACGGCGAATGTGTCGTCATCCGCGCCGGGAACTACCCCCGACAGCATATCGCCTGTCTCGAAGAGCAACATCGCCCGTCCGATACGTCCGACGCCACACTCCACGTGAGCCGACACAAGTCGAAAAGCGACCCCGACGGCCTTGCCCTCGCTGTAGACGCTACAACGTACCATTGCGGACTCGTTTAAGAGGCGGAAAGACTATCTCCGTGCCAGGCGCCACGTGGCGAAATCCGCCAAGGCCGTTCTCGCGGGCAACTTCGACACAGTACGACGGGTCGCCATAGATCCTGTCACACCACAGGGCGAGCGTTTCGCCGTCGGTGAGGCGGATGCGGCGTGTGAGGTCGGGCGAAGAACGGCCCACCTGTCGAGCCTCGGTGAGAGGGTCGAGCCAACCACTGAGCTTCATCTTCACCTTTACGCGCAGGGGCGAGCCGTCGGGCCGAAAGAGCGTGTAGTCGTAGTCGAGCCCCGTAAGGCGGCCTTTGAATATGAAGCTGCCCCAACTAAGTTTCAGGAAGTTGGGCTGGTGACTCTCGCCGTTGAGACGATAGGCGACCTTTTCCAGATGCTCGACCAGGGCGGGAATGGTAGTGTCGGCCTGACCGAGCAGCAGGGGGATGACGCCCGTCTCGTCGAAGATGAAGTCGAACGACAGGCCAGTTTCTGTCTGAAGGTAAAAGGTCTTGGCCGGAGCCGACGTGCCGAAGTTCCTGCCGCCGCCGAACTTACTGCCCTTTGAGTACTTCAGCGAGGCGGGGTTGATCTGCACCGTGATGTCGCCGCACTCCGACGACAGGCGCTCGTCGCTGTAGCCGATGATCTTCATCCTGGTCAACGTGCCGCTCATAGCCTGTCCGGGTGTTATTGTCCGCGTTTGAGTTCTGCGTAGGCCAGCTCGATGCTCTCCACGGCCAGATCGTTCTTCTGCGAGTCGAACGGCTCGGCATTCCACTTCACCGGCCACGCGCCCGAGCAGATCCACCAATACATCGGTTCGCCCTCCTCGTTGCGCAGGATGATCTCCACGTTACGCGGCACGATCGGCTTGGCGAACCCTCCTTCGAGCGTCGAATGGACCCACTCGCCGAAGTTGTTTTCGCGAGGCATCATCGCACGTTTCAACACGACGTTGGTTTGCCGTACGCCCTTCGGGAGGCGCAACTGGTGGTCGTTCACCCCGCCCTCGGAGACGGTCTCCATCTCCATTTCGGACGAGAGCCCGCTCGCCTCCTTGAACGCGACCTCGCCGATTGAGGGCCCGCCCTGGAACTTGACCGAAAAGTAGAACGCCCCGGTCATCAGCTGTTGGCGATGGTTATGCCCTCGTGGGCGACTTCGAGCGTTTCGACCGCCACCTCGTTGCCGTCCGATTTGAGATCGGTACCGGTGATCTTGGTGGGCCAGGCGTTCTTCAGCGTCCACACCATAGTCGGGGCGCCACCCTCGTCCAGAAGACTGATCACAACCTCCTTGCGCTCGATGGTGTTCATCTTGATCTTGCTGAACCAGTCCCAGAACGCATTGTCGCCCTTGAATACACCCTTCTTGAGGGTCACGTTGCCCGACTTCTTGATGCCCGGCATCTTGATGGTCGAAAACTCCTTGCTGTTGCCGTGGCGGTACTCGATCACCTGAGCCTCGATGTCCAAGCCGCTCACCTCGGCGAACGCCACCTCCTGGTCGGCGATCTTCACCTGAAAATAGAATTTTGGCAACGGCCAAACCTTATCCTGCGCTTCTCCTGCCATAATGTTAGATTGTTAGTGTTTTATGATTTCTGCATTTGCTGTTGGAAAGTGATCTCGATGAACTCGGCCGGACGGCTCACCGCTACCAGTACCGTCACACGCATTATCCCTTCGAGGATGTCCTCCGGGGTCATCGTCTCGCCCAGCCCGACGTGGACACTGTACGCGTCGTCCGGAGTTGCACCGGCCAATCCGCCGCGCTTCCAGATGCCGTTCAGGAAGTTGGCTATCATACTTCGAACACTCACCCACGTGTTGGCCGTGTTGGGATCGAATACATAGGCCCGGGCGGCGTTCTTTATCGACTCTTCGAGCATAATCATAGTTCGGCGCACGTTGATGTAGCGCCAGTCGAGCGAGTTGCCATCCAGAGTGCGCGCACCCCACACCTTTATGCCCTCGCCGGTGAATGTGCGGATGGCGTTGACGGCCTTGCCGCTCAGGGGGACGTTCAGGTCTTCCTGCTCCTCGTGGGAGATGTTCACCGCGGGACTGACCGCCGTGGCAAGAGAGGTGTTGGCCGGAGCTTTCCACACACCCTTGGTGTTATCGACCATCGTGTAGACTCCCGCCAGTCCGGCAGACACGGGTAGCAGGTTCAGCGCTGAACGCATCTCCTTCATCAGTTCGCGGTAGAGAGGGCTCAGTTGGGTGAGAACCTTGTGGAGGGTTGTCGACGCCACGGAGTCCATATCGGTGCCCAGTTGGTCGATGTAGCTCTGCGCCTGGGTCTTCTTATCCTCAGGCAGGGTCGAGCCGGTGATCTCTTCTGTGAGGGCGGTCTTCAGTTCTGCGGTGTCGAGGTTGTTGAAGTCTATCTCGTTCTCCTGCACGATGGAGGTGTTGAGCCACGGGTAGTAGACCGCGCCATAGTCGAGAAAACTGCTGCCGATCGCCTCGCGGAAAGCAGCCACGCAGTCCCCGTCGGGATCCTTTCTGTCCTTGTAGCCACCGTAAACGTCGAGCACGGCGAAACGACTCTGCATATCGTAGCCGCAATGTTTCAGCATCGCCTGTTGCAACGCATAACAATCCTCCGCATTAGGCAGACAGACCGCCTCGGGAACGACAACCATCGTGGGTTCCTGTTCCTTGAGCAATGGTACGAGACCCTCTTCGAGTTTGGTTTTATCGAGCTCGTCCGCATAGCTGCCAACCGACACAACATAACAAGGCCCGCCGCCATTGGCGTAGAAGAGCAACATCTGGTAATAGAGCGAAAAGCGGTCGGTTCGCTGCACCGACACGCCGCCCTCTTTTGAGATCGAGAAACGGGCCCGGGGTGCCTCGCCGAAGAATGAGCGGAACTCGGCCATAGAGGTGACGCGCCACGGTTTGCCCAGCAGCGATTTGCTGCCGTTGAGCGCCCTTTCGGTGTACCCGATGAAGGCGGGAACGGCCGTGGCAACCTCCACGACCGAGTTGGGGAATGCGTTCTTTTCGACGATGTACACCCCCGGGGTTTTCATTGCACACATACACAAAGCTGGTTTTTAAAGAGTTTCGTATTCAATAGTAAAAATATGTCGTAATGGTGTTGTGCGGGTCGCTCAGCGAACTCTCCCTTGGACGTGGAAATGGTACCCGGTCGGCCAGCAGGCATTCGCCCCTCGGGCGAACCTCCCACAGCTGGAATCTGTGAGGTGGGTTTTCGGTCAGGATTACTTGTTCGTCGGTGGTCGTCCGCCAGGCCGTGCCGAAGTGTGTTCCGGGTGGCAGCAGCTCCGGCGGCGAGAAAGTGACCCTGTTCTGTGCCTCCCGCAACGCGATCCGGCTCGTCGGGTCTGTGTGGCGCGGAATGAGGATGAATTCCAACTTCCGTGCGGGCGGGTGTAGTTCCAACTCCACGCTCTCTTCCGTGGTCCTCAGCAGGGCCCACGTTCCGGGTTGGCGGACGATCTCCAGTTCAGCACCCTGCGCCTCGGCCCGCTCGGTAACGTAATGGAACAACGGGTCGGTCGGGATCACGCGGAAGGTCGGGTGGAACTCCTCGGGCGGCCGCCCCTGCGGGCGAAGAACGGTCCAACACTCCGAGCCGAGCGGGCGAAGAATATATCCCGAACGTCGAAAGAACGAGGAGGTCACCGAGTCCGGCTCAAGGCACACGGGCGGCGCGGAGGAGTAATAACCGTGTCGGATGGCGACAGTTAGGTAGGGAGTGTAAGTTTCGATGCGACTCATTGTCAGGTCTCTTTTTGGGTGATTGGTATGGCGGTGGAGCGGATCTCGTCGCCGGAGAGGTTCAACACGCGGATCTTACACAACACCGACGGCTGATAACCGCCCCCGCAGATGCTCCACAGGTTGGACAACTCGGCGAGGGATAGGTTGACCGGTTCGACGGCCAACGCATTGCCCGAGTCGGGAAGAGTGAGCTGGGAGTTGTTGCGGATGTAGTGAAGGCTCTCGGAGAGAAAGCGCAGCCCCTGTTCGTACTGCTTGTCGGCGAAGAGAGCTGCAATAAGAACGTAGAGGTTGAGTTGCCACGAGGGCGACGACTTTGCAATACGCTGGCCGGCCGGGCGGGAGGGAAAGGTTATGCCGGCGGCAGTCTCGCGCTCGACGTTGACGAGGCTCACCACAAGCTTGTTCGGAGGTGCGACCCCGCCACGGCTCAGAGGAGCGGAGAGCAACACGGCCCCGTCGCGCAACGAAAACACGCGCGACAAGTAATCCGACAAACCCTCGGCAAAACACGATAACGACCGGTAAACCATTTCTTCTCGTTTTGGGACGACAAGGATAGCGAAATCGAGTGGGAAAAACGATGCAATTTATGAATCGCAACACTTTTTTTTGCAAAACTCGCGTGGCGACGAGCCGGTTATCTGTTTGAATGCGCGCCAGAACGTTGTGCGGTCGTTGAACCCCACTTCGTAGGCGATCTGGGAAAAGTTGCAGGTGCGCTCCGGGTCGGAGAGGCGAGAGACGGCCTCCGCAACGCGAAGTTCGTTCACCCAGCGGCTGAAACCCAGGCCTGTGGTGCGGTTGACGGCGCGCGAAAGATAGGTGGTGTTGATGCCTGTCCGAACGGAGAGGCTGCCGAGCGTCAGTTCCGGGTGGAGGTACTCTTTGTGCTCGACTATGAGGCGCGAGATGTCCTCCATAATACGTTGCTCCTCGGCGGAGGGCTCGCGTGGGGGATTTTCGGGCCGACGGACGGCAGTTCTGCGGGAAAGCCATTTGTGTCTGATGTTGTGTAACCGAACGAGCGTCGCGACCAACACGGCCGCCGCCAATAACAACGATAGCACGAATCGATAGAGATTCTCTCTTAGTTCGGATCGACTCGTAGGCGATTTCAATTCAATCTAAGTCTTTTGCCCTTATACTCGGAGTTCTTCCTTTTTCTCATTTCTGTGTCGCTCTCCATATCCCCGTCTTCCATATCGGACAGTGCATCGTATATCTGCCGATCGCGCTCATCCAGAGACGACAATTCTATATGACCTTTCATAACCCCCCACAGACGCTGAACCTGCTCGCGGCCGGCTTGGGCGCTTTTCACGAACTGGTAGTCTTTTTTGATATCCTCTAATGTCTTCTTGCCAGATTCGATTAGTCGCAAAATTGCACGAAACACCTTCACCGCACCCTGCTTGCGCCACTCCTCGGCAAGATAGACAATCCCGATGAGCATTATCGCCGCCCTCTGGGCGTTGGGGTCTTTTAACTTGTCAATGCCGTCGGTTAGAAGGATATCTGCAATCTCACGATCGGTTACGCGCTCTTTCTTCAAAGCCTCGATTATACTTTTATAAGTAGTACCCACCTCCGTATCCGGATACTGTTTCTTATTTGTGGAGATGTATGATGAGCATCGAGAGTGTCTAATATTCACCGGTTTCAGATGGGATGAATAGAAGGTGTGAAATCCCATTTTCGGGTCTGTCAGCCTGTATTTCTCTCGAAACTCGGGATAGGGTCGGGGTCGCTTGACGGGTTTTGGGGACAGCAGATTGGTAAGTTCATTAATCTTTGTTTGCAAATAATCCAGCACTTTCCGATCGTATTCGGATGGCACGGGAATGGCAGCAAAGGCTTCTAAATATTTCTTGTAGGTGTTAATCTGCTCTTCAGAGTCAGCCTCCTGAGGATTGCAATCCAACTCTATCTGCTGAAGCGTAACGTCAATTTGCTCCTCGTCAGAACCCTCAACGCACTTGCTATCGACATCGACTCTGGTGAACTGAAATGGTGTCTGATTGGATGCCCGAGGGTTGCTGTCCAGAGTGCGGGAGCGTTTAGCCGCCCCCATATAGTCCTTTTTCATAGTAGACCAAAGATACAAAAAATTTTCTTATCTTTGTCGGGATAACCCATTTTTAAACCACAAAACTACTATGAAAAGACTACTCGTTATTGCGGCGGTGCTCACCTGTAGCAGTGCCGTGGCGCAGGTCGATCCGGCGCTCAGGGAAGACATCCGGGCGACGGGCTACATCCACGCCGCACCACTCACCAAGGACTACACGAAGGCGTTCGAAACCTGGGCTGTGAACAAAAAAGTAATCACAAGCGACGTTCTCTTCGATATGGAGAGCCTGCACGGGTGGAGCCACCGCGGTGTGGGAGGAATGACCCTGTCGACCGACCACGTCAAGAGCGGAACGCACTCGATGCTGCTGACCGCCGAAACTGAGATCACTACCCTGCCACCGCCCTTCGGAATAGGTGCCGGAACATCGCTGGCAACGTACGAGGTGGGCGGAAAGAACTGGGAAAAGTATAATAGATTGCACTTCTGGATCTACCCAGACTGCGAGGGTGCGAGGAGCATATATCTTAATATGTACATCGAGAACGACGGTAAGATAAAAGTACCCGACCCGTACAACAGGGAGGGTGTGCACGAGATCAACCTCATCGGCGGTCAGTGGAACGAGTGCTTTCTGGAGATGCCCGAACTGCCACGAGATAAGGTGAGCGCACTGAAGTTCGCCATCGAGATCTTCGGAACGGAGATGACGATGAGCGGCCTGCTGAAGTTCTACATCGACGACGTGAAACTGCAACGTATCGAGAACCCGGAGATCGCCTCCGGGTGGGTGCCCGCGCCGAACCGGATCATATTCTCAACAACGGGCTACGGAGTGGACAGCCGCAAGACGGCAATCATCAACGTGCCGGGCAACGACGGCAACTACTCCCTCGTCGACCACAAGACCGGAGCGGTGGTGCACCAGGGTCGCATCGACAAAGCCAAGACCCAGATCGGGACGTTCGAGTCTATAGACTTCAGCTCGTTCCGCACCCCGGGTCAGTACAGCATCCGTGTCGGAGGAGTGACCACGATGCCGTTCTACATCGACGCCAACATCTGGGACGACTCGGCCTGGAGAGTGTGCAATTATATGTTCGTGGAGCGTTGTGGATACCCCGTGCCGGAGCACCACGCAACCGAGCATCGTGACCTGAACGGCGAGCACAACGGAAAGAAATTCACCATCAACGGCGGCTGGCACGACGCGGCCGATATGTCGCAACAAACCCTGCAGACAGGCGAAATAGCCTTCAATATGTTCGAAGCGGCGCTCAATGCGAAGAAGAAAGGCAATCTGGATCTGTACAACCGCCTGATGGAAGAGGCCAACTGGGGCCTGGACTACATCCTCACAACGCGCTTTGGCGACGGCTACAGGGTGCAGACCTGGGGAACAAACCTGTGGACGGACGGATTCGTCGGAACGGTGGACGACGCAGGTCGAAGAATGGTTCGTGTGCATAACCGCGCTTTCGAGAATTACCTGTTCGCCGGTATCGAGGCCGCAGCTTCGATGGCTATCGAGAGGGACAAGGTGCTGAAAGAGTACCTGGTGAAGGTAGCCAAAGAGGACTTTGCCTTTGCGCAGGAACGTTTCGACCAGATGGGCTTCGACGAACTGCTCTCGGGCGGCGGCGGTGGCGACCACGCGGCAATGGCTTCACGGAGCCAATATATGGCCAATGTGTCGTGGGCCGCAAGTCAGATCTACAAGGCAACAGGCGAACAGTACTACGCAGACAAAGCCGCCGAAGTGATCGAGTACACGCTGGATTGCCAACGCACCGAGCCGCTTGGCGACAAGGACGGCATCAGCGGGTTCTTCTATCGCGACCTGAGTCGCAAGAGCATCGTCCACTACAACCACCAGTCCAGAGACCACTACTATATGATGGCCCTGACGGAACTCTGCGAAACCCAACCCAACCATCCGGACTATGCGAAGTGGGCGGGCGCGATCAAACTCTATGGCGAGTACCTGAAAAAGATTATGCAGTACGTTGCGCCTTACGGAATGGTGCCCAGCGGTGTGTATAACATCCACGAAGCGACGGCCGATCCGGCACAGTTCTACATCGCCCAGGTGGGTGTGCGCAGCGGGCAGGAGGCAAACTACGCAGAGCAACTGAAAAACGGTGTGAAGCTCGACGACGAACACTATCTGAAGGTATTCCCGGTATGGTTCTCATTCCGTGGCAATGCGGCGGTACATCTGGCAACGGGCAAGAACGCAGCCTTGTGTGGAAAATTCCTGAACGATCCCGAACTGAGGCACATTGCCGAGGAGCAGTTGATGTGGATCGTGGGCAAGAACCCGTTCGGGCAATCCATCATCTGGGGCGAAGGCAGCAACTACGGCCAACAGTATGTGGCACTGCCGGGCGAAACCGTGGGCGAGATTCCCGTGGGGATGCAGTCGCGCGGAAACGAAGATACCCCCTACTGGCCGCAGTTCAACACCGCGACCTACAAGGAGGTTTGGGGATCGTCGGCCGGCAAGTGGTTTACGCTTATAGCCGAATTCTGATCGTAACGATCGAAGTAGTCGAGCCCGCGCTGATCCAGTTTGCGGGCTCGACCTCTTTCGCGCTTGGTCAGAAACTCCTCGTAGGACTTCACAGCATAGTGGTTCACCCGGACGTTGTCGTGCACGGGCGGGCGGTATTTGAAGTTTTCGACGATTGCCTCGCCGCGTGAATTCACCGAAGGCCCGGTGCCCGGCAGGCGTGCAGCCTCGTGGCAACCGGTCATACAGGCCACGCGACGCGGATCGACCACACTCTTGACGTGACGGTTGAGCTGGTAGTCGGCTTCGGCGTGGCGGGTGAAGCGATCCATAACCTTTCCGGGTCGCTTTTCGCGTTGCCCGTTGCTGCCGTAGATCAACCAGTTCAGCTCTACGCTCGGGTGGCGCTCCATAGTGTGGAGGTACTCGGCGAAGGTGCCGCGCTCGGGAACCACGAACTCGTCCAGATCGAGAAACATCAACCAACGCGTATCCAGTCGGTGGCGCTCGATGCAGTCGTCGTAGGCGGGAATCTGCTGGCGACGCCCGGGCCAGAAGGTGTACTCGACGATGCCGAGGTCGATGTAGGGAGTTAGGATTGCGACCGTGTCGTCGTCGCTTTCGTTGTCGTAGATGTAGAACCGCTCAACCCCTTGCCCCAGATGCCATTCGAGCCACTCGACGAAGTACTGGCCCTCATTCTTGACTATGGCGCAGACGCTCAGGTAGTGCTGCGAGGCAGGTGCGTTGGGGTGGAGTTGTCGTTGACGCCAGAGTAGCCGCATCAGCCGCCACGGGCCATAACGCAACAACCCGCGCCAACGGTTACGCTCCATCCGGTTGGGAATCACTCCCGCGAAGGCCTCCGCAAGCTTCTTTTTTGTGTGAGGGTCCATTTTCATATTCCAAAGATAAACAATCTTTCATATCTTTGTGCCGATGATGATAGATTTGGTGTATTTGTGGGTGGACGCCAGCGACCCTAAATGGCTGGAACGTAAGATGGTGGCGACGGGAGATTTCCGCGAAGGCTCCGAGACCGACAGCCGCGCCCGCTGGGAAAGCAACGACGAGCTGAAGTATTCGCTCCGGTCGATGGAGCGATATGCCCCCTGGGTGCGTAAGGTGTTCATTGTCACCGATGCCCAAACCCCCGACTGGCTCGATACGTCCAATCCCCGGGTACAGGTCGTCGACCATACCGAGATACTGCCCCCCGAGGCGCTTCCGACGTACAATTCGCGTGTAATCGAGAGTCACATCTACAAGATACCCGGGCTGGCCGAGCACTTCCTGTATGCCAACGACGATATGTTTTTCAACGGCGATGTCGAGCCCGGATTCTTCTTCGCACAGGACGGCTATCCGATTGTGCGTCTGAAGCATAAGCCGTTGGGCAAATGGCACTACTTTGTGAAGTTCCTACGAGGCAAGCGTCCGGGAAGCTATCGCACCAATGTCCACAAAGCGGCCCTGATGGTGCAAAAGAAGTTCGGGAAGTACTATGGCTCGCTGCCACATCACAATATCGACGCGTACAAAAAATCGGATTTCGCCGACGTCATCGAGAAGACTTTTGCGGACGAAGCCCGGCAGGCGACAATGCATCGCACGCGCACGATGAACGACCTGCAGCGCTCAGTGGTGCTATACTACGCCCTTGCAATCGGCCACGCGCACGTGAAATTCGTGGGCAACGACGAGAGTATGCGAATCCCCGTTCAGAGGGCCGACTACGCGAAATACTTGCGCACCCGCCAACCTAAGCTGTTGTGTCTAAACGATACCCAACGAGCCACCGAAGCCAACCGGGCGCAGATCAAACCCTTCCTGGAGCAGCTCTTCCCCGCGCCCTCGGCATTCGAGCGATAACCTCCGGCACCCGTTTTCTCCCCTTCGCCCCATTGCCCCTTCGCTCCTCGCTCCCCTCGCTTCCGTCCCCTCGCCCTACTTCTCGAAGCTCGATTTGTCGGGCAGGATGGTTTCGAAGGCGGCCTCCAGCGAGGCCATCACCTGCGCGTAGTTACGAATGTGAACATTGTCGTTGAGACATACTAATTTGTATTTCTGCTCTCTGACGGCTTCGATGGCTTGTCCGGGCCGCAACACCAGCGGGAACATTCGTGTGTCGACGTAGGTATTGTAGGGTTCGAAGTTGCCCTCGCAAATTTGCCACGTGCGGAAAAGCTCCTGCGTGAGGTCGTCCGCTGTGCGAAACCGGTGCATCGAAGCCTCCGTGAGCTCCTTTCCCGCCGCCGCCCACACCTTTTCGTATGTGCTCCTAAGATATGGCTGGGCGTTGTGGGGCGTGCGCAGGGTTACAAACCGCGGGTAGAATCGCAGCAGGTAGTTCAACCACGCCTTGGCGCCGTACTCGGGCGCGAACCATTTGTCGTGCCATTGGCGCATTACGGTCTGTTTGTCGAAGTGTTGGTTGATGATCGCGATATTGTTGCGCAACATCTTGGCCCACTGCGAGCCGCCCGAGTTATAGCGAAAAGTTGCGATGTCGCACGGCAGTCCGTTGCGGAAAAAGCGTTCAGGAGGAGTGGGTGCGGTCAGGAAAAAGTCATCGTTGAAGTAGACGAACCGCTGGGCGATGCCCGAAATGCGATGGAAGTAGCTCTCCAAGACGCCACTGTTGAAACAGGGCAGGAACTCGTGCGGAATGTAGTCCCGATGGTCGACAAGGTTCAGGCGCGGGTTCGACGTGTCGAGCCAGTCGGGCCGCTGGCCGCAGGTGACGAAATGCACACGCCGAACCCACGGAGCAAACCTCTCCACCCCCCGAAACCAGTAGCGCAGGAAGCCGTGGTCGCGAAAGCGGGCATCGCTCGTGGAGTTGTTCGAGTTGTCGGTCTGCGGACGGCCCGAGTAGCGCGCGAACTGCTCCCGCCACGCCGGGTCGTCCATATCGACCCACATCACAACGAAGTCTATCTGTTCCACCACCCCGTCGTGCTTATTTAACCATTTCGAAGCGCAGCCACGCCACGTTAACGCCCGGTCGCGAGTCGAGCTTGAACTCGAAAGGAACCTCGCCCGCGTTGAACACAACCTCGCCTGCGTTACGCTTGGCCCACGTCTTGCCGTCGGTCGATTCGCACAGGATGAGGTTGTAGTTGCCGCTCTGGGTGACGTCGAGAGTGAATTTCAACCATTCTCCCTCTTCGGTCGAACCCACGTAGTAGCCGTTGCCGTCGGGGATGGGGCTGTCGGCCGGAATTGCGTAGATGTCCACCCCGTCGTTGCGATACGCCCGGCCGCGGTTGCCACCCTGCTCGCGCGGGTCGGAGGTGCGGTAGTTGGCCAGATCGAGGTCGTGGTAGGCGTAACCCTCGCGTCCAAGGTCGTAATCGGTGGCGAAGATTGTTTCGGCTATCGCACCGACCTTATGCTTTTTCCACGGCAGGGTCTCGGTCGTGGCCACCTGACGGAACATCGCGTCGATGTAGTCGCGGTGTAAGACGGTATTCTGTTGCTTGTAGTTCTCCGCCAAAGTTTGCAATGCCGCCCAAGCTTCGTCGGCTGTAGGCTTTGGGGCAAGTCCGGCCCAGTAGTCGAGGATCCGCAAGTAGCCCTCACCCGGGATGATCTCCATAGGAGTGGGAGTGCCGATGCGTTTATAGGTCCACCAACACCAGCCGATGTTGTTGCTTTCCAACAGCGAGATCGCGTCGGTGAACCACACGTTGGAGTTCTCGCCTGATTCGCTCATCCAAAGAGGTGCACCCTGCTCGGTTCGGTTTTTCAGCGCTTCGGCCAGCGACTCGGGGTCGTTGCGATTCCAGTACTTGTGGAAGCTGATTGCAGTGTTGTCGTCCCAGTCGAGAGGGAAGATGCCGTTGTAGTTGTTGCCCCAACCGTTGCCCTCGATGACGACGAGGTGGTTCTTGTCTATTTCGCGAATCGCTCGGGTGACGTCCACAAGGAACTTCTTCAGGGGGCCGTTATCTGGCTCGTTCAGGCCGTTGCGGTCGGCCGGGTCGGTGAAACCCCAGTTGGGTTCGTTGATCACGTCGTAACCGCCGATCCACTCCTCGTCCTTGTATCTCTCGGCAAGACGGCGCCACAGGGCGATGGCTTTTTCGACGTTGCGCTCGTCCTCCCAGAACTTAACCGGGGCGGCATCCGAAATTGCAACGTCGTTGCCCTGACCACCGGGAGCTGCGTGGAGGTCGAGGAACAGGTATATCTTATTGGCGGCACACCATTCCAAGAGCTTGTCCGTAATTTCGAATCCCTCCGCGAGCCACGTTTGCTCGCCGGGGACGGGCTCCTGCTCGATCGGCAAGGTGAATATGTTGTAGTGCATTGGCATTCTCACGTGGTTGAAGCCCCACGAGGCCAGTGAGTCGATGTCGCGTTTCTGGATGCCGTTGCGCCACCAGGTACGGTAGAACTCGGCGGTGCGATCCTCGCCAACGAGCGCCACGAGGCTGTCGCGGAACTGAGTCTGGGTGCGGATGCCGCCCGTGAGCTGCAACATATAAGGCTCCTGTAATACCCAGCCTCCGAGGCCGAAGCCACGCAGCAGCACCTCGCCGCCGTTATTGACAATGCGATCGCCCTTGGCGCGCAGGAAATCTTTCTTCGGGGTGCAGCACCTGACGGCCGCGCCACCCACCAGCACGATCGCGGCAAAGTAGATGGCAAAAAAGAGCAGTGACTTTTTCATATCGAACTCAAATTTTTCAAATCACCACAAAGGTAGGAAAAGTTGTTATCTTTGCGCCATCTTATGGAAACTATTTTGCAGGCAGAGTGGTTGATGGACCTGGGGTACTGGGGTCTGCTGCTGGGGACGTTCATCGCTGGAACGTTCGTATCGTTGAGCTCCGACCTGCTCATCGTGGCGGTTCTGCTGGCCGGGGGCGACCCGTGGTTGTGTCTGATCGCGGCGACCGTCGGGTGCGGCACAGGGGTGTTGACGACCTATCTGTTGGGATGGCTGGGTAAGTGGGAGTGGCTGGAGAGGTGGTTCAAGGTGAAGCACGAGACGCTCGAAAAGCAACGTTCAAAGGTGACGCGATACGGCGTGTGGTGCGCGTTCTTCGCGTGGCTGCCCATTGTGGGCCAGGTGTTTATGATCACCCTGGGGTTCTACAAATCGCGCCCCCTGGTTACGGTTCTGTTGGCTTACGCGGGGTGCTTTTGCAGGTTTCTCGTGTGGGTGTTGCTCTACCGGCAGTATGGCCAGGCTTTTCTGGACTGGATCACTGCACATTTAAATTAAAGTTCATTTAACGTCGATTTGCGCCAAAATTGTTATTTTTGCGGCCATACTTATGAACAAGTTACGTAGCAGCCTCTCGACCCAGGGGCGAAAAATGGCCGGCGCAAGGGCGCTGTGGAGGGCAAACGGTATGCGCGACGAGCAATTCGGGCGACCGATCGTGGCTGTTGTGAATTCGTTCACGCAGTTCGTTCCGGGTCACGTCCACCTGCACGAAATCGGACAGCGGGTCAAGGGCTGGATCGAGCAGCAGGGGTGTTTCGCCGCCGAATTCAACACCATCGCCATCGACGACGGCATTGCAATGGGCCACGAGGGAATGCTCTACTCGCTTCCGTCGCGGGAGGTGATCGCCGACAGTGTGGAGTATATGTGCCGCGCCCATGCGGTGGATGCAATGGTGTGCATTTCGAACTGCGACAAGATCACGCCCGGGATGCTGATGGCGGCGATGAGACTGAATATTCCGTGCGTTTTTGTATCCGGCGGGCCGATGGAGGCCGGTCGGGTGGATGGACGCGATTACGACCTGATAGATATTATGGTCCGTGGGGCCGATCCGGCGGTGAGCGACGACGATCTGGCCCGACTGGAACGTAGCGCCTGCCCGACTTGCGGCTCGTGCTCGGGGATGTTTACCGCCAATTCGATGAACTGCCTCACCGAGGCGTTGGGACTGGCGCTGCCCGGAAACGGAACACTATTGGCGTCGCACGCCGAACGGACGGAACTTTTCGAGCGGGCGGCCAAGCTGATAGTCCGCAATGCAGAGAGATACTACTTCGAGGAGGATGAGAGCGTTCTGCCGTTGTCGATCGCCACGAGGGCTGCTTTCCTGAACGCAATGTCGTTGGATATCGCTATGGGCGGTTCTTCGAATACCGTGTTGCACCTGTTGGCTGTGGCTCGCGAGGCGGGAGTGGACTTCACGATGAGCGATATCGACGCCTTGTCACGCCGCGTGCCGGTGCTGTGCAAGGTTGCGCCAAATAGCCATTACCACATTCAGGATGTACACCGCGCCGGGGGTGTGGTTGGGATCCTCGGCGAGCTGGCTAAGGCCGGGCTGTTGGATACTTCGGTCGGCAGGGTCGACGCGCCTTCGCTGGCCGAGACGATAGTCGCTCACGACGCAAAGGACTATCTGGCCGCTCCGGCGGGCCGGTTCGATATTACCCTCTCCTCGCAAAGCACCTACTACCCCGAGGCCGATACGGATCGCACGGGCGGGTGTATTCGCGACGTGGAGCACGCATACTCGCGCGATGGCGGGCTGGCGGTGCTGTTCGGCAACATCGCCGAGAACGGCTGCATAGTCAAGACCGCGGGGGTGGATGCCTCGATCCTGAAATTTACGGGTACGGCGCGAGTGTTCGACTGTCAGGAGGCCGCGGCGGAAGGGATTCTCGGCGGCCGGGTTCAGGCGGGCGATGTGGTGGTTATTCGCTACGAGGGTCCGCGGGGAGGGCCCGGGATGCAGGAGATGCTCTACCCCACCTCGTACCTTAAAAGTATGCACTTGGACAAGGAGTGTGCCCTGCTGACCGACGGACGGTTCTCGGGCGGCACGAGCGGATTGTCAATCGGCCACGTCTCTCCTGAGGCGGCTGCGGGCGGTGCGATCGCGTTGCTGCGGGATGGCGACCGGATAGAGATAGATATCCCGAATCGTACTATAAACGCCGCTTTGACGTTTGAAGAACTGGCCGAGCGACGGGCGAAAACCACCCTCGGGCCGGTGAGGGACAGAACTGTAAGTAAATCGCTCCAAGCGTACGCGCAGATGGTCTCGTCGGCCGATTTGGGCGCCGTGAGAATGATAGAAAATTATGGAAAATAGGAAAATATCGGGGGCCGAGGCGCTGCTGTTCTCCCTGCGGGAAGAGGGCATCGAAACCGTTTTCGGCTACCCGGGCGGCACCATTATGCCGCTCTACGACGCACTATATGTACACTCGGACAAGATCCGCCATATCCTAACCCGCCACGAACAGGGAGCGGTGCACGCCGCCGAAGGGTTCGCGCGCGCTTCAGGTGACGTTGGGGTTTGTCTGGCAACCTCGGGCCCGGGAGCTACGAACTTCCTCACCGGAATTGCCGATGCGATGATCGATTCGATACCGATCGTATGCATCACGGCTCAGGTGCCCGCCGCGGTACTGGGGACGGACTTCTTTCAGGAGGCCGATATGATCTCGATGACCTCGCCCATCACCAAGTGGAACTATCAGGTGACCAGCGCCGAGCAGATTCCCGACGCCATAGCCAAGGCGTTCTACATCGCTCGTAGTGGTCGGCCCGGCCCGGTTGTGGTGGATGTTACCAAGAACGCGTTCGTAGAGATGCTGGACGGATTCAGCTATCGGAAGTGCTCTTGTATAGGTAGCAGCTACGACCCGACGCCGACGCCCGACCGGAAGACCATTGAACGTGCGGTCGAGTTGTTGGACGGGGCTGAGAGACCGCTGATTATTTTCGGCCACGGGGTGTTGATCTCCGGCGCCGAAAAACCCCTGATAGAACTCTCCGAGAAAGCGCACATCCCGTTGGCGTCCACAGTGCTGGGGCTTTCGGCCGTTCCGACGGATCACCCTAATTACGTGGGGATGGTGGGTATGCACGGCAACGCGGCCCCGAATTGGCTGACGCGCCACGCCGACGTTATTCTGGCAGTCGGGATGCGGTTCAGCGACCGTGTGACCGGCAACGTGAAGGAGTACGCAAAGAAGGCCAAGATCATACATATAGATATAGACCGCTCCGAGTTGGGACGGATCATCTCTCCCGAGGTAGCCATCCACGGCGATGCGAAAAGGGTGCTGGAGCAGTTCGCGGCCGGCATCGGACGGCACGACCACAGCGAGTGGTTCGAGACCGCCGTCGCACAACGGCAGATGGAGTACGACCACGTGATCTGCCACGACCTTCACCCACAGAAGGAGCGCGTGACGATGGGCGAGGTGATCGAGGCGGTGTCGGTGGCTACGGGCGGTGAGGCGATGATCGTTACTGATGTGGGTCAGCACCAGATGGAGGCGGCACGCTACTCGCGCTTCACCCGTCCGCGGTCGTTGATCACTTCCGGCGGGCTGGGAACGATGGGATTCGGGCTTCCGGCGGCCGTCGGGGCAAAGTTGGCGCTTCCGGATCGCGATGTGGTGCTTTTCGTGGGCGACGGCGGGCTGCAGATGACCATTCAGGAACTCGGCACGGTGATGGAATGGGGCGTTGGGGTTAAGATCGTGCTGCTGAACAACAGCTTCCTGGGGATGGTGCGCCAGTGGCAACAACTCTTCTTCGAGCGGCGCTACTCATCCACCCCGATGACAAACCCCGACTTCCAGAAGATCGCCGAGGCGTACGGAATCGCCCACCGACAGGTCATTCTGCGCGAAGACCTCGCCGGAGCAGTGGCCGAGATGCTCGCCACGCCGGGGGCCTACTTCCTCGAAGTGAAGGTAGACGAAGAGGATTGCGTCTTCCCGATGATCCCGGGCGGCGCAAACCTCGAAGAAATTATGTTTAACCCGGGAATGTAATACGCGCGCTATGGAAACCAATCAGACAAAGGAGTACGTTTTTTCGATCCTCACCGAGAACCACCCGGGGATTCTCCACCGCATTGCGTCGGTGTTTCTGCGCCGCAAAGTCAACATCGAGACGCTCAACGTCACAGCCTCGGCCCAGGAAGGCTTCAGCCGATTCATCATCGTAGTGCTGATCGAGGACGCCGTGGCCCAGACCATCACCCGCCAGATCCAAAAGATCGTCGGCGTGGTTTGTGTGAACAGCAATAACTAATTTAGACAGAATCATAGAACTATGGCAAAAATGAATTTTGGGGGTGTGGAAGAGAACGTCGTGACGCGCGACGAGTTCCCCTTGAGTAAGGCACTCGAAGTGCTTGGTGGCGAGACAATCGCAGTGATCGGTTACGGCGTCCAGGGGCCCGGTCAGTCGCTCAATATGCGCGACAACGGGTTCAACGTGATCGTTGGTCAGCGTAAGAACTCTCCTTCGTGGGAGCGTGCTGTGGCCGACGGTTGGGTTCCGGGTAAGGATTTGTTCGAGATCGAGGAGGCGTTGGAACGCGGTACTATTATACAGTACTTGCTTTCGGATGCGGGCCAGATCGCCGTTTGGCCGACTGTTAAGAAGTACCTGACGGCCGGTAAGGCTTTATACTTCTCGCACGGCTTCGGCATCACCTACGCCGATCGTACGGGCATCGTCGCCCCGAAAGATGTGGACGTTATTCTGGTCGCTCCGAAGGGCTCGGGAACTTCTCTTCGTCGTTTGTTTTTGGACGGCAAAGGGCTCAACTCCAGCTACGCAATTCATCAGGATGCCACGGGTCGCGCTTTCGAACGCGTTGTGGCTCTGGGGATTGCAGTCGGTAGCGGTTACCTGTTTGAAACCACGTTTAAGAAGGAGGTCTTCTCCGACCTGACCGGTGAACGCGGCACGCTGATGGGTGCGATTCAGGGTATCTTCGCGGCACAGTACGAGGTGCTGCGCGAGAACGGCCACAGCCCCTCGGAGGCGTTCAACGAAACTGTCGAAGAGCTGACCCAGAGCCTGATGCCGCTCGTGGCCGAGAACGGGATGGATTGGATGTACGCAAACTGCTCGACAACGGCTCAACGCGGTGCGCTGGACTGGTGGGAACCGTTCAAGGAGGCTACGCTGCCCGTTTTCAAGAAGTTGTATCGCGAGGTCGCTTCGGGCGAAGAAGCCCAACGCTCAATCGACTCGAACAGCAAGGCGGACTATCGTGCGGGTCTCGAAAAGGAGCTCAAAGCACTGCGCGACAGCGAAATGTGGCAGACCGGAGCGGTCGTTCGCTCGCTCAGACCGGAACGCAACAAGAAGTAATGATAGCGGAATTCATTCCCGTCGTGGAGGGCGTTCGCGCGCTTGTGGGCGATTGGGAGGCGAGACTGGCAGGGCTCGACGAGGCGGCAATCACCCAGAGGCGCAACACTCAGGGCCGCAGCGTGAAGCAGATAGTGGGCCATATGGCCGACTCGGCGTCGAACAACCTGCACAGGATCGTTCATCTGCAATACGGCTCCGATCCGCTGGTGTTTCCGAACTACTCCTCCGATGGTAATAACGACCGCTGGATCGCGGTTCAGAATTTCCAGGATGAGGACTGGGGTCTGCTCGTCGGGCTATGGAAGTACACCAACCTGCATATCGCCTGGGTGATGGAGAACATCGACCCGGCGAAGCTCGACAGGCGCTGGATCGCCGCACCCGCGACACCTGGCTCGCCGGCCGAGGAGGTTACTCTGCGGGAGATGGTGACGGACTATATACGCCATCTGAAACTACATCTCGACCAGATCGAGGAACTGATATGAGAAGAGCCGCCCCTCGGGGCGGCTCTCTTTTTGCAGACAGCAGGATTGCGGCCCGGCAAGATTCAGTGGCCGTGTCAGAACTGCACCACCGGAGCGACTTCCGCACCCTCGGCGGCCTCGAAGTAACCGCGGGCCGTGAAGCCGAACAGGCCGGCGAAGATGTTACCCGGGAAACGGCGCAGAGAAGTGTTGAACGTCTGAACCGACTCGTTGAAGCGCTGACGCTCGACCGTGATGCGGTTCTCGGTGCCCTCCAGTTGGGCTTGCAGCTCGAGGAAATTCTGGTTGGCCTTCAGGTCGGGATAGCTCTCGGCAACGGCCAACAAGCGACCCAGAGCAGACGAAAGCTCGCCCTGAGCGGAGTTGAACTGCGCGATCGCCTCGGGAGTGAGGTTGTTCGGGTCGACGGTCACCTGCGTTGCGCGCGCCCGAGCCGCAATTACCCCTTCAAGCGTCGACGACTCGTGCTCGGCATAACCCTTGACCGTGTTCACGAGGTTCGGGATCAGGTCGGCACGGCGTTGATATTGGTTCTCGACTTGCGCCCAAGCCTGTTTTACGGTCTCCTCCTTGTTGACAAATCCGTTGTAGGACGTCACGCCCCAGAGCGCCAAAAGCGCCAAAATTACGATAATTACGATCCAGCCTTTTTTCATAATCTTTTTTATGTTTTAAGTTCTTAGAAACCAGTTCTTGCGCCTCCGCCACCCGAGCGACCACCGCCAAATCCTCCTCCGAATCCACCCCCGCCGAATCCGCCGCCTCCGAAACTTCCTCCTCCGCGACCCAAACTGCCCAGCAGACTGCCGAGGATGAATCCACCCATCCCGCTGCCGAAGCTATCGGAGCCCCTGTCTCCACCGCCTTTTTTGTTGTGGTGCGCCGCCAAAATGAGCAACAAAACCAACGCACCTATAAATAATAGTGCACCCACGGCAAGCGGCCCGGTGAGATCCTCCTTGTAATCCATCAGTGCGCCCAGTTCTTCCTTGTTGTCCATCAGTACGTTATACACTGCCGTTACGCCCGCCAACACCCCACCGTCCCAGTCGCCCGCCACGAGCGATTTGACCATATACACGGTTTGGATGCGTTTACATAGCGCATCGGGCAGAACTCCTTCAAGGCCGTAGCCCGTCTCGAACTGAATGTCGCGCTGCTGCCGCACAATACTGATAACAAGGCCATTGTCACGCCCTTTCTCCCCCACCCCGAGTTCGTTCAGCTGGCGATGGGCGAACATATCGAGCTGGTCCTCGGGCACCGAATCCAAGACCAAGACCGCGACCTGGGCGATGTGGCGGTCGCTTAGTTCGGTGCACAGGCGGTTGATTTGCGCTTCGGTTTGCGGCGAAAGGATGCCGTCCGGATTGCTCACCCACTGCGCCGCGGCAGGCAAAGCGAACAACAGAAACGCGAGTGTGAAAAGTTGTCGTATCATACAGAGTACAAAGGTATAAAATAATGCGCGCAATAGCAATCTATAAGCAATAACTATACTGCGGGGTAAACCATAAGAAAATAGTATGCCGGCTATTGTATATTAAAGAAAAGTTCGTATCTTTGCAGCCCGAAATTGAGTATAAATATAGCATAAAACCATAGCAAAATGCCAACTATTCAACAATTAGTGAGAAAAGGGCGCACAACGATCGAAAGCAAAAGCAAGTCGCCGTCGTTGGATGCCTGCCCCCAGCGCAGAGGCGTGTGTGTACGCGTGTATACAACCACCCCTAAGAAACCTAACTCGGCAATGCGTAAAGTGGCCCGTGTGAGGCTCGTGAACGGCAAGGAAGTGAACGCATACATCCCGGGCGAAGGCCACAACCTGCAGGAACACAGCATCGTACTGGTTCGCGGCGGTCGTGTGAAGGACCTTCCGGGGGTACGCTACCACCTGGTGCGCGGTGCACTCGACTCGGCCGGTGTGGCCAACCGCAAACAACGCCGAAGCAAGTACGGCGCAAAGAAACCCAAAGCTAATTAAGCCGGAACGCCGCCGGCGATTAGAAATAAACGCTTAACAACGTAATATTTTAAAACATAATGAGAAAAGCTAAGCCTAAAAAGCGAATTCTGCTTCCGGATCCCAAGTTTTCCGACACCTCCGTTACGAGGTTTGTGAACAACCTGATGCTGGATGGTAAGAAGAGTATCGCCTACACCATTTTCTACGATGCGTTGGATATGGTCGGCGAGAAGATGAAAGACGCGGACAAGGCTCCTCTGGAGGTCTTCAAGCAGGCGTTGGAAAACATCACACCACAGGTCGAGGTTAAGTCTCGCCGTGTGGGTGGTGCAACGTTTCAGGTGCCGATGGAGGTACGTCCCGAGAGAAAAGTCTCCATTTCGATGAAGAATATGGTCCTGTACTCGCGCAAGCGTGCAGGGAAGTCGATGGCCGAAAAGCTCGCCGCCGAAATCCTGGCCGCCTACAATGGCGAAGGTGCCGCCTTCAAACGCAAAGAAGAGATGCACCGTATGGCCGACGCCAACAAGGCATTCGCACACTTCAGATTTTAAGAGGCACCGGACTAAGGAGAAAGATTTATGGCAAGAGATTTAACATATACCAGAAACATCGGGATTATGGCGCATATCGACGCGGGGAAAACCACCACGTCGGAGCGTATCCTGTTCTATACCGGTAAGACCCACAAGATCGGCGAAACCCACGAAGGGTCGGCCACGATGGACTGGATGGCGCAGGAACAGGAACGCGGTATCACCATCACCTCCGCCGCCACGACCGCTTTCTGGAATTATAAGGACAAACAGTACCAGATCAATATCATCGACACTCCGGGTCACGTCGACTTCACTGTCGAGGTGGAGCGTTCGTTGCGCGTGTTGGATGGTGCTGTGGCGACTTTTTGCGCCGTTGGTGGTGTCGAGCCTCAGAGTGAAACCGTTTGGCGTCAGGCCGATAAGTACAAGGTGCCCAGAATCGGTTACGTCAACAAGATGGACCGTACGGGAGCCGACTTCCTGAGCGTCTGCGGTGAGGTCAAGGAGAAATTGGGTGCGACGGCTCTGCCCGTTGTGCTGCCCATCGGCCACGAGCACGAGTTCGAGGGGCTGATCGACCGCTTCGGCGGCAGGACATTCGTGTGGGATTCGCGCGACCTTCGCGAGTGCGGCATCATGGAGCCGAAACTGAGCGGTAACGCAGGGTTCAATTTCGATTACAGCGGCTTCAGCCTAAACGTTACGAGCACATGGCACTTAGGCGGCCAGGTGTACAACAAAACTCTTCTCGACAGGGTTGAGAACGTCGATATCAGGAAAAACGTAGACCGCCGCATCTTCACCGACCGCTGGGTCAAGAATGGAGACAAGGCAAAATTCAAGAGCATCAAGGATACCTCGCTAACAAAAGCCAGCTCACGCTTCGTTGAAGATGACGACGTTTTCGCGATCTCGTCGATCAACGCCTCCTATGATTTCCGCGATACGCGATTCCTTCAGGCAAGCGGCATCGAACGGCTGAGGGTGATGTTCGATATGGCGGATATCGCACGCTTTCAGACGATGACCGTCGAACGCGGCACGTCATATCCGTTCGCATATTCATTCTCGCTCTCACTTCAAGCAACTTTTTAATTAATTGTCAATGATGAAAAGTATAAAGATATTAGGAATATGTTTCGCACTGGCGGCAGGGGCGACCTCGCTGACCTCATGCGAGAACTGGTTCGACGTGCGCCCGAAGACACAGGTGGCGATCAACGATATGTTCGCGAAAGAAGACGGGTTCATAGACGTACTCACGGGCGCCTATATTCAGATGACCCATACAAAGATGTATGGGCGCGAAATGACGTTCGGAATGGTAGACTGCATAGGGAAAGTCTACACATTTGGCGGAACGGAGAGATACAGCGACCTGCTCGGACACAAGTACGACACAAAATTTTCGCAACCCATAGTCGACAGTGTGTGGCAGATGACCTACAAGGCGATAGGCAACATCAACATACTGATCGAGGCGCTGGAGACGGCCGACAAGACGATGTTCGAAGAGGCTAACTACCACTGCATTTATGGAGAGGCGCTTGCGTTGAGAGGATTCCTCCACTTCGATATGCTGCGCCTCTATGCGCCTGCATTCAGCGTCGCACCCAATGCTGTGGCTATCCCCTATGTTGCCGAGTTCGGTTACAAGGTGACGCCATCGTCGACGGTGAGCGAGGTTGCCAACCTTATTCTGGACGACCTCGAAAAGGCGGCCGGAATGTTGGAGGACTGGGACCCCGTGCGTGGGAAGCCGGTTACGGACTGGATGCCGTCTGCCTACTCGCGCGCTTTCCACATGAACTATTACGCCGTGAAGGCCACCCAAGCCCGCGTTTACCACTGGATCGGCAAAACCACCGAGGCTGCTCAGTGCGCCCGCGAGGTGATCGAAAGCCAGCGCTTCATTTGGACGAGCGTCGACGATATGGCGACGGAGGACGTCGATCGCGACCTCACATTCTCCTCCGAACAGATATTCGCCCTCCATGTTGGCAAAATGAGCGAAAACATTAAAAATATCCTGAACCGTGAATCGAAATCAGGCACATTGTTTCCCAACCGCCTGACGCAAAGCGAAGCGTGGCTG
>QMCE01001762.1_pt1 | contig 29750 bp, 26 predicted proteins | sample 1821851 | NCBI WGS metagenome assembly QMCE01 (sample SAMN09453174, study PRJNA476694) | Termite gut metagenome, whole genome shotgun sequencing project. | isolation source: worker | host: Odontotermes sp. | place: South Africa:Pretoria | collected 2016-01-28 | reverse complement strand
TCGGAGTTCTGAACTCGGTAATCAGAGTTCAGAGCAGGGTGATCGGAGTTCAGAGCAAGGAATTCGGAGTTCAGAGCAGGGTGATTGGAGTTCGGAACAGAGTGATCGGAGTTCTGAACTCGGTAATCAGAGTTCGGAGTTCTGAACTCGGTAATCAGAGTTCAGAGCAGGGTGATCGGAGTTCAGAGCAAGGAATTCGGAGTTCAGAGCAGGGTGATTGGAGTTCGGAACTCGGTAATCGGAGTTCAGAGCAAGGAATTCGGAGTTCGGAACTCGGTAATCGGAGTTCAGAGTAGGGTGATCGGAGTTCAGAGCAAGGAATTCGGAGTTCTGAGCAGGGTGATTGGAGTTCGGAACTCGGTAATCGGAGTTCTGAACTCGGTAATCAGAGTTCAGAGCAGGGTGATCGGAGTTCAGAGCAAGGAATTCGGAGTTCTGAGCAGGGTGATTGGAGTTCGGAACTCGGTAATCGGAGTTCAGAGTAGGGTGATCGGAGTTCGGAACATCGAATTGGATGTATGAATATAGAAGGCGGAATCAGGAACTTCGCTATCGGAGAAAAGAGCGGCAAAGGGAGCTGTGGATAGAACAACCAATACCTGTGATTCACTGTTCTCAGACTGCGGCGGTATGGAGTGAGCTTTGAGGGGCGGGTTTCATTCCTCGAAACATATCAAAGCGGTATCATACTTTCGGAAACACCTCCAAAAAATATATGATAGACGCACGCTGTCTCAATCCTCTTCTTCCGCCGTAAGCCGCATTACCATGTCCTCAAATTCCGCCTGTTCCGATTCGGTAAAGGGCGACTCGGCGTACAGCGCGCGCTCAAACAGCTCGCCGCAGCGGGTAACGGCGGCGGCGTTTTTGACTGTGTCGTCGGGAGATACATGTTCTGAAACCGCCGCTTCTTCTGATGACGGCGCCCGTAAAACTGCGTCCGCGAGCAGGCGGCAGAATTCGCCAGGCGCGTGGGAAGGCTTCCACACGACATCCAGTTCTTCGGCGCCCCAGATGATGAGACGGGCGAACAGGCTCACGTTTTTCCGCATTCCCTTCTTTTTCGCGGTGGCGTATATCTCCATTACTTCTTCTGACACGCGACTGACGTCTTCCTGCCGATTTTTGCGTGTTCTCATGGCTTTTTCACGCACCGTAAACAGGGACGCGACAGCGAGTAACGCCCGCTTTATCCCTCGAAGCCATGAGGCGAACAGGGATCGCAGACGGGTTGACAACCGGGAATGGCTGACGTCTCGTTCAATGAGCGGCTTTATCAGAAACCACAAAAACGCCGCCGCGACCAAGCCGATAAAGGCGTAGCGCACGTATTTCCAGCCATCCCATGGAGCAATTGGCTCGGTATCCTCAATGAGCGCATTTGGAAGAGAGGGGGGCGGCTCAAAGAGAGGTTCGGCTGTGTCAATCGGACGGGGAGCGACGTTTCTAGGGCGGAACAGCGAGGCGAGCAGCGCGAACAATGATGTAAACAGGGACAGGGGAAGAATGCTTCGGTCGGACGCGAGAAGCGCCGCAAGGATAGCGGCCGCCACCGCGAATACCGCCACCATGAACAGCCGTTTGTGGCGAAGGCGTGCAGGAATATCCATACCATCCCCCGCAAAATAGTACGCCTGTTTCGTCATAGCGAAAAAGCCGAAAATGCACGCCGTAGCCGCTGTAATGGCAAAGAGGAACACAGTCAGGGGAAGCGGAAGAGCGCCCTTCACCCCAGCGCCTATGATCGCCGCGAACCATAAAACCGCAAACTGCCCTATATAAACGTTCTGTATCCTGCCCAGCGCGGAAATGTTGATAATATCACCATTTTCCGCAAGCTTCTGTTTAAGCGCTTCGCCCTTATGGGCTTCGATATACGATTCAAAGCGTTTCTGTCCACGGAATATGTCTTTGAGAAAGACGACCATGTACCACACATACAAGGCGGCGAGCGCCGAAAGGAGATTTGAGAGCGAAGGGATAAAACGCTCGGCAAAGGAAGGGGAACCTGAAGCAAGGGACGCAAGCGCGTACGCGAGAATTACCACGATGACGCCGCCGCGTATGTGCGCCACCGTGTGGTTCGTGAACATATCGCGAATAAGGTCATAGTACGTTGACGCGGCGAGACCCGCAAGAGCGCCGCTTATAAGCGCCGTTGCAATGGGAATAGGAAAGGGGAGCAGCGCGGCGAAAAGGAATAAAAACGCGGCAAGCACCGACAAAGGCATATACAGAGCGAGCAACTCATAGAGAGGACCGCTTGAAAGAAATTCCCCTTCAGGAAGTTTCCATTTTTTCTTATCTTGTGAATTCGTTTTAGGTAATTTCACGTCCCATTTCCTTCATTTGATACCGCTTCATATTGCCTGCTGGCGTAAGCGCGCCTACCGCCTTCTCATCGATCACCAAAAATTCCGCCGTCAGGTGAAACCGCCGCAGTACGCTCAAGAGCGTGTAGGAGTCGTGATCCATATCCGGTCCCACGTAGATAATCCGCGTCCCTTGCTGAAATTGTTTAGATTTCTCAACAAGAACGCGGGCGCAGTCCGCCGAGGCGGAGGGAACGGTTTGATCCAGCGGCGCGTCGTTCGCATCCTTCCGTTCGTCCGCCTTGAATACCGCGAGCTGCTCAAGAATGGGGATAAGCGCAAACCGGCTCTGCGCGATAATCTCAAGATGATCCCGCAAGTATATGATGATTCCGGTATCCTGCCGCCTGCCAGAAGATTCTATGCAGAGCGCGGCGGCAGCCTCTATAGCCCTCTCCATGAACAAGCGCCCTTTCATACGAGGATACATATCGATGTCAAGATTAAGGAACACGGCGAGCGGGTGCGAAACAGTCGCTTCGTATTCGTTCACCACAAGGGAGAATCCCCAACCGCCGGGTTGCCGGGCGCTCGCCTTCCAGTTTATGCGGCGCGGTTCATCACCCACCTGATAGGGACGCAAGGAGCGGGTTCGTGAAAGGTCTTCATTGAGTATATTCTGCGAAAGAATAACGCCGAGGGGAACGCCGCCCATCGGTTTTAAGCCGGAAATGCACGGCTGGGGATAGACAAACAGTTTCGCCGTTTCAGATTCTCGAATCTCGAAGGGAAACAGTCCAAAGGGATCGGAACCGCGTATAAGGGCGGGACCGAGCGAGAACAACCCGCGCTCCGAACAAAACCCCTTCCACAAGCGCGCAGTGCGGGATTTTGGCGGCAAAGTACAGGCGAATCGGTTATCGTTGAAAAGCGGGAGCATTCCGGTACTGTCATTTACCGCCACCATAAACGCGGGCAAAAAGCCCCTGTTTTCCACTACCAGCTCCACGACAGCCCACTGCCGCTTGAATTCCCGCAGCTCCACGTCCCGCCGTATCACCGTGAGAGTACGGGTAAGGTACTCCGCATATATGCGCGAAGTGGCGAGGATAATCAGCAGAAAAAGACACAGGAATTGGAGAATAAAAAGCGACGCGAAAAGGAATACCGGCGCAAGCACCGCGAATCCTGCTATAAGCAGCGGCTTCCCGCCGATTGTTACGGAAGCGCCCCGCCTCATATCAGTCCGTTCCGTATCCGGCTTCTGTTACTGCCACCTTTAAAGCGTCCACTCCGACATCCTCCTTGTGATCCACAACAGCGCTGTTGTCTTTGAGGCTTACCTTTACAGATTTCACCCCCTCCACCAATTTGAGCGCTTGGGTTATGTGCTTAACACAATGCTCACAGGACATTCCTTGAATATGTATGGTTGTTTTCATAAGATCTATTTTATACTTTAATGTTGACACGATCAACTCTATACGTTAATTTAAATACATGATGGAAAAAATATTTCTTGCAGATGTAAACGGAACGCGATCCCTCTGTTTTGACACAGGACTTTCGGGCGCGGATTTCGCGCGCGCGGGATTTTCCAAGCTAATGGAAGCGCGCGGCTTTGTCGTGGGAACAGACGGCTCAATAACAATATGGAAGTGTGAAGGCACTGCCGAGCTGCACGAAACCATATCGCTCTGGGGCGCACCTATTGGCGAGTCCTCAGCCTTTTCTGGCACGGCGTTCACCGAGCTTATCTCTGACGACATGAAAAAGGACGCCGCCCTTGACGCGCTCCGTCGCTGGGTCAGCGCGCGCGCCGCGCTTGATAATGCGGGGCATGATGACGCCGCGCTCGCCCCGGGCGGAACCTTCCTTATGGCGGATGGTAGTATCTTTTTCCCGTCGGAAGTCCTGATCGACCGGTGTCTTTACGCGGAAAACTCGATTATGGACAAAAAAGAACGCTTCATCCATCCTGACCTGAAGGGAAAAGCCGCTGTTGTGTGTACGCTTGCGTGCATGGCATATCGAGTATTCTGCGGCAGCGACGCCTTTCAATCCGATGAGGAAACAACTCTTCATCAAGATATGCGTGAAGGCGTGTTCATTCCGCCGCGTTTCGCCGCGACGGGTATGGATAAGCGTTTTGACAGCTTGATAGGAAAGACTTTTTCGCGCTTTTATGAGGATCACCCGCCGCTTGATACGTGGGCGGAATTTTTGGGCGCACCGGGATCGATCCCCTTCGCCAAATATTTTCACGAAATAAGTACGGAGGAAGCCGAAACCATCCAGCACGAGAAGGAAAAATTTGTCAAAAAGAAAGAGAGAAGGGTAAAGACGCGCCGTTTTATAAAGAAGCACGCCGCTATTATACTGGGAATAAGCGCCGCAGTTATCATAGCCGGTTCTATCGTCGGAAGTATTATCTATGATCGCGCCCAGCGGCCTACCACAAAGGGGATGACGCCGTCTGAAGTGGTACGCGCGTATTACGACGCTTTTAACTCGGTCGATCATGTTTTTATGGATCAAATCGCCATTGACGGCGCGGGTAAACGCGATATTGATATGGCGATGCATCTGTTCGTGCTGGTCAAGGTGAGGGAAGCGTATCAGCACGAAATGCGATCTTCTGCTATCTTCCCGGCGCAGGATTGGCTTGAAGACGGCGCGGACCCGGTTCCGGCTGATATTATTGTGTTTGGTATAACCGATTTTACTTCCGTGCCGGAGGACGAAGACGCAGAAGATGGCGAGGTCAGCTTCAATGTCACATATACGCTTTGGACACCGGTCTTCACCGGAGACGAGATGCCCATTGATGAAATTCCGCCGCCACGTCTGCCGGAATCCCAATCCTACATCGATGATGTGCGTCTTATCCTCCATAAGGGCGCATGGCGCATAGCGGGCATCACACGGAACGAGTCCTGAATGGGCGCGCTTTCCGTATCCGAAATCACTGGACTTATTAAAGATAGTCTTGAAGGGGGATTCTCTGATATTGTGGTGGAAGGCGAGCTTTCAAACTGCCGCCCCTCCAGTACCGGGCATTTGTACTTTACACTCAAGGACGCCGCCTCTTCTATTTCGGCGGTTATGTTCAAAAACCGCTATCGTATGCTCTCCTTTGAGCCAAAGGACGGTATGCTGCTCCGCGTACGAGGCGGCGTGTCCGTGTACAGCCAGCGGGGAACCTATCAAATTGTGTGCGATGAACTGGAACGCGCGGGCGAGGGCGAAATTCTTGCCCTGCTTGAACAGCGAAAACGCGCCTTTGCCGCCGAAGGTTTATTTGACGCGGAAAAAAAGCGTTCCATTCCCCGTTTCCCCCGCGCAGTGGGCGTAGTAAGTTCCCCGACAGGCGCTGCCGTGCGAGATATTCTCAACGTGCTGCGCCGTCGCGCTCCGTGGGCGCGGGTCATTATCCTGCCCTGCCCTGTACAAGGCGCCGAAGCCGCGCCTATCATAGCGAAGCGTATGGAACAGGCGAACCGCTGGCGTCTTGTGGACGTTCTCATCGTGGGGCGCGGCGGCGGTTCTCTGGAAGACCTGCTCCCTTTTTCGGAGGAAGAGGTGGTACGGGCAGTCGCCGGTTCGGCTATTCCGGTAGTAAGTGCCGTGGGCCATGAAATTGATTGGGCGCTTTCCGATTTTGCCGCCGATCTCCGCGCGCCTACGCCGTCGGCCGCTGCCGAACTGGTGAGCGCGAGCCGCGACGAGGCGCTCTCCGTCATACAAAACGCCGCGGGGGCTCTGTTCGCCACAATAACAACCCGCCTTGACCGCGTGCGTTTTCTGGCAAAAACATTCAGCCCCCAGGAAATGGAGTACCGATTCCGCGCCATTCTGCAACCGCGTCTTGTGCTTTTTGACGACGTGAAGGAACATCTGCTTGACTCTTTCGCGGAGCGCGTTACCGACGCCCGCAAACGGCTAGAACTTGCCAAACGTACCTTTGAAGCCGCCGATCCGAACCTCATTTTGGAAAAAGGCTACTCTATCGTTACCAATACCGAGACAAAACGCATCGTACGCGGCGCGGAAGATGTGGAAACCGGCGATACGCTTATCATTAAGCCGCTCAAGGGCGAATTTAAAGCGAAGGTTTTGACAAAAGCCGCATCTCCCGCTTGACAAAATATTTCAAATCCGCTATAGTAGGCAACGGTCTGGACGATTAGCTCAGTTGGTTAGAGCGCTGCTTTCACACGGCAGAGGTCATTGGTTCAAATCCAATATCGTCCACTCGGCTTTAAACTGGCTTTTGAGCCATGTTTTTAAGTTGATTAAAAAGCCCAGATGGTGGAATTGGTAGACACGCTGGTTTCAGGTACCAGTGCCTCAACAGCATGGGAGTTCAAATCTCCCTCTGGGCATAATTAAAAAAATGAAAGCCCCTTAAAGCGGGCGCGTAGCTCAGTTGGTTAGAGCGCTTGCTTTACACGCAAGATGTCCGGGGTTCGAATCCCTGCGCGCCCACAACTTAATTGCTTTTAATATAAAATTTATATCCTTGATATTGATTCCAAAAATTCTGAAAGGTCAAGTCAAGGTCAAGTACTTTTGAAAAAGCAATTTGTATCAGAATTTAGACTTTGATTTCATTAGTCCTGATTTTAGAAAGAAAGTCAAAGAATGAATCAGCAACTTGAGATGATTCCTCAAACTCAGGCGCATAGCCATGTACAATAATTCCAGTTATTGTGTTGATTGCATAATACTCATATTCACCGCCCACACACAGCATGATTTTAGTACCCCGCCGCTGTGGGGCGGTTGCTGTTTGTACTACTTACCATTCTATGGTAGTAACCCCCACAGATACTAATTTCCTTACAGAACGAACCTTGTCAATTCTGTAACACGTACATGTTTCCCCGTCGCTTGCGGCGGGGAGGTTCATTTGTTTGATTAACTCACTGTCATCATCAGCGTCTAAACTCATTTTCTCAAAAGTATTCCACAAAGGTATCTTTACTGGTTTCTAAAAAATCGTTTTTACATAAAAACCAATGTGTATCGCTTTGATTGGTGCATAGGTGTATTTGTTCATAGAAGGAATTATACTCAACTGGTATACTGGAATATCGTTGGATAATCTCATCCGTAAACTGTTCTTTATCGGAAGAAAATTCAATCTTCCAACTGTTACTTTTTGCCCATACGAAAAAATTATCTATTTCATTCATACGCAAATCTTCCTAACCATATAAAACGATCCTACCATACTTTCAATATGTAGGAAATCCCGATAATCAAACGACCACCGGAACGGGGTGTAAATTTGCTTTGCCGCGTTGTGTGTTCTCCGACTTTATGATATACTTTTTTAGTATGTTTGGTGATCCGAACAATCCCTTATTATAGTACAAAGATACAAAGAGGACATCATTTCCCTTAGAAAAATATATTGTCCCTTTGGTTTGTCATAGTATAACTTACGGAAAAGGCGGACTGCTTCAATTTTTTAGATAATTAGGAGAAAAAATGCCATTATTACCATTTTCAAGTCAGCAATCACTGGTAAAAGATCAGGCAAAACTTGCTGTGTTAATAGACGCGGACAACGCGCAGTCCGTCAGTATAGAAGGTTTGCTTGACGAGGTCGCCAAATATGGCGTCGCAAGCATCAAACGCATCTACGGCGACTGGACATCAAGCCAGCTCCGCTCATGGAAGGACAAGCTGCTCGAATACGCCATACAGCCTATCCAGCAGTTCTCGTACACCAGTGGCAAAAACGCCACTGACAGCGCTATGATCATCGACGCAATGGACTTGCTCTACAGCGAAAAACTTGACGGATTTTTGACGGATTTTGCATCGTCTCAAGCGACTCGGACTTTACCCGCCTCGCCGCCCGTCTGCGGGAAGGCGGCAAAATGGTCTATGGCTTCGGAGAAAAGAAGACGCCACGGGCTTTTGTCGCTGTCTGTGACAAGTTCATCTACACTGAAATCCTCCGTGACCAAACCGACGACGACACCAAACCTGAACCTATCGCCAAAGCCCGCAAAGACTTCAAGGTTGACAAAAAACTGCTCAAGCTGCTCGGCGGCGCAGTGGACGACATTGCGGATGAAACCGGATGGGCGTATCTTGGCAGCGTGGGGCAGAAAATCAGCAACCGCTCCAGTGAGTTCGACCCCCGCAACTACGGCTTTCGCAAACTCGGCGACCTCTTCCGCGCCATTCCTCAGTTTGAAACGGAGGAACGTCAGCCGGAAAGCGGCACCGGACGGCAGGTATATATACGACGTAAGTCAACCTAGGCAGTGTCACCCAAGTTAATCCAAACGACGAAGCCATAAAGCAATAGCAGCCAAATTGACCGCGCCAACAAAAGCACCGAGCAGGATGTTTGCAACCCTCGTTGCAAAGCGATTGCAAACAGGTGATGAGGAGGCAGACCATGATAAACGTAAAAAACAGTATAAATTGTCTTGAACAACGAGAAATGGTGTGCTATATTAACTCTTATCAATAAAAAAGGTAGAGAGAAGCCCACAATATTACTTATCATAGTAGCGTCAATGCGCCTTCAGCTCCCTTATTTAATCTTCACTATATATCTAAATTCAAGAGGTATCAATTGTTTTCACTCCTTTCACTCCTTTTCCTCTTCCACTTATTAATAAGCTCCGCCGAAGCAAACGCGCACAAAGTACCAAGAACAGCATAAAGCATCATAGTCCCAAGAAGAACCCTTGCGCCCGCCCAAGTGTCAACGCCCATCCCGACCCCAAGCCCCGAAAAAGTAAGCAATATCCCCATAAAAATCCCCGTCACGGAACCCATCCAATACTTTTTGAAATTGTCAAAATACATAACAGCCGCATTAAAAATAAAAACTCCAATTAACCCGGCGATGTTTATCCCGATTGCAGACGTATCGAAAAGTTGTCCGAAATAAATCATCCCAACGGCCGCTGCGAACCCTATAACCATCCCAATCAACGCCCTAACTCTGTCTTTCATGCTCATCACGAACATTATGGTCCATGCCGCGAACGCAACCCACATAAAACTCGCCCCAGCAACTATCCTCGGTGCTATTAAACTATCGACGGCATACAACACGGCCGCCGTCGTACCCACCACTATAGGCGCTTTTGAGAATTCAAAAAACTTTTTCATACATAACTATAATGCCTTTTCACCCAAAATTAAAACCCTTGTAATGCAAAAAATTTCCTCCCGCCCATGGAAATCGCTTGCAAAATAAGACATACAAAGAAAAATAAGAAGAAACCTTCTCGTTCTGAAGAGCGAGGTATGTTGTACGCGTTGCATACTTTGACAAGTTTCGTTCTGTAAGGAAATTATTAAATTATGGGGTTTTACTACCCCGCCGCGAATAAAATTTTGAAAGAATTTAAAGATTAAGAAAAAAACCTTATTGTGCTGTTTTTTCCTTATATCTATAATGGACATCAATGCGGCGTCGATGCTATAAAAATGAGGAATTGTCGGCGCTGGAAATCTTAAAAGGAGAGAATTTATGAAGAAGTTAGTATTCTTCGCTCTTGCGGCGCTCACGATATTTGCGTCCTGCGAGAGGCAGACAAGTGCCACTGCTCCATCGGGCAGCACTTCAACAACACCGGCTCCCGCCGCCGGAGGCAGCACCTTAACTGTGTGGTCATTCACGGATGAGATTGATCAGATGATGAACAAACCCGAGTACGGGTATGTAGCGACCCATCCGGACGTTACGGTTACATATTCTATGACGCCGACCAATGAATTCCAGAGCAAGCTTGACCCGGTTCTGGCTTCCGGACAGGGAACGCCTGACGTGTTCGCCCTTGAAGACAGCTTCGTCCGCAAGTATGTGGAATCCGGTCTGTTGCTTGACCTGACGGACGTTTATGAAGCGAACAAGGACAAGCTCATTGCCTATCCGGTACAGGTTGGTTCGGATGGAGGCAGAGTGTATGGTTTGTCTTGGCAGGCGGCTCCGGGCGCAGTGTTCTATCGCCGCAGTCTCGCGACCAAATACTTCGGCACGGATGATCCGGCTGCTATTCAGGAAAAAATGAAAGATCAGGCGGCGTTCCTCGCGGCTTGCGCTGAGCTGAAGACGAAATCCAACGGCGGCGCGGTGATGATTTCCGCGCTCGGCGATTTGCAGCGCCCCTTCGAGGGCGGCCGCAAGCAGCCGTTTGTGGTTGACAACAAGCTCGTCATCGATCCTGCTATCGAAGCCTTTTTTGACATAGCCAAAATTATGCATGAAAACAACTACGAAGGGCGCGTCGGGCAGTGGTCTGAAGGCTGGTTTGCGGGTATGAACGGCTCGCTCACCGATGAAAACGGCAATCCGATTGAGGTATTCTGCTACTTCCTGCCCACGTGGGGCTTGCACTACACGCTCAAACCTAACGCTGGCGATACTGTGGGCGATTGGGCTATGATTCCCGGACCCTATGCCTATCGCTGGGGCGGTACATGGCTTGGCGCGTACAAAGATACCAAGAATGCGGCTGCGGCGAAAGACTTCATTGCGTACCTTACGACCAACGACAACTTCCTTGAAAAATATGCTCTTGAATCTGGCGACGTTGTTTCCAATCTTGCTGTTGTCAACAAGATTAAAGACACCTTCACCGAACCCTTCTTGGGCGGCCAGAACCACTATGCGGAATTCGCCGAAATGGCTACGAAAGTGGATGGCAGCCTTACTCAAGGTACAGATCTGACGGTTGAAGCCACTATGATGGAAGAACTCACCGCTTTTGCTAATGGCGAGAAGTCAAAAGCAGATGCGCTCGCTGACTGGAAATCCGCTGTTTCCGCCCAGCTTGGTCTGGACGAATAAACTGCGTCATTTTCTTAACATGGAGGACTTGCGGTTCATCGCCGCAAGTCCTTTTTAATCTTCTGTTGCCGCAGCGTAAGCGGGATTTGGGTTTGCGCGCGGCTCTTTCTTTATAGGAGCGGTCTATGAGAAGAATAAGTAACGAGGCCCGCGTTCAGCGATGGGGGTATTTCTTTGTAACACCCTTTGTGATTGTGTTCCTCATTTTTACTTTATATCCTACCATATATACTTTCATGCTGGCGTTTACGGATTTGCAGGGCTTGCGGACCGATTTTAAGTTTACCGGGTTGACCCAGTTTGCTAAACTTTTTAAAGATAAATATTTCTGGAGTTCACTTGGTAATACCGCTATTATATGGGGGTTTAACTTTACCCCGCAGCTACTTATCGCCTTGATTATTTCGGTGTGGCTCTCGGATTCGCGTTTGAACCTCAAAGGCAAACCCTTGTTTCGCGCCCTTATCTATATGCCTAACCTGCTTATGGCGGTTTCGGTGGCGTTGATGTTCCGCAGCTTGTTTGGGTTCCCCTCAGGTCCTCTTGCGCGCTTACTGTTTTCTTTGGGTGTGACCGAAACGGTGGAGCGAAACGGAGAGATGGCTGTGCAGATGTTCAACTTCTTCCGCAGTGTGCCATTCTCACGAGGTATGGTGTCCTTCATTCAATGGTGGATGTGGTGGGGTCAAACTGTGATCCTCCTTATGGCGGGTATCACGAGTATTTCTCCCTCTTTATACGAGTCTGCTCTGGTTGACGGCGCGAATAGCCGTCAGACAACTTTCCATATTACCTTGCCGCTTCTGCGCCCCATGATGCTCTACATTCTGGTAACTTCGATGATTGGCGGTTTGCAGATGCTTGAAATTCCTATGCTGCTCACGGACGGACGCGGCGCTCCTAACTACGGTATTAGAACGATGGCGTTATATATGTACAATCAGGCGTTCCAATTCGGGCGTAACGACTACGCCTATGCATCCGCTATTTCCATAGCAATGTTCCTGATGGCCATCATACTGGCGCTGATTATTTTCTTCTTCATGCAAGACCGCAGCGAGTTGAAGAAGAAGGGCAAATAGGAGGAACAGTATGAAAAGCTATACAGCACTTAGACTACAACGTGTTTGTATCTACTTTATAATGATCGTTCTGGCGCTTATCGCCATAGTACCGGTGTATATGCTGCTTATCAATGCGACTCGTTCCACCGAACAGATCAATTTAGGGATTTCCCTCCTGCCAAGCGCTTTTATAGGTCGTAACTGGGATGTCCTTACCGGCCGGGGATTCCAGATTTGGCAGGGCTTCCTGAACAGCGCAATCATCGCTGTAGGCGTTACCGTACTTAATATTTACTTCTCCCTGATGACCGCCTATGGTTTGCATGTATACCGATTCGTCGGGCGCAAGCTTTTGTGGACAGTAATTCTCATCATCATTATGCTGCCTGCAACTCTTTCGTTTATTGGATTTTACCAGTTCGTGGCGCGGTTCAAGCTGCTTGACAGCTATATCCCGCTCATCATACCAGCAATAGCCGGTGCGGGAACAGTGCTGTTTTTAAGGCAGTATATGATGAGCGTTCTTTCTATGGAGCTGATGGACGCCGCCCGTATAGACGGCGCCGGGGAATTCCGTATATTCAATACGATCATTATCCCCATTATGACGCCCGCGATTGCCGCTCAGTCTATCTTCACCTTTGTAGCCTCATGGAACAACTTTTTCACGCCCTTCATACTTATCTCAAGCATGAAAAAGTACACCCTGCCTATGTTGGTGCAAACCCTGCGCGGTGATATTTACCGCACAGAATTTGGCAGTATCTATCTTGGTATCGCCATTTCGCTGGTGCCTATTCTGATTTTCTACGCCTTTATGTCGCGGTTCATCATTTCAGGTATCTCCATGGGCGGTCTGAAAGAATAGTTCTTTCTATAACTATTCAAAACACAAACGAGAGGCTTTTGTTAAACTCTCGTTTGTGTTATTTATGATTTATCCAGAAAATGGGGCTTGAAACCCGCACCCTTTGACAGTATAATATGATTGTATGGCAGAGGGTGTCTTCCACTCATTAAACTATTTGAACTTTTGCAAAAACAACGCCCGATCTCCTGTTATGTTCTTTAATTTTGGGAGGTCTTTTTGAATCTTTTTGAAATATCTGAAAAACTATCCGCTGTGCGCGGACGCAGCTTAATCGAACCAGAGGACTTTTCGCTTAAAGAGTTGGACGCGCTGTTTACGCTGGCTGAGAAAATCAAACAGGATCCGCGTTATCTGCGGGAATCGTGCAGGGGAAAGCTGCTCGGCATATTGTTTTTCGAGCCAAGCACCCGTACGCGCCTGAGTTTTGAGGCGGCGATGCTGCGACTTGGCGGCTCGTGTCTGGGCTTCGCGGAGCCGGGATCGTCGTCCGCTGTGAAAGGCGAAAGCCTTGCGGATACCATTCGCGTCGTCGCCTGCTACGCGGATGCGATAGTTATGCGCAACCCCAAGGAAGGCGCAGCGCTGGTCGCGTCCCGTTATTCGGACGTGCCGGTCGTCAATGCAGGCGACGGCGGACACCACCACCCCACCCAGACCCTCACGGATCTGCTCACAATTCGCGCCCTTCGCGGAAAAATCGGACGTCTTACCATAGGTTTTTGTGGAGACTTGAAGTTCGGGCGCACCGTTCATTCGCTCGCTAAAGCCCTATCCCGCTATCCTGATATCAAGATAGTCTTTATTTCCCCACCGGAACTCACCATTCCGCCCTATATCACCGAACGCTGCGCTGCGAACGGCGTTCCCCTCACAGAAACGGACAATCTGGAAGGTGTTATCGGCGATCTTGACATCCTGTATATGACCCGCGTCCAGCGCGAGCGCTTTTTTAACGAAGAAGACTACATCCGGCTCAAAGACACCTACATTCTCAACACGGAAAAACTTGCGCTCGCTAAACCGGATATGACCATCCTGCACCCGCTTCCCCGCGTCAACGAGATCGCTCCCGAAGTAGACGGAGATCCCCGCGCCGCTTATTTCCAGCAGGCGAAATACGGGATGTACGTACGGATGGCGCTGCTCGCCTCTATTTTGGGCGTAGACCTCCACCCAACCGGCGCACTGTAGGCGCGTCAAACTAAAACGCAAGGGTAAAAAATGTTAAGCATAGCAAAAATACAGAACGGCGTGGTCATCGACCACATTCGGGCGGGTCAAGGCATCAAGATTTTCAACTGGCTTGGACTTGACAAGACGGATTATATGGTGGCGTTTGTCGCCAACGCGGAATCAACGCGCATAGGACGCAAAGACATCATCAAAATAGACAATTCTATTTCCATAAACTTTGACGTATTGGGAGTGATTGACCCAAATATCACAGTAAATATCATAGAAAACGGCAAAATCATCGACAAAATCCACCTTTTCCTCCCGGAACGAGTGGAAAACATCCTTCACTGTAAAAATCCCCGCTGCATTACTTCCACAGAAAGCTATATCCCGCATATTTTTCACCTTGAAAACGCCGAATCCCGCATGTATCGCTGCGAATACTGCGATGAAGTACGCTTTGCCGGTGAGTTCCGCTGATGCAACAATGGGCGGAATGTAAAAAACAAGGCGTTCTGAACGAGGATTTTTTCCATACTGATAAAAGCACAATGCTAATACCATAACCGAGAAAACGGTTAAAAAACAAGGAGGCGCGTAAAAATGGGTGCGGCGTTTGATTTTAAGAAAGAATACAAAGATTTATATCTGCCGAAAAACAAGCCAATTTTGATCAATATTCCGGCTATGCAATTTATTGCGGTGGAAGGGAAAGGCGATCCGAACGAGGAAAGCGGGGAGTACAGCGCGGCTTTGGGAATATTGTATGCCGTGCAATATACAATCAAAATGAGCAAAAAAGGCGCGTATACTCCCAACGGGTATTTCGATTACGTTGTTCCGCCGCTTGAGGGTTTGTGGTGGTTTGAGGGCAGTGCGCAAACGCCTCCGCCGAATAAGACAGGCTACAACTGGCTGTCGCTCATACGCCTGCCGGATTTTGTGGACAATGCGGCTTTTGAGTGGGCATGCGCCAACGTCACGGCAAAAAAGCATATTGACACAGCAAAGGCGCGGCTTTTCACCCTTACCGAAGGATTGTGCGTACAGTGTATGCACATAGGCATATTTGATGATGAGGCAAAAACGACAATTCCGCTCATTCATCAATTTATCGAAGATAACAACTTGATACAGGATATAAACGATACACGGCGTCATCACGAAATCTATTTATCTGATCCCAGAAAGGGCGATCCTGCAAACCTGAAAACCGTACTGCGGATTCCAGTGCGGAGGAAAGAGTGAACCAAGAATCGTTTAACCATGAATGGTTTTACGAAACACGGTTCTGGCAGACCTTTGCGCCAGTAATGTTCGATGAACAGCGTATGTCCGAAATACCGGAAGTCGCGGACGGCGTAACCCATATTGCCGGTCGTGATGTGTACGCGGAACAATCTGCCAAACCGGCTATGAACACGCCTCGCCTCCTTGATCTGTGCTGCGGTTTTGGGCGTATGTCGCTTGAATTTGCGCGGCGGGGATTCACCATTACGGGCGTTGACCTTACCGAATTCTACCTTGACGCCGCCCGCAACGGCGCGGCAAAGGAAGGATTGGACGCCGAATTCATACAGGAGGATGCCCGCGCCTTCACCCGCGCTGGATTTTTCGATATTGCCGTCAATCTGTACATTTCTTTTGGCTATTTTGAAGACGAATCGGACGACGCGCTCGTGGCGCGAAATGTATACGATTCTCTCAAAGACGGCGGCGTTTTCATCATCGAAACGCTGGGAAAAGAGACGGTGGCGCGGGATTTCGTAAAGCGCGAGTGGTTTCCCAAAGGCGACTTCACCGTGCTGACCGAATACTCGGTTCTTGGCGCGTGGGAGCGGCTGCAAAACCACTGGATTATGATGAAAGACGGCAAAACCTTTGAGCGGACATTGTCTCAACGGCTCTATTCCGCCCGCGAATTGGAAATCTTGCTAAAAGACGCAGGTTTCGCGGCGGTTGATTTTTACGGCGGCTGGAATAGCGAACCGTACGACGAAAATGCAACACGGCTTATCGCGGCGGCGTGGAAATAATTTTTAGGAGGCAATTTGATGGGAAATCAAGCTTTTAATCCATACCTTCCTTCATGGGAATATATTCCCGACGGCGAACCTTATGTGTTTAACGGAAGGGTCTATGTTTATGGATCGCACGACCGTTTTGACGGCGCAGCGTATTGCATGAACGATTATGTTACATGGTCGGCTCCGCTTGATGATCTGGCGAATTGGCGTTACGAAGGCGTGATTTACCGCACAAGCCAAGACCCTCGCGCCGATTCGCAGTCTTTCCTGTACGCGCCTGATATGGCGCAAGGCGTTGACGGCAAGTTCTACTTGTATTACGCGCTTAACAACCGCGATGTTATGGGCGTTGCTGTCGCGGATACTCCGGTCGGTCCCTTCGAGTATTACGGGACGGTACAGGGAAAAGACGGCGCGGCTGTGGGCGAAAGACCCGGCGATATGCGGAACTTTGATCCGGGTGTACTGGTTGATGACGACGGCAGGGTATTTTTGTATTCGGGCTTTGCGCCGCGCAAACCATCGCCTGATCAGGAAAAAGAATTGGACACTACTCAAAAAAATTTCCTAAACCGCAATCTGGGCAGCTATTGCATGGAACTGGAATCGGATATGCTCACGGTAAAGCGAGGTCCCTTCCTTATGTTTAAAAGAGCAGGCGACTGCGACGGTACGGCATTTTTCGGGCATGAATTTTTTGAGGCAAGCTCTTTACGAAAAGTAAAACTGCCTGAATGGGAAAAACCGAAATACTATTTCATATACTCGTCGATAAACAGCCACGAACTTTGTTACGCCGTCAGCGACAAGCCTGACAGCGATTTTGAATACGGCGGAGTTATTATCAGTAACGGCGATGTGCGCGAGAAGCCGCATGTCGATGAAGTTTCCGCTGCAAAAGAAGAGCGGCGCGCCGCCTACGGCATTCATACCGACACAACAGAAGCTTATGCGTACATGGGCAATAATCACGGGAGCATCGTTGAGATAAATGGTCAGTGGTACATTTTTTATCACAGGCAGACAAACCTGCACCAGTTTTCACGACAGGACTGCGCTGAGCCAATTACCATAAGCGCCGACGGACGCATAGCGCAGGTGGAAATAACGAGCTGCGGTCTCAATATCGGAGCCGACGGCGCAAACGTCCCCTTAAACGGCTGGGGAAACTATAACGCCGGTATCGCCTGTAATTTGTATATGCCCAACACCGTTATGTGGTTTCCGTTCAACGGCAAACGCGAAAAGGACAATATCCCGTACATCACCCAAGACGGCGCGGATTACGATCCAGACGCCGCCAAAGCGGACGACATCCAGCCGCGGCAATACATCGCAAACTTCCAGGAAGGCGCTGTCGCGGGCTTTAAGTATTTCGCGGTGGATAACAGCGCTCATCTGGTGAAGAAGCTCGCCATAAGCGTCCGTGGCAGCGCGAAGGGGACTGTTATTGTATCGCCCACGCCCCACAGCGCGCCGTATTCGTCGATTCCTATCGACATAAACAGCGCGGAATGGCAAACCGCGAGCGGTTCATGCGAGCTACCTGACGGTAAAACAGCGTTGTTCTTTCAATACACGGGAACCGGCGCGTTTGACCTGATGAGCTTTTCCCTCGAAGACGCGCATTAAACCGGTTCTGACATATAAGACGGCTCGGCGTTACTGTTTTCCAGAATGCCGAGCCGGTTTGACTTCAGCTCTGATAATGTTTCAAAACGTATGATGAAGAGATAAGGGAATCAAGCGAGATGAATCAATTCTATGTATTACAATAAGTTTCCTAAGGTTGATTTTCACTCATTCGTCTTTATTTGCTTAGGGTTTACCACCTCGTCCTTTATGGCGCTTACTGTTTGTAAGCCTTTGTAATTCATGGCAGTAAAACCCCGTAATTTACTAATTTCCTTACAGAATGAACCTCGTCACAGTATGCAGCGCTTACAAGATACCTCGCCCTTCTGGACGGAGAGGTTCATCATACGTTGCCAAACACCGCCCTATCTCTTACTAATCGACGTGAAGTATCCTCGGACATAGCAGTTCCAAACAAGGAAATCGGAGTTCCGAGCAAGGAAGTCGTAGTTCCGAGCAGGGTGATCGGAGTTCGGAACAGGGAAATCGGAGTTCTGAACTCGGAATGCAGAGTTCCGAACAGGGTGATCGGAGTTCGGAACTCGGTGATCGGGGTTCCGAGCAGGGTGATCGGAGTTCGGAACTCGGTGATCGGGGTTCCGAGCAGGGTGATCGGGGTTCCGAGCAGGGTGATCGGGGTTCCGAACAGGGTGATCGGAGTTCGGAACTCGGTGATCGGAGTTCGGAACAGGGAAATCGGAGTTCTGAACTCGGTGATCGGGGTTCCGAGCAGGGTGATCGGAGTTCCGAGTAGGGTGATCGGAGTTCCGAGCACCAAATGCAGAGTTCTAATCTCAAGGAACGAAGTTCCGAACCTTGAATTTGGATATAATAAGTTCAATGACAGAGTTCTAAACTAAGGAATACGATGTTTTGAAGTATAACATTGGAAGTATGAACATAAACGGCGGAGTCAGGAACTACGCTGCCGGAGAAACAAGCGGCAAAGAGAGGGTGCGGATGGACACATCAATACCTATTGATTTGCTGTTCTCAGACTGCGGCGGTATAGTTGAGGTTTGATCGGCGGGTTTGATTCCTCGAAAGACATATCAAGGCGGCATCATACTTTCAGCAATACTTCCCTGCTCTTTTGTCCATCACATTATCGGAATTCCGCGTATACTGTTCAGCAGATCGCGTCAACGCTTCTCGTTGACAGGGAGCATCCCCTTCCCTCACATATCAAAAACACGCGCCTGTTTTACTCCGATTACAGTCAGGGGTTTGCTCAACGCCGACGCACTGGTAGCAGATTTCGTTGGGAAGAGCGCCGCCCGCGAAAAAGAGGCGAACATTTTCCAGCGTGGTACGGGCTATGGCGGTGAGCGCTTCGTCCGTAAGGAAGGCCTGGTGTCCGGTGATGATCACGTTGGGAAAGGTAAGCAGGCGAGCAAGCGTATCGTCCGTGATTATCGCGCCCGACCAGTCTTGGAAGAAGTATTTTTCCTCCTCCTCATAGACGTCAAGCCCGGCGCCGCCTATGCGGTGATTCTTGAGCGCATGTATCAGCGCCTTCGTGTCAATCAGTCCACCGCGTCCTGTGTTGATGAGGATAACGTTATCCTTCATCAGATCGAGGTTTTCCTTGTTGATAATATGATAGGTTTCCGCTGTGAGGGGCGAGTGAAGGCTGATGACATCGCTCCGTTTGCACAGCTCAGTAAATTCGCAATACTCGACGCCTGTGTCCGCTGCCCAAGCCGTATCGGGAAATTTATCGTACGCGATGATACGCATACCAATGCCGCTCAAGATAGAGGCGACTATCTTCCCGATTTTACCCGTTCCGACTATACCGGCGGTTTTGCCGTACAAGTCGCGTCCGGTTAAGCCGTTGAGCAGAAAGTTACCGTCTCGCACGCGGTTGTAACTCTGCGGAATATGCCGTACCAGTGCGAAGAGCAGGGCGACTGCATGTTCCGCGATAGCGTGAGGCGAATACGACGGTACCCGCACAACGTGTATGCGCTGATACGCCGCCTTTATATCTACGTTGTTGTACCCGGCGCACCGGAGCGCGACGAGTTTCACGCCGTGCTCCAAAAGTGAGTCTATCACGGCTTCGTCAATTCTATCGTTGACAAAGACGCACGCTGCGTCCGCGCCCGCCGCAAGCTTCACCGTATGCTGGTCAAGCCGCGTCTCAAAATACTCAAACGAATAGCCGTAATCTTTGTTCGCCGCGTCAAAATACAACTCATCGTAGGGTTTCGTGTCAAAAAACGCAATGCGTGTTGTTTTCATTGTGGGTTCCTTTTTTAATAGTACGTTTATACGAGTGTATTCGTAATCAAATATACTGTCAACATAAAACAAAGGGGAACAGACGCAAAGCACCCGTTCCCCTTGTTCCAAAAAAGCTTAAAAGTGTCCGGGGATTTTGAGCATAGTCCAAAATCCCTCAACGTAATTTTGATTTTATTTCAAGAAATTACGCCTTCAAGTTGTAGAACGCCTTTTTGCCTGCGTATTCCGCAATACCTTCCAGCTCTTCCTCAATGCGGATAAGCTGGTTGTACTTACAGATGCGGTCGGTGCGGCTCATGGAGCCGGTCTTGATCTGTCCGGTTTCGAGCGCGACTACCAAGTCCGCGATGAAGCTGTCCTCGGTTTCGCCGGAACGGTGGCTCACGACAGCGGTGTAGCCCGCGCGTTTCGCCATTTCAACCGCCTCATAGGTCTCGGTAACGGTACCGATCTGGTTTACTTTGATAAGGATGGAGTTACACGAGCCTTCTTTGATGCCCCGCGCCAGTCGTTTCGTGTTTGTTACAAAGAAGTCGTCGCCGACGATCTGGATTTTGCTGCCCAGCTTCTGCGTCATCTTCACATAGCCAGTCCAGTCGTCCTGATCGAATGCTGATGATCGGGTACTTGTTGATCCAGCTCTCGTAGAGTTCGATCATCTCGTCCGCCGTGAAAAGCTTGTCCGGGTTGGATTTCCAGAACTTGTAACCCTTTTTGCCGCCTTCGTCGAACAATTCACTGGACGCGCAGTCCATAGCAATACCGAACTGCTCCTTGTCAGCTTTGTAACCGGCTTTCTCAATGGCTTTAACGATGAACTGCAAAGCTTCCTCATTGGCGAGGTCGGGCGCGAAACCGCCCTCGTCACCGACGGCGGTGTTCTTGCCTGCGTCTTTGAGCAGTTTTTTGAGGGTATGGAAAACTTCCGTTGTCCAGCGCACCGCTTCGGACATGGATTCCGCCCCTACGGGCATCACCATGAATTCCTGGAAGTCAACCTTGTTGTCCGAGTGTTTGCCGCCGTTAATGATATTCGCCATGGGAACGGGAAGAAGCGTAGTGTGAATGCCGCCCAAGTATTTGTAGAGAGGAACGCCGAGGGATTCCGACGCGGCGCGGGCGGTCGCCATAGACACGCCCAGTATGGCGTTGGCGCCGAGTTTGCCCTTGTTTTCCGTACCGTCAATCTCGATCATCGTCTGATCAACCTCGACCTGATCAAGGGCGTCAAAGCCGATGATCTCCGGTGCGATGATATTGTTAACGTTGTCAACCGCATTCTGCACACCCTTACCCTGATAGCGGCTCGCATCGCCGTCCCGAAGCTCTACCGCCTCGTGTTCACCAGTAGACGCGCCAGACGGCACCGCCGCTCTTCCCATCGATCCATCTTCAAGATAGACATCAACCTCAACAGTGGGGTTGCCCCGTGAATCAAGAATCTCACGAGCCTTGACATATTCAATGATACCCATATATGCTCCTTAATCAAAAAATGTACTCTATTTTCAACCTTTATAGGGAAAGCGTCAAGAGGGGGAAATCGAAGTTTCGCGGAGATACGCGCCAGCAGGAATGCGTAGTCAGATTTTATAGGTTTTCTTGAAGTTCTTCTGACAGTATATTCTGATAGAGGGCAACCTTATTTCTGCCTGTGCGTTTCGCCTGATACAGCGCCTTATCCGCAAGCTGGATAAACTTTTCAACAAACCGTTCATTTATCTCGCCGTCGTCGCTCACCATATCGTTCAAAGAAGCGGTACCAAAGCTTACCGTCATGGGAAGAGGATCGGGATCAAACGGAACGGGCGTCTGCTCAAGCGCGTTTCTGAAACGTTCCGCTATTGCCGCGCCCGACTCTCCGTCCGTGTTGCTCAAAAACACGACAAATTCCTCTCCGCCGTAGCGTCCCAGAAAATCCTCGCTTCGCATCAAAGAATCAATTACGCCGACAAGATGCGTCAGAGCTTTATCTCCCATTGCATGTCCATAGGAATCATTAAATTTTTTGAAAAAGTCTATATCCATTATAATAATGCAGCAGCAAACGTCATGACGCCAATGATTTTCAATACAGCCAAGCGCCTTACGCATAAAAGCCCGGCGGTTCAATGAACCGGTAAGCGGGTCGTGATCCGCATAATATTGCAGAAGATTTTTTTGTTCAAGCACGATATTCCCTTCATTCCACATATCGAAGATAATATCCTGCATAGAGATAATACTGTCTCGAATTTCACGGAGATCCGACAATTGTTCAAGTTCCGCGTCTAGTTCTGGGGGATTCTTTTCATTGAGCAGTTTTAGGAGGTATATTAAGACTTTTTCCGTCATCCGCATAAGTACAACTAAATATAGCACAAATAATCAAGGAAATCAAGTGAAAAATTAAGCGTTAAGTTCTTTCATAGATCAGAGACGGCACAGCATGTATTCCGAATCTCTTCAGCTTGTATTTCCCTCAAAACTTTTACGCCCAAAGGAATAGACAGCAGGAAGGTGCAGGTATCGGCTATGGGCGCGGAAAGCTGTATACCGAGTATGCCGAGCGTCGGCGTAAGGATAACTATCAGTGGAATAAGGAAAAGCCCCTGCCGTACCAGTGCAAGCAAGCTTGCGGAAAACGCCCTGTTGGTTGTTTGCAGGAGCATATTGTTTAGTACTATCCATGAGCTTAAGGGAATCGAGAAGCATTGGAAGCGCAGGGCGAGCGTACCTATTTTGATTACTTCGGCGTCGCCTTTACGGAACCATGCGATAATGTCCGGCGCGAAAATAAAGGCGATTACAGCAAACGCAGCGAGCATCACGGCGGTACAGTGTACCGCAAACCAGAAAGCGTCTTTCACGCGGTCGAATTTCTTTGCGCCGTAATTGAAGCCGCAGATGGGCTGAAAGCCCTGACCTAATCCAAGCACCGCGCTGCCCGCCATAAGCGTTACGCGGTTGACAATGGACATAGCGGCGATTGCCTCATCACCAAAGCCGTTGGCGGCGCGGTTCAGAACGATGGTCGCCACGCTCGCCAAAGTTTGCCGCAGAAGGGACGGCAGACCCGCACGTGCCATGTCTGCATATATCGCAGCAACGGGCTTAAAGTTGCGCGGCAGTATCCGTACAGTGTCCTTTCCCCTCAGGCTTATCATAAAAAGGATAGAACATCCCACGATTTGGCTTATCATCGTAGCCAAAGACGCGCCCTTTACGCCCATGCCAAAACCGAATATAAACAGCGGGTCAAGCGCTACGTTCAGTACCGCTCCCGTCACCATGCCGAAGGCTGACAGCGAGGCGTTTCCTTGAAAGCGCAGGATATTGTTCAACACGAAAGAGCTTATTATGAAAGGACTCCCCCACAGGATGAACACGAGATAATCGCGGGCGTAGGGAAGTATGGTGTCGGTTGCGCCAAGCTCAAGCGCGAGCCGCGTCACGAAAAAGTTACCGACTACCGCCAGAATGCAGCCCAACGCGAAGGCGGTAAAAAACGCCGTCGCCGCCATACGGTACGCGCTCTCCTTGTTTTGTCCGCCAAGCGCCCGCGCAATATAATTGCCCGCGCCCTGCCCAAAAAAGAAACCCACAGCCTGAATGACCGCCATAAGCGAGAAGGTGATCCCGACGGCGGCGGTCTGGCTTGTGCCGAGTGAACCCACGAAGTAGGTGTCAGCCATATTGTACATTGCCGAAACCAACATGATAATGGTTGTCGGAATAGACATCCGTATAACAAGCCCGCCAACTGGAGCGGTCGTCATAAGAGTGAATTTATCGTCGGGTTGTTGTTTTATCATAGTTTTCAGAAATAACCTTTGGGGATTATCCCCGTTCTCATATTGTATGGTTTTAAAAAAACGTACTATACAGATCGCACGGATTGTTGAGGCATAAAACCCTTGCGATAAAAAAATCCCTTTCCGCCATGAAAAGGAAAGGGAAACATCTAGTTTACTTGACTTCTTTCAGCTCACCCTTAATAGTCAAAACCGAACCATCAAACGTCGCGGGGAGAACGCCGGTGTAATAGCGAGAAGCATTGGGACCGAACACGTCAGGTACAGACATAAACGCAGACCAGTCGAAATCTCCCATATTCGCGGAAGCTGCGCCTGTCGTAGAAAATTCCGGCTTTAAGGTAAACAATCCCCGCTCATCAGCCGACGCGACGTCCCGCATCACCATACAGGCGTTCGTAACATCAATGCCGCCCTTTACATCCGTCACGATTTTATACGCGGAATCGCGGTGAACGTACCGTATGGTGAGCTGTTTTCCGTTTGCCGTTACATCAAGATGGTCATTGACGCGTGTTGCATCCGCCGCGAGCGCAAACATAAACAAACCCCGCAAACCACTGGGAAGCGTGTATCCGAGGTAGCCGTCTTCAAGATTGGCGTACTTCGCGACGCTTTCCGGCGTGTCAAACGTAATCGCCTGATCAAAACGCTCTGTTGACCGCGCCTTGCTTGCGCCAGTCGCCGCGTCGAACCTGTCCGTTACAGAAACACCGGGCGCGCTCCACGAAAAGTAGTTGTTAGTATCCGGAGCAGTAACGTTCATACGGTAATCGATCTTCGTGCCTCCGCAACTGATAAAAAGGGCGGCGAAAAGCACTGCGCACAAGCAAAAAATCATTCGCTTTCTCATAAGAAAGTCCTTTTTATGTAATATATCTTTTTAGTATATAAAGAAAGACAAATACCTGTCAAGAGATATTACAGTAGTTCCGATAGAAACTAATCATTACACATTCTGCTGGAAGTATGACAACGTATAAGATAAAAGTCTAACGCGCTTTCCCTCAATAAGCAATAGCCACTCGCTTTTTTCGCTGTTTTCCGCTACACTTTTCACTATGCAGTTCGACACTAACCAAGACGCCGCTTACATGGCAGATGATAACGCCGTTGTTTCCGCGGGCGCGGGTTCGGGCAAAACCACCGTGCTTGCGAAACGGTATGTGCGACTCGTAACCGAGCGCGGACTCAAGGTACACGAGGTACTGACTCTCACCTTCACGCGGAAAGCGGCGGCGGAAATGCGCGAGCGTATTTTCAAGCAGCTGAGCCTCTCGGAACACCCGCTCGCCAAAAACGCCCTTGCGGAATTCGACAAGGCGCGGATTTCCACGCTGGACTCCTTCTGTTCGGCGCTTACGCGCGGCGCGTCCTACCGCTACGGCGTGGCGGGCGATTTTAGTGTGGACGATACCGCGCTTGCCAAAATCGCCGAAGAAAGCGCGATGGAGCTTATTATGCGAGAGAGAAGCAGACCGGTTGTGTCCCGCCTCGTTTCAAGCCGCAGTTTTCAGACCATTGTGAAGGGGCTGTTTGCATCCCCGCAAACAAATCGAGGTTATCGAAAAAGAAACCCTCGCCTGCGTGGAGCGGATCAATGAACAGTGCGACCTGATACTCGCCATCGACGACGCAAAGTCGTCAAGCGAAACCCTCAAAAAGGCGAAGCTGGCAGCGCGGAAGATCATTCCGCTTCCCCAAGAAACCAACGGTGTATCTACATTTGATGCGCCGTATGTGGAGCTGCTCGTTGAGCGGGCGTCTTTTTTCGCGTCAAAAAGCTCGTTCTCCACACCGGCGTCCAACGTAAAGGACGCCGCTTTGTCGGCTTTGCGGGAGATCACAGTGGGCGTCCGCGCTGAAGGGCTTAAAGACACTGCGGCTAAACTCCTCATCTTGGCAAAAACATTGCGCTTTCGGGACGATATTCTGGCGACAGGCGAACTCTTAGCCATGTATAAAGAAAAATTTATCGAAAAAAAACGACAGGCAGGACTGCTTTCCTTCCATGATACGCTCGAAATGGCTGTTGACATTCTGCTGAACGATCTTCCCTTACGGAATTTCTATAAAAAACGTATACAAGCTGTGATGATAGACGAATTTCAGGACAATAACGAGATGCAGAAACGCCTGCTCTACCTCCTTTCCGAAAAGGATGGCGAGGGAATAGTAGGAAAAATGCCCGATCCAGACGCGCTTAATCCGGCGAAACTCTTCTTTGTCGGAGACGAAAAGCAGTCCATTTACCGCTTTAGGGGTGCGGATGTGGCGGTGTTTATGCGGCTTTCCGAAGAGCTGGGGAACACGGGCGTCTCGCTTGAGACCAATTACCGCTCCACACCGGAACTCGTGGGCTTCTTTAACGCGGTGTTTCCGGCTGTGTTCGACGCAGGCAAAGACCTTGCAGAAGTCTCGGATTTTGAGGCGAAATTTTCGCCGGTACGATACGCCCCTCATAAGACGCACGCCGGTATATGTCCGGTCGAAGTCCATGTCCAGGAAACCAAACGCGGCGGTGACAAAACCCGCGAATTCGTTGAAAACATTCCTAAGGGCGTGGGAGAAGCGCTCGCGGCGGCGGAGCGTATCGTTGAAGGCGCGCTTTCAGGCGAGTTCGCGTTTAAGGATGTGGCGGTGCTGTTCCGTTCCACAAGCCACCAAAACGAATACGAGCGCGTGTTCCGCGAGGCAGGCATTCCGATTATCGCCGCCGACCCCCGCGGCGTGTACGCCGAAGCACCGGCTAACGATTTTTACGCTATCCTGCGCCTCTCCCTATATCCGCTTGATAGAAACGCGTACGCCACAGTGCTGCGCTCTCCGTTTGTAAAGCTTGGCGATGAGGGCGTGTTCCATATTCTCCTTGAACACCCGGATGATCCATTCCCCGACAATTACACTAAATTCCCGTTCTTTATCGCGCTTCCCGACATGGAAAAAGAACGTTTTGCGCAGGGGAAACGGGTATTTGACGCGCTAAAGGAACAAATCGACCTTGAATCCATAGCGTCCGTCGTTTCTTTTCTGTGGTACGAGACCGGCTATCGCACCACCATGCTCGCCCGCAAAGATTTCCGCCCAAACCTGCCGCATTTCGAGTACCTTTACAGCCTCGCGCTCAATGCGGACAGGCGGCAGCTCAGTATGGGCGCATTCCTGAACGAGCTTTCCCCGCTTATCGGCACAACCGACAAGACCGAGACCGGCGATGTGCCGGAAGTTGAGAACGAAGTACTGTTTTTGACTGTCCATAAAAGTAAAGGGCTTGAGTTCCCTACCGTCATTCTGGCGGACGCGGGCGGCGAGGGACAAGGCGACCGGAACAGCGCCCCGTACTATATGTCGCGCGAATTCGGTCCGGTAGTGAATATGAAATCGGACACTCAGAGCCTCGGTGAGACGCAGGTGAATTACTTTTACGAGCGGGAAAAGGCGCTCATACAAAAGCAGGAAGAGGCAGAACTCAAGCGGCTTTTCTATGTTGCGGCGACCCGGGCGGAAAATCGCCTCTTGATTTTCGGCTCGCGGGAGGTAACCAAAGACGACGAGGCGGCGCTTAGCGGATGTGAAAATGATGAACGGCTTGCCGCACTGGTGAAACTTCCTCATATTTCCGGTAAAGAAAAAAAAATTCTCAAGAAGAGCTTTTTCGATCTGCTCGCGCTTGGATTGCGGGACGGAAAAGCCGAAAAGGAGCGGCTATATGATGTGTTTCAAGTGGAGACAGTAGGATACGCGGATTATTATGGGCGGATCAGGCGTTTACGGGAAAAAACGGAGCGAATTTCGCAAAAAAATGCGCGAAAAGAATCAGAACAAACGATTCTGGAGCCACCAGACTTTTTCTGCTTGACCGGAAAAGCCCTCACCGAGCGCGAAACCCTCTTCACCACGCCGAGCGATATAGAAAAATTTGCCCTTGATGCATACCCCGTTCATCAGGAACGGTATATGAATCGGACTAAGCTGCCGGATTTCGCCTGTCAGGATTTTCTGCAGGCATCCCTTGAACCGGACACTGATAACAGTGGCAGGGCGCAAAAATTCGGCACGCTCTGCCACCGGCTCATCGAGAAGCTGCTTGCGGGCGCCGAAAGCCTGTCTGATGCGAGCCTCCGCGAAACGCGCTGCCTTTTCCCCGATGAATCCCCTTTACGGGTACAGTCACTTGCGGAAGAAGCGTCGTCCATCGCGGAACGATTTCTCGCAAGCCCTCTGGGGAAGGAAGTTCTCGAATCCCCACGTCACCGCTCCGAGTTTCCGTTTCTTCTGCCTTTGTCCGGAGGCGGAAAAAAACGCGCAGTCATCGTACAGGGACAGATCGATATTCTGTATGAACATGAAGGACACTGCGTTGTTCTCGATTTCAAGACAGACAGCAGGATCATTCGGGAAAACCATCGCTTCCAAATTGCGTGCTACCAACGGGCAGCCGCAGCTTTTTCGCCCCTGCCTCCCCGCGCCGCGCTGGTCTATCTGCGGAACATGGAAGCCGTCTGGTACGACCCCGCCATCTCCGACGATGACCTTTTCTCACTCGCTGCGGAAGCCGCTTTGTAAGTCAAATTCCACGATAGACTTCTCCAGTAGCGGATTTGTCTTCAATGAAAAACCGGAAATCGTGACCACGTGGCGTAATATCGACTTCATAGAGATTTGCTCAACGATGTGGACGCTATGACTGTCATACTGAACGCAAGCGGCTATCAGGAAATTCCGAAGAAATACGAGGCGCGGTACCACGCACATATCAAGAGGTGCAAAGCGATCTTTCCTTATGTAAAGACCGCAAGATGACGATATCTTTGCGGTCTTTTCGCTATCGCTTTGCCAAAATATTATAATTCTTCCTCGACCGGTCCCTTGCCGACGATGAATTTGCCGCCGTAGTAGCGCCGACGGATGTCGGCGGCTTCCTCGATCCAGCCGTCCAATCCCAGTAGTCTGATCCGGCAGAGGTTATAGACCTTCATGTTGTGCGGGAAATTAGCGCCCTGCTGCGTGGGCGCGAGCTTCTCACAGGGGAAATCGGAGCAATCGCTGCAGAGATTCAGCCCCTTAGCTTTAACACAGTCCCATGTGGCACATTCTTGGTTTTGACCGAATAGGCAGTGCCCATCCTCGTCCCGACAGCCCTTGCAGGAGGCTTCTTCGACCGGTATATGCAATAATCCGGCAATGTACTTCCTCCCATCCTCGGTAATAATACCTTCGTAGCTGGGGCAGTTAAAGCAATCCAGTCCGCACGGGGCGGTCAGCTTTCGTTTATCCATGATTTCTCCTCTATTTGTATGAATTACTGCGATTGTATGTTCTTCTTTGTTCATTCTATGTCTTGTGGTGGAACATCTATATCTATAACCACACTATTTGCGGGATCATCCAAAGCTAGGATAATCCTCAGTAACCATAATTCCCTTTCAGTAAACCAGTTATCAATCTTTTTACGCAATGATTTACAAAAGAGCATTCTTACATTATATAATTCCCCCATATCTGCATAAAATTGAGCAACCAATCGCCGTTGAAAATAGAGCGTATTGGCAAACTCAACAGATTGACCGCTTGATATAGGTATCTCTATCTGATTTTTATATAATGTTTTATATTCATCTTTGAGTTCGACGGAACAGGTTTTACAATATTTACAAAAACTAAATAATGCGAGTATCACTTTACCCATTTCAGGGGTTTGATATTTGGCAACCAAATCTGCAAACATATTGTTTACCATGATTTTTTTAGTATAAAATATACAATAAAACAGGTTACTATAGACATTCCA
>QMCE01000177.1_pt1 | contig 29757 bp, 24 predicted proteins | sample 1821851 | NCBI WGS metagenome assembly QMCE01 (sample SAMN09453174, study PRJNA476694) | Termite gut metagenome, whole genome shotgun sequencing project. | isolation source: worker | host: Odontotermes sp. | place: South Africa:Pretoria | collected 2016-01-28 | reverse complement strand
GAGGCTGGTGCAGCCCTCAAACGCGGAATACCCGATGGCGGTTACTCCGTTGGGCAGCGAGGTGAGCGCGAGGCTGGTGCAGCCCTCAAACGCGGAATCCCCGATGGCGGTTACTCCGTTGGGCAGCGAGGTGAGCGCGAGGCTGGTACAGCCATAAAACGCGAAATACCCGATGGCGGTAACGCTGGCGGGCAGGGTTATGCTTGTAAGATTATTGCACCCATAGAATGATTTTTCACCTAGCTCTGTAACGCCGCTTTGCACCACCACGGTTTTTATAGCTTTGTATCGGAGCATGGTATCCGTGTGGATGGTATCGTCACCGCGCCAAGCATATGTTCCATAATTGCTTGTAATGGTGAGTGTACCGGTGCTTTCCACATAGCTGTAATCGCTGCCGCTGCTGTCCGCGGCCAAAACCGTCTCGGACATAGCCGGGATCACCATAACAGCCGCCAACATCAAAGCTAACATTAGTCTCTTCATTAGCAAACCCCCCCTTTATTGTAGTTCATCCAGCAGCCTGTGCGCGTCGGCGCGAATCTGTCTGGTTTGAAATTCCGTCATGTATCCGCCGCGCGCCGCCATCTCCAGAATATAGTCCGCCCGCGCCACGCTCTCCGCAGCGGCTTGGTACCTGCCTTCGCGTACGGCTATCCCTGCGGCGACGCCGCAGTCCAGCAGCTTATCCGAGAGCGGGAAGTGCTTGCCGTCGTCTCTCAGGTATCTCACGCACTCGGCAACCCGCACCGAAAAGTCATAGGCCATCTCATTCAAAGTCATCTTGCACACCACCTTCCATACGGACAGTTTAACATGTGCGGCAAAATAATAAAATCATCCGGGATGAGGTTCTTGCAATTTTTTTTTGGGGGGAGTATACTAACAGAAAACCTCATCCTACAGATTGGAGGATTCTTGGAATGGACCAGACGGAAAAACTGGGTTTTCTCAGTGAAAAATTCTCGCCCGCGCGGCTGCCGGAGGTGTGCGCGCCGCGAAAAAGCCTGCTGAGAACCTTTGACGAGGCGGCGCAGGGTGGGTTTGTGTTCGTATCCGCGCCGGGCGGCAGCGGCAAAACGGTGAGTACGCTGCTGTGGCTGATGCGGAGCGGGCGCACGCCGGTGTGGATTGGCCTCGACGCCTACGACAACTCGCCGTCCGTGTTTTACAGGCAGCTTGCCACCGGGCTGTACTCCCTCCAACCGGACAACGGCAACATACGGCGCATTCTCTCCAGTGAAACCTTCTCCGCCACGCCGGTGGAGCATACGGTGGAGCTGCTGGGCGAGACGCCGCTGTTGGGTGGACGCTACGCGCTGGTGCTGGACGATTTCCACGCCATAACGAACGGCGAGATTGCGAAATCCCTGTCGCTGGTGCTGCGCCGCCTGCCGCACGCCTTCACGGTGTTCCTCCTCTCGCGGGCCGAGGTGCCGGAGGAGCTCGCACCGATTTTTGCGGAAAGGAAAAACGGCGTGATTCGCCGGGAGCGCCTGCAGTTTTCGGAATCGGAGATTGCGCAATACTTCCAGCTCCGCGGGCGGTTTGCCACGCCGGAGGAGGCCAAGGCCGTACATATGGCGACGGACGGTTGGGCCATCGGCGTCAACGCCATCGTCATGTCCGGCCGCGTGGCCGAGGGCGACGGCAGCGACTTCGCCCGCTTCTTCAAGCGGATGACGTGGGATAAATGGGACGGGGATTTGCAGGATTTCTGTATGCGCACCGCCGTAGCCGACGAGTTCGACTCCGAGCTTGCCGGACTTCTCTCCGGCAGGGGGGACGCCCACGGCCTCATGGAGGATTTGAGCCGCTCCAACGCCTTTCTGAGCCGCCTCCATGGGGACACCTACCGCTACCACCACTTGTTCCAGGAGTTCCTGCAGCGGCAGCGGGACGAGTCCGGCATGGACTCGGCGGCGCTTTACAAAGACGCGGCGCGGTATTACAAGGACAAGGGCGACTACTCCCGCGCCCTGCGCTACTGGCTTTTAAGCGGCGACTACAAGGGCACCGACAACTTTTTGTTCCTCTTCCTGTTTCGCGGGCACAAAAACGGCGTGGCCGAATATTCGGACTTCCTGCGCGCGTTCTTCGCCCGACCGCTGCCCGAGCGCGCGGCGAAGGAGGCGCCGGTGCTGCACGTCCTCTACGCGTGGCATTACTACCTCACCAGCCGGCACGAGCTATACGCGCACCACATGGACGCCATCATTCGGAATCTGCCCCGCATAGCCAAGGCGGGCAACGAGTTCGTGGAGTTCGCCATGCTGGCCTTTCATGTGGACTACCGCAAAAGCCTGAAGACACAGTTCAAGATGTTCCACATCTTCGGCAGGGTCCTGAATCACTTCACCGCCGAAGGGCTTGCCAACCGCATCGCCTCCTTCACCCACAACCTGCCCTACATGCACCGCAGCAACCGCGATTACTGCGAGGCGGCCCTAAGCCCCAGAATCGCGGAGGACTTCGGGAAGACCTTCGCGCCGCTGTTGGGGCCGGAGTGGCTCAACCTGCGCGACACCGGGCTGGCCGGGTTTACCTACGAACGGGGCAAGCTGGACGACGCACTCACGGAAATCGCAAACGTCCAAGCCACCCTCACCGAAGACAACAAGCCGGACGGGCGAATCTGCGTGCTGGTTCTGAAGCACAGCGTCCTGTGGCAGCTTGGGCGATGGGAGGCGGCGGAGAAGACAATGACGGAGCTGACCGCGTTCGTGGCCGCCGCCGCACCGTACTTCACCCCCAACCTCACCGCCTACCGCACGAAGCTCCGGCTGCTTTCGGGCGACGCCGCCGCCGCGCGCGAGTGGCTGGACCAGTACTACGTGACCGGCGCGGACCACGTCGAGTTCTTCCGCTCCTTCCAGCATTTCACCACGGCGCGGGCCTACGCCGCGCTGGGGCAGACGGAGAACGCCCTGCATTACCTGTCGCTGCTCAAAGAATTTGGCGCCAACCTGAACCGCCCGCTGGACCGGTGCGAAGCCGGGGCGATTCTGGCCGCACTGTACTTCGCACTGGGTAAAAAGAAGGAGGCGACCGAGGAACTTACCGAGGCGCTTACAATCCTTCAACCTTACGGCTTCATCCGCGTGGTGGCCGACGAGGGCGAAGCGGTGACTCCCGTATTGAAACGCGTTCTAACCGATATCGGGGGGAAGGACTACCGCGGCCCGCTCACCCGCGCCTATGTGAACGAGGTTATGCTGGCGGCACACGACTTCGGAAACACCCATGGCGGCTATATGGCGGGCGCAGTGAAGAAAAGGGACGTGCCGGCCAAACTCTCCAAACAGCAGGCCCATATGCTGGAGCTGCTGTCGCAGGGCTACAGGAACGCCGAGCTGGCAGAGCTGACGGGGCTTTCCCTTGCCACCGTCAAGACGCACCTCGCCCTCGCCTATCGGAAGTTGGAAGTGGGCTGTGCGGCGGACGCCGTGCTGAAAGCGCGGGAGAAGGGTTTTATTGAATAAAAAGGAGACGACGTCATTCTCCTTCTTTCGTATGCATTACCTCGCACCCGTCGTTTGTAGGTCTTTGGTTGGTTGCCGCACTGATGGCAACTGGTATGATGATTTTGACGCTCACTTTGCCTTCGCGCAAATTCAAGAAGCCGAAAACCCCATTTTACGTGGTTTTCGGCTTCTCCGATGACGTTCCTAAGAGGATTCGAACCTCCGACCTACCGCTTAGGAGGCGGTCGCTCTATCCTGCTGAGCTATAGGAACAAACGGTGCGAATCTATTCTACACTTTCTCAGACAAAATGTCAATCCCCAATTCTAATTCATTTTCTGCACCGACGCCACTGGTCGGCCTCATATCAGCTCATTAAAGTCGATGCTGCCCTGCATCCAGATATTGCCCTTGAACCTTCTGCCAATCATCGGCTCTCCCTGCAAGTCCATTCGGTTGATGCAGACGGGGAAGATCAAGTCGTTGCAGTTAATCAAAATATTGTAGACCTCTTCATCCGTCACCGTATTCTTGGTCAGCTTCCAATTAATGATGTTGCCCAACACCGAGTAGTTGTCGGATTCCGAGCCATACGGAATGAAGGAGCTTTCCACGATGGAGTAGACGTCCTCCGTCTTGGCCCTTCTGGAGACCATGGCATACATGTCGATGTCTTCAATGGTCAAGCTGTCGATGGCCTCTTGGTTGCCGCATTTGGCCTCCATAATCAACTGGTTTCGTTGGCGCAATTCCGCCTGTCGATTGCGGAAGGGTTCCTCCTTCGACTCAATGCCCAACAACACGCTCCCTTCCGTCGACAAGGCCGAAAGGGACACGTTGACGATTCTGCCATTGCTGTAATTGTCTTTGCAACGCAGATAATCGATGGCGTTTTGCAGGTAAAAAATCAAGGACACGCCCAACCGCACGTCGTCACACATGCCCGTATAGGCGTCGGTGTCCACGCGTTTGTTAATCAGCACGTTTTCCTTGACGGAAATCAGCTTGCCAAGGCAGTAGGGGAAGTAGTGTTCAAGGTGGAAGAAACTTTTCTCGTCATATTCCCCCCTGACGGCCATGCCAAACTTTTCCCCATACTCCTTCTTGAATTCCGTAAAGACGTGCTTCGTCGTTTGCAGCTGAATCATCCCTTTTGCGTTGGGACGGTCGATAATCGCCCCAAACAGCTGATCCAGCTCATTCCGCGACTTATATTCACTAAACCCAATTGCCCTCAGATAGCTATGCATATCCCACCATACGTCTTCGACGCCCCTTTGCTTGAACGTAGCCCCTTCGCAACCCAACCGTTACGAATTTGCCAATCGCTTCAACTCCTCCACCTTGTCAACCTTCTCCCAAGGCAACTCCAAATCCACTCGTCCAAAATGCCCATAAGAAGCCGTCTGCTTATAGATTGGCCTTCTCAGGTCCAGCATCTTGATGATTCCGGCCGGGCGCAAGTCAAACACTTTGCGTACAATCTCTATCAATCGCTCGTTAGCAACCTTCTCCGTGCCAAATCCGTCAATGCGAACGGAGGTGGGTTCCGCCACCCCGATGGCGTATGACAACTGAATCTCGCATTTGTCCGCCAAACCTGCGGCCACGATGTTCTTGGCCACGTATCTGGCCGCGTATGCGGCGGAACGATCCACCTTCGTGCAATCCTTTCCTGAGAACGCACCCCCGCCATGTCTCGCATATCCGCCATACGTGTCCACAATAATCTTCCTGCCAGTCAATCCACTGTCCCCAACGGGCCCGCCAATGACGAAACGCCCCGTCGGATTAATGAAGTATTTGGTATCCTTATCTATTAATTCGGCAGGTACAACTGGATTGATTACATATTTCTTGACATCTTCGTGAATCTGTTCCTGCGAAACTCCCTCACCATGATGACTGGAAATGACGATGGCGTCGATTCTGGTCGGCTTGCCATCCTCGTCATACTCCACGGACACTTGTGACTTCCCATCCGGCCTTAAATATGGAAGGGTTCCGTCCTTTCGCACTTCGGACAGGCGTTTGGTCAACCTGTGGGCAATGGAGATGGGGTAGGGCATGTATTCTTCCGTCTCGTTGGTCGCATACCCAAACATCATGCCTTGGTCCCCCGCGCCAATGGCGTCGAGCTCCTTGTCGGACATGGCGTTCTCCCTCGCCTCCAAGGCTTTGTCCACCCCCCTGGCGATGTCGGGCGACTGCTCGTCCAAAGCAATCATGACCCCGCACGTATTGGCGTCAAACCCATATTCCGAGCAATTATACCCGATCTCCTTGATGGTGTTGCGCACGACCCGCTGGATGTCCACGTAACCATTGGTCGTAATCTCCCCCATCACCAACACCAACCCCGTCGTAATGGCCGTCTCACAAGCCACGCGACTCATTGGGTCCTCCTTAATCATGGCGTCCAACACCGCGTCTGATATTTGGTCGCATATCTTGTCGGGATGCCCCTCCGTAACCGATTCTGAAGTAAACAACAACCTATCCATAATTCCTTCCCCCTTCTTCACTATATTAATCACCATTTTTTACCTTATAGGAAATTTCTCTATTGCGGAGCAAGTTCCGTACGGCGGAACTGCAGAGCGTTATGGTTCCCAATAACGCTTGTTGCAGTGTTCTCAGTCAACGCTTGTTAATGTTTCCTTTGACGACGTTCAACGCTTCCTGCAATTGATTGTCGTCCTTCTTCTCAATCACCACCATTTTTTCCAAACCCTCCGCCAACGGCACCTCCACGTCCGGCTCGATTCCCGTTCCATGAATGTTCCTCCCCTTCGGGGTGAAATATTTGGACGTGGTCAACTTGATTGCGGACCCGTCATTCAGCTCCTCCAACTCCATGAGCGACTGCACGATCCCCTTGCCGAAGCTCGTGGTTCCCACCAACACACCCGTCTCATAATCTTGAATGGCGCCGGCAAAGACTTCCGACGCACTGGCGCTATTCTCATTGATAAGTACCGCCAACGGTTTGTCAAACGACTCTTCGGCGGAAGAAGCATACTCATGGTTCACGCCTTCCCTGTCCGTCGTGTAGACAATCATTCCTTCGGGAAGCATACGGTCCAACATCTCTACGACGGTGCCAAGGGATCCCCCGCCGTTGTTGCGTAGGTCAATCACCAACCCCTTCATTCCCTGTCCGTCCAAATCGTCCAACGCGTCAGTAAACTGTTTGGTCGTAACCTCGTCAAATTGCATGACGGACACGTACCCGACGCCGTCTTCCAACATCTCGTGCTCAACCGTAGGCACCTCGATCTGTCTGCGCTCAAGGCTGAATTGCAGCAAGTCCCTTTCCTCCTGCCTCGCAACCTCGACCTCCACGAACGTCCCCTCCTCACCCTTCAGCTTGGAGACCACCTCCGTCAAATCCTTTCCCGCGACATCCTCCCCATTCACCTTCATAATCACGTCTCCCGGCAAGATGCCGGCAAGGTATGCCGGACCGTCCACGAAGGGCTTGACAATCGTAACGCTTCCCGTCTTTACGTCTTGGCTCACGATTGCGCCAACGCCATAATACTCCCCCGACGTGGCTTCCAACATCGCCTTATATTCCTCTTCGGTGAAATACACGGAATAAGGGTCGCCCAAACCACCCAACAACCCCTTGTACATGCCTTCCGACGCCGCCTCGCGGTCTACCTCGTCCAAATAATACTTGTCAATGTACGCCTTGATCAGGTTGACCTTGTCAACCTCCTCGTTGGACGTGGCCCACTCTCCGTCTTCTTCCGCGTCCTTTTGCCGACTTACCGCCTTCTCCATCCATGGGACGACGCCAAAGCCGTTCCATGCAAACGCGCCATACAAGAACGTACTGCCGACAAGGGCCGTGACGATGGCTCCCGCCAGTACGCCGTACCAAAACTGTCTCTTCATACCACCCTATCCCTTCTGCCTCCAACATTCTCCTCTTACTGGCCCACGTCGAATGACTGACTTGCCCAATTATTGGCTTACATATTTACTGGCTCACGTATAGCAACGGATTCACGTAACTGCCATTGACGGATATCCCAAAATGCAGGTGCGGGCCGGTGGATATCCCTGTCGAACCCACCAATCCGATAATCTCACCTTTTCTCACCTCTTTGCCAACCCCTACCGCCAAAGCGGAACAATGCATGTATATCGTAAATACGCCGTCGTCGTGGAGAATCATGATGTAATTGCCCGCCGCCGCTTGGTACGTGGCTTTCACGACCTTGCCGGATTGAGCCGCCAAAATGGGCGTGCCGGTGGGAACCCCCACGTCAATGCCCTGATGGTAACTGCTGGCCCCCGCGGTGGGACTCATCCTGGGGCCAAAATTTGACGTAATCGTACCGGCTACGGACAAGGGCCATTGGTATCCTACCGACGGTACCTCCACGTCACCCGGTTCCTCCTCCGTTGGTGACTCGGAGGGCTGGCTCTCCTCCCCGTCCGCCGATTCACCATCGTCGCCACCTTCGTCCTCCTTATTCGCCTTCGCCCGTTCCCTCTCCTGCTTGGCGAACTCCTCCTGTATCCTCTTTTGCTCTTGTAGGATCAAGTCGTCCAGCATCTTTTCCTGTCGCTCAATCTCCGCCGTATACTCCTGCATCTGCTCATCCGAACTCGCAATGGCCTTGTTGTATTTTTTTAACTCTTTATGCTTGTTGCCCGCCATCTCCTTGATGGCGGACTTTTGTATCTTCTTTTCCTCTTTCAGCATATTCAGGTCGATTAGTTTGTTACTGGCCTCCTTCTCCTTGCCTTCAACCTCCTTCTTGGTCTCCTGGTAATTCGTCAAAATCGTCTCGTCATACTTGGATATTTTGCTGACGTATTCCGCACGGTTCAAGAATTCCGAAATCGTTCCGGCGGACAGGATGATGTCCAAATAATCGGAACTCCCATTTTCATACATATATTTTATGCGTTTCTTCATTATCTCATACTGTGAACTTTCCCTTGTCTTCGCTTCTTCCAGCTGCCCCCTAATTGCAGCCAACTCTCTGTCCGTACTCTCAATGTCCGCCTCTATCCTCGTCTCTTCTTCCTCCAAAGCCTGCATCTGCCCATCCAGCGTCTCTATGTATTGCATCACGTCCTTCTTGTCCTTCTCCAACGCCGCTATCTGCCGGCTCAACTCCTCCCGCTTCTGCATCAACTCCATCTTCTTGTCGTTGACCTTCTTGCTCTCGTCCTCAAACTCCGTGGCCGACAACGGCGTCATGCGGCTGGCCAATGCGGCACCCGCAACTATGGCCGTCCCAACGAGGATTGCCGCCAACGCCACGCCCCTTCCCTTTTTCCCTTCCCGTTGTTTCATTTCAACACCCCCTACACGAATGAATGTCTCTGTACCGTCCAAATGCTGCCCAGCAACCCAATCCCCAGACCGATTAACAAGGAGAGTGGTATGAGGGTGGAGAATACGGCGGATGGCTCTAAGAACACCAAATATCCGGCCAACAGTTCAAACCTGTCACCCGCATAGTCAACCATCCTTTGGTACAGGGGCAACAACAAGATTATCGGTATGCACGCCCCCACCAACCCAATCACCAACCCCTCTACGACGAAGGGCGTCTTGATGAAGCCGTCCGTCGCCCCCAACAGCTTCATGATCTTAATCTCTTCCCTTCTTACCGATATGCCCGTGGTAACCGTCGTACTGATGAGGAAGATGGATACCGCCAACAAAATCAACAGAATGGCGACCGACGCGTAGGCGACCAGGCGATTGACGTTCTGCAACATGGAGGCGGTGCCTTCCGAACTGTTGACTTGCCTCACCCCGTCCATCCCTTCGATGAACTCCACCAATTCCGTCTGCTTGGAAACGTCGTTGAGGTAAACCTCTATCGACGCCGAATCCTGCAACGGATTGTCGTCCGAGAACGTCTCCGACAACCCTTCCGCATCCCGAAACACGTCTTCCTTGAACTTCTCCCACGCCTCCTCCGCCGACACGTAATTCACCTTGTCGACTTCCGGCCTTTTCTGAACCTCGACCCGAATCCAACCAATCTCCGACTCGTCCACCCCTTCGTCGAAGAATACCGTAACCCCGACGGACGTCTCCGCATGTCGAATCATGTACTGAAAATTGCTGATGACGAAGTAAAATATGCCGAACAAGAACAGGCAGGCCGTTATCGTCCCAATCGAAGCCATGGAAAACACCCCGTTGTAGCGTATATTCTTCAACCCCTGCTTCACTCCGTACCACATCGCCATCCCCCTACGCTTCCCCGTAACCGACCTTTTTCTCAAAGTCGGCCTTTTGCTCGTAACCGGCTTTTTGCTCGTCGCCGACCATGACCCCGTTCTGCAACGTCACGACCCTCTTTTGCATTGAATCCACAATCTCCGTATTATGCGTCACCATCAATATCGTCGTCCCCATACGGTGAATCTCGTTGAAAATCCCCATGATGTTCCATGCGTTCTTGGGGTCAAGGTTACCCGTCGGCTCATCCGCCAACAAAATCTCCGGACGGTTCACCATCGCCCTCGCCAAAGCAACCCTCTGTTGCTCCCCTCCCGACAGCTCCTTGGGAAGGGCGTTCTTCTTGTCCGCAAGCCCCATAAGCCCCAGCATCCCCATTACGTTCTTCTTCAAGTCCTTGTGGGACGCCCTTGCCAACCGTTGGGCCAACGCCACGTTTTCGAACACGTCGCGGTCGTTTAGGAGGCGGAACTCCTGGAACACGATGCCAATCCTCCGCCTCAACATGGGAACCTTTCTATGCTTAACCGCCGTAATGTCCGTTCCATTCACGAATATCTTGCCGGACGTCGGCTCAATCTCCTTCAACAATAAACGAATCAACGTGGATTTGCCGGAACCGCTGCTCCCCACGATGAACAAAAATTCCCCCTTGTTTACCACAAGGTTCACGTCGTTGAGCGCGTCAACCCCCGGCGAATAACTTTTCTCTACATGTTCAAACACAATCATTGGTGCGTTATCCGCCATTGTAACCCTCCCATCGTCCTACTCCCTTATCCGTATATGCGCAAGCCGCCTAATAATCAATCGTCTCCAAATAATTCATGTACTTGACGACCATCAATGCAATCTTAAACGTTATGGCGTCCTCAAAGACCCGCAAATCAAGGTTCGTGCTTTTTTGCAACTTGTCCAGACGGTACACCAACGTATTGCGGTGGATGTACAACTGCCTCGACGTCTCAGACACGTTCAGGCTGTTCTCAAAGAACTTGTTAATCGTGGTCAACGTCTCCGTGTCAAATTCATCCGGGGATTTGCCGTCAAATATCTCCTTGATGAACATTTTACACAAGGGCATCGGCAACTGGTAAATCAATCGGCCAATTCCCAGATTGCTGTACGCCACGACGTTTCTATCGCTGTAGAATATCTTCCCGACGTCCATCGCCATCTTGGCTTCCTTATAGGAACGCGACACTTCCTTAATCTCATTCACGATGGTTCCATAGGATACGTAAACCTTCGTCATCGCCTCCGTATTCATCATGTCCAGAATGATTTTCGCCGTCTTGCCCAGACCCTCGTACCCTTCGCTGGGCTTCAACTCCTTGACCAATATGATGTTCTTCTCGTCCACCGCCGTGATGAAGTCCTTCGTCTTCGCCGAGAACAGGCCCCGTATCGTCTCCAAGGCGTTGGCGTCCTTTTCGTACTTCGTCTCAATTAGGAAGACCACCCTCCTGACGTCCGTCTCTATATGCAGCTTCTTCGAGCGGTTATAGATGTCCACCAAGAGCAGATTGTCCAACAACAAGTTCTTAATGAAGTTGTCCTTGTCGTAACGCTCCTTATACGCAATCAACAAGTTCTGTATCTGAAAGGCCGCAATCTTACCCACCATGTATACGTCGTCGCTTTCCCCCTTGGTCAACACGACGTACTCCAACTGGTTCTCGTCAAACACCTTGAAGAATTGGAACCCCTGCATGACTTGGCTGTCCGCCTGGGATTTCACGAACGTCGCAACGGCTTCCTCGTACTTCTCCGCATCGTTGATCGTCGTGGCCAAGGTGCCTCCCTCGGTATCCATAATGCACACGTCAACCCTCGTAATGCTCTTCAACCCCTCAATCGTATTCTGCAATATTTGATTTGAAATCATTCCCGCGCCTCCTGACTGACCTTGAACCGTTACCGTTCAGACACTATACTATCATTAAATGTATGAATTGTAAACCTAATTCTCGATTCTTGCAGAATGTGGTGGTGCGTAACATGACGACAAGCGTTGGATGCAGGGGTGTATGCGTAACATGACGACAAGTGTCAGATGCAGGGGTGTATGCGTAACATGACGACAAGTGTCAGATGCAGGGGTGTATGCGTAACGTGCTGACAAGTGTCAGATGCAGGGGTGTATGCGCGCGACATGGGATTGCCTGCTTCCAACGGATGTCCCGCTTGCGCTTATTGTCACACGTAACGGCACGTAAGGCCGGACAATACCCGGCCTAAGTGCCGACGGTGACAAACGACCTCCTTATGGAAGCAGGAACCCATGCACGCGCTTTCATGCTCCGCAAACTGCCATGTGGCAATCGTGAATATACTATTACAGTTTTCTGACTTATGGAAGCAGGAACCCATGCACGCGCTTTCATGCTCCGCAAACTGCCATGTGGCAATCGTGAATGTGCTATTACAGTTTTCTGATTGTCAGCATGTCAGTACACTGGTTATGTCACGCAATTTCCAGCTAGTTTCCCCTTTGTGGGACAACGGATTGGGCCATACACCTTGGCACCGCTTTTAGATGGAATGCCTTTGTGGGGCAACGGGTCGAGCCATACACGTCTTGGCGAAGGGACGTCTGCGCTCGTCGGTGCCAGCGCTTGGTTCCTTACAAGCGCGGCATCCGCTACGTAGCGCAGTTGAGCGCGAGCGGTCCCAAGACAGACGCGTACTGGTCTCGCCCGTGGCGCAGAAGGGGAAGTAACAAGCGGGGCCAGGGGTATGGGGCGGTAGGCAAAAATGCCCCCTTCCACGAATGTTGCTCCATGAGAGGGGGCATTGATATGTTCAAGTAAAGATTAGTTCGTGATGACCTCTTCCGTATCCTTGTCAAAGATATGGACCTTCGTCATGTCGAACGCTATCGTAACGGTGTCGCCTGGCCTTGCCGTCGTACGCGGGTCTACGCGGACGGTGATGTCGAACTGGTCAATCGTGAAATACAGGAACACTTCCGCACCCAACATCTCGTATACCTTAACCGTCGCATCCAACGCGCTGTCCGGCGAATTGCTGATGAACATCTCCTCGTCCTTGATGTCTTCCGGACGAATGCCGAACTTAACGGTTTTGTCTTCATACCCGCCGTCAATCAGCTTCTTCGCCTTCCTGTCAGGCAGCTTCAAGAAATGCGAACCGAACATGAGCATTACGTCGCTTCCGGACAATACCACCTTCGCCTCGATGAAGTTCATCTGCGGAGAACCGATGAATCCGGCCACGAACAGGTTGTTTGGCTTCATATACAAATCCAGGGGGGTATCCACTTGCTGGATGAGTCCGTCCTTCATAACGACGATCCTCGTACCCAACGTCAACGCCTCCGTCTGGTCATGCGTAACGTAGATGATGGTCGTCTCCAACCTTTGGTGCAGCTTGGAAATCTCAATACGCATCTGTACGCGAAGCTTCGCATCCAAGTTGGACAGCGGCTCGTCCATAAGGAATACCTTGGGGTCGCGGACGATGGCGCGGCCCATGGCCACACGTTGCCTCTGGCCACCGGACAAAGCCTTGGGCTTACGGTCCAACAAATGCTCAATGCCAAGTATCTTGGCGGCTTCATTCACCAACTTGTCAATATTGTCCTTCGGCGTCTTCCTCAACCTAAGGCCGAAAGCCATGTTGTCGTAAACGGACATGTGCGGGTACAAAGCGTAATTCTGGAATACCATCGCGATATCCCTGTCCTTTGGCTCCACGTCGTTCACCATCTTGTCGGCAATCCACAACTCGCCCGACGTAATCTCTTCCAGACCGGCTATCATACGCAGCGTCGTCGACTTGCCGCAACCCGAAGGTCCTACGAAGATGATGAATTCCTTGTCTGATATCTCCAAATTGAAGTCCTTTACCGCAACAACCCCATTCGGATAGATTTTTGTGATGTTCTTTAATGATAAGCTTGCCATTTTGTTTCCTCCCTAGAATCGTTTAGTCTTGCCGTTAAAGCTTAATTAAGAATTATCATACAACAATCCACCCAAAATTGCTATATTCTTTTTGAACAAATAAGCCGTCCCACTTTTGTATAATTTGTATAATTCCGTCTCACTTTTGTCCTTTTACCGAAAAAGCCATTGGCTCAGCCTTCGTTTCCTGTTTATATTTAATAACGATGCCTCGGACTGCTCTCCACGTCACGCTCCCGCAGTCCTAAAACATTCGGACGAAGCCTTCGCCCATGACCTCCCTCACGTCGGAAACGATCATGAAGGCGGCGGCGTCAATACTCGAAGCCAACTCCATCACCTTGACGACCTCCCTTTTGGACACCACGCACAGGAGCATCTTCCTGTCGGAATTGCGGTACATCCCCTTTACCGCTATCGACGTGACCCCCCGCCTCATCTCGCCCATCACCTTGCCCGCTATCACGTCGTAGCGCTCGGATATGACCAAGACCAACTTGGCGAACTTCAACCCCTCCAATACGCCGTCCATCACCTTGGACGTCAAATACACGGCTATTACCGCATACAGCGCATTCCTCAGCCCAAACGCAAGGGTGCCCAGACAGACTATCGTCACGTCAATCGTCAGCAGTATCTTGGGTATCCTTATGCTTTTCATCCACCCGTGCAGAATCGTACTGAGCAGGTCCGTCCCCCCCGTCGAAGCGGCGTTCATAAACACCAACCCCAGGCCCAAACCGTTCATGGCCCCCCCGTAGACGGCCGCCATCAGGTAGTCCTGCCCTATCGCGTCCATTTCGGGTATAAAGTAAAGAAGCAGGATGTACAACCCCGTCGCATACAACGTCTTGATGACGAAGCCCTTGCCCTTCATCTTAAGGGCGACGTAAAAAAGGGGTATGTTGCATACGGCGTTCGTCAGCCATAGCGGCACCCCTCCCTTGATAAAGCCCCCCGACCATTCCTTAATTACAATGGCAAGTCCCGTCAAACCTCCCGTTACCATGTTCTTCGGTTCATATATCCACTTCACGCTGGCGGCCAATAGGACGACCCCTATGGTGATTAACAGATACTTGACCGGTTCCTTCTTCTTCCACGTTCCATCCGCCACAATGCATCCCCGCCCATCTTGGGTTTTTACGAGGGCGCTTATTTAGCCTTCGCATTGTTATAGTCATTCACCATTTTTTTGTGAAATATTCGCTTCTTCCTTGCATTTATCCCCGTCAATCCACCTCGGAACGCATAATAAAACGCCTCCATCCCCATCCTCCTTACGAACGCCGGCGCCCCCCTGTACTCCCTTTTCAATTGGTCGGCAACGTCCCCCAAGACGATGCATAACTTTGCGTTTACTTTGGACTTGTTCTCCGACAACCACTGTTCTTGGCTCTCGTCGGCCAAAGAAAGTGCCAATATGTCCGGCGTCTGCGTGTTGATTTCGTTGACGACCGCCTCCGGCATGAAGTCCCCGTCCACATATTCTTGCCCCACCACCCTGCCAATCGGCGTAATCCGCGTGTACAAGTCGTTCAAAAAAAGCATTTCCTTCTCATCCTTGGCCAACACGAAGATGCTTTTGGCGTCCTTCCTCGATTCGAGCATTACGGAAATAAACGAACGGTAATCCACGTTCATACCCGCCGTCTCCAGCAAATCCCCATGGTGCTGGCTCAATACGGCCTTCTCACCGGGAAGCAGCAAATCCTCCCACTCCAACCCTTCCTTCCGCTCCGGTCGGTTTGCATATTTTTCCAACATTTGGGAGGATACAAAATGAATGACGTTCAGGCCGTCTTCCGACAGGTATTTTTTAATCTTCCCCCGCAAAGCCTCTTTGTCAAGAACGTCAATCTCCAAGTCCATGATTCGGACTTTTCCGTCTGTATTCGAAACTTCTGGTTCCCTCTGATCCATACTGAACAATCCTCATTTCTAACTTCCACGACATTTGCGAGCCTTGGCTACGATGGTACGTCCGTCATTCCCACGATGATTTGAATGTCAACGCCCTTTTCTAATTTTTGAACCTCGACTTCCGCCTGCTTGAAGTATATCGACAAATCCGCCCCCATGCCCTTTTTCCTGACGTAAATCTTGGTCTCTTCCATCGCGCCTCCGGTATAGTCCCCGATGCGCCCCACCGTATACCCGTCTTGAACCAACGCCTGCTGAAACGAGGCCGCCAAACCCGATACTCCCGTACTATTCAAGATTTCAATGTTCTTCCCCATCGAGGCTCCCGTCAAGTCCTCCGCTTGGTCTTGGCTCACCGTATACGAAGCCTGACCCAGTATGCTTCTGTACAACCGTCCGGCCCCTTCCACGTCGGCCTCGAACGCCCCGTCGACCATCGCCCCCGCCAATACGTGGGAGTATACTTTGTCCGGTTGCATGTTAGTCAACGCTTCCGTATACTTCAGCTTCTGCTTTATCCTCAAATTAGACTTGACCCTCTGATACCTCTCCTCGATGTAATCCTCCCAATTCTTCGCTTCCGCAAGCGCACCCATCTCCCCTTTGGCTTGGTCGGTAAGAACGTACGCCCCGTCGACCTCCCTCTTCGTAAGGTACGCGTCAAACTCTTTCTCGTCCATGGCCGTATAATATCCGACGTCGACGCCCAGATGCTCCTGCAACAGGATGACGCCGTACTCATACGCCGCATCCCCCTCAAAATACTCCTTCAACCTGGAAATGTATATTATTTGAGGCGTCTCCGGACTCACCACGCTTATCCTCTGATACATTTCGTTCGACACGGTAAAGCGCATCGTCTCCGGTATCGTGACATAGTCCAGATTGTTGTTCTTGGTGTTGAACAACTCTAAAACCAAGCCCAATATGGTCTTCCCGTCTTCTGAAACTTTATAAACCAAGTTGGAGGACACCTCCCCGGCCGTCACGTCCCCCACGATGTTCAGAAACTTCTCCCCGCTCTCTTCCCCTTCTTCGTCCGTCGCCCTATAGTACATCATGGTTAGCCGGTAACTTCCCGCTCCCACCAACAACAAAACCATAATCACTATAAATGACTTGATAAATGTAACTAAAAATATCTTGCCTATGTTTTTCTTCTTCATAACCATTCCCATTCTTTAATGCAAACCTCTATCCAAACCGTCGTGCGCAACTTTCTAATTTAGTATTATAACAGATTTATTCGAGAAATACAACTTTTGTGTTTTTCCCTTGGCCATGCTATAATTACGCAAGGGACAGTCCCCGTATGCTTCGGGACCGCTTGCGCTTAACTACGCACGCAGCGGGGGACGCCCTTGCTCTCTCCTCTGACAACGGGACGTATATGGCAATTTGTCGTGCCAACAAGCATTTAGGCATTGTTCTTAATCTCGCTGAAGATTTTTTGCCATATGGCGTGTGGTTGTAGTGTGTGGTCTCGATTGCTATACTATGCATGTTGATTTACGAGTGTGTTATTACTAATATATGGAAGGTGTTGGGTCATGGGTCATGGAAAAACGGTTTTGGTTACTGGGGCTTCGCGGGGTATTGGCAGGGCGATTGCCCTTGCCTTTGCCGACATGGGGTTCAAAGTTGTCGTCAATTGTCGCAAGAATGCGGGGCTTCTAGCCGACGTTCGGCTGGCGGTGGAGGGAAGGGGTGCTTCTTGTCTTCCTTTCGTGGGGGACGTGGGGGATTTTGAAACGGTATCGAGGTTGTTCGAGGCGGCGGAGGAGTTCTCTGGCGGAGTGGACGTGTTGGTGAACAACGCGGGCGTTTCCCACGTAGGTCTTCTGGCTGACATGGGGGTGGACGAGTGGGACGCCGTGGTTCGCACGAATCTGTCTTCCATGTTCTACTGCTGCAAGTTGGCCATTCCCCATATGGTTGCCCGAAAATGGGGGAAGATTATAAACATTTCGTCCATATGGGGGGAGGTTGGCGCTTCTTGCGAGGCGGCTTACGCCGCTGCCAAGGGTGGCGTTGACGCGTTGACGAAATCGTTGGCCAAGGAATTGGGACCCAGCAACGTTCAGGTCAACGCCATCGCTTGTGGGTTGGTTGACACGGATATGAATGCGGGCTTGACGGGGGAAGAGTTGGACGCCGTCATTGACGACATTCCCGTTGGGCGTGCGGGTACGCCGAACGAGGTGGCCCAGCTCGTCTCTTTTCTTGCAGACGGGCCCCCCTATTTGACGGGACGGGTAATTCGGATGGACGGGGCGTGGTATTAGAAGTAAAGGGAGGGCGGCTATCATTATGAGAAAAACATATTTTCGAATCATACTTACAGTTGTAAGCATAGGCATTGCATTGCTTGCCGGATGTGACCCCAGCAATCCTTTAGGCGACAGGGGGTTGGCGGCAAAGCAAAAAGCGGAGAAAGTCGTCAGTCATCTAAAACACGGCAATTCTGAAGCTTTAAAAGATATGTTTTGCGATGAACTTAAAGGCAATTCTAATTTTGACGAAAAAATCAATGAAGCAATGAAGTTTATTGACGGAGAAATCCTTTCATATAAAACTGTAGGCGGCGGCGGTGGGAGCAGTGAAACTTGGGAACGATTATCCCCTCGGGTTACTCAAATTGAAACAGAAAGGGGAAAGAGTTACAAAATATATCTGTCAATATACACAAAAAACAGCGATCCTGATAAATTAGGTATTCATCAGTTTCAAATTCATCTTTTAGGTGATGAAAATGAATACGGAAACAAAGAGTCTATAGGTGAAATTGTTCTATACACTGAATAGGACGGTACGTCAAAAGGGGGGTGACGGGCGCCTATACTCCGCGGGACGGCGAGTTTGACGATTGATTTCGTAAAGCTTGGTTTCATCAAGCGTCCGCTTCCCCTGAACCCAACCCCCATTGGGCGTTCAACTGGTCAAACGCCTTGGCGCACTCTATTGTGTCGCGGGGCGGCACGAGGTTGCTTTCCGTTGCCCCTTGTCGCACCAAGTCCCTCAGGTGCTCTACCTCGTATATGAATCCGTCCCTGCCGTCTCCGTCGTATCGCTCCACTTCTTTACCGTCCTCGTCATAGCGCACGCAATATTCGGGCGCAAACATGGGTGACGCCTCTATGTACCCTTTTGTTCCGAATATTCGACCCTTCCTCTCCGTCGTCGCATGGAACCCGCAGCTGCATGACGCCAACGCCCCGGAAGGAAACTGCATCGTTATGACGTCCCATTCGTCTACATCTGTAGTTCCAACGTGAGCCATCCCGCTTATCTTTGACGGGTACTCGGATAGGAGGCCACAGGCGTACTGTATGACGTAGACCCCGAGGTCGTACAACGCACCCCCCGCCAGCTCCTTGTTGTAGAAGCGGTTACTTGGGTCAAAGGGAATCGTCTGGCAAAACGATGCCTCGATTAGTTTTACGGTGCCAATCTTCCCTTCCTCCACCCATGCGCGCGCCTGTATATAGGCTGGTTGCATTTTTGTCCAGAAGGCTTCCATTAGAAGGACGTCTTGCCGCTTGGCAAGGTTGAACAGGGATTCTGTGCTTTTCTGCGTGAGGGTCAGGGGCTTTTCACACAGGCAGGGGATTCGTCTTCGTAGGCATTTTTCCACTATGTCATAGTGGAAATTGTGGGTTACCGCAACGTAAACCACGTCCACGCCCCCCTCGTCCAACAGTTCGTCGTAGTCTCCATACGCCTTCCCTACGGCAAACTCCATTCGAAACGCCTCCGCCCGTTTTTCCTCTCTCGCCGCAACGGCCTCCAGCCTCACTCCCTCTACTTGGTTCGCCGCCTGCGCAAAACGTCTGGCAATACCCCCGCATCCGATTATTCCTATCTTGACCATTGCGTACCTCCCTATTGGCTATATGGATTCGCCCCATCGGGCTACTTTCTCACCCACTGCCATGCGAGCATGGCGTGGATTCGGACTTTTGACACTGTAACCATCATTATAATGGAATTGGATTGGAAACGCAAGAGTGTTTGACTTTCCCTTACAAGTGGGCTATACTTTTGTTACTGTTCAGTCGTTATCTCCCGCAAGCATGTTTGTGAGTCGTTTCACAAACATGCGGGGTACGAAGGTGCGCCGCAACAATCGTTCTTGTTGTTGCGCGTGCATGTCGTTACGTTCAGACGCACGTCTGAACAGTAACATACTTTTATGTATGGTGGTTGGAATTGTTGCAAGGAAGGACGAAGAACGACGGGAAGTGACAGTGAACGGAGGGTCGGTATGGAGAAGCGCCTGAGGGATTACCTCGCCTATATGGAGTCTCAAGTGGGAAAGGAATTGGACGACGGGGAACGTTCCCGCCTTATGGAGGACTTGCTGGTTCAAATCGGCTTCTTCCAGCACGAGCGGTTGATACACTTAATCGTCACCTTCCTTTTTGCCATATTGACGTTTTTGTTTTTGTTGTTTGGCTTTGTCGCGCCCAGCCCATGGCTTGTACTGTTGGTCTTCGTTTTTCTTATTTTGCTGCTTCCTTATATTCGGCATTATTACATATTGGAAAACGGGGTTCAGAAGCTGTATACATATTATGACGCATTGTGGGTGGACCGATGATTGCACCCATCCAGTCCCGCATTTTGGCGCGCATGAGACTTGCTTCCTATCCTTCGGACTGTCCGTTGCCACTAAGTGAACTGCGATATCTACAGGTTCCTTATCGGGGGTTTGACGGGTTGGCGCACACGGGGGAATTGGTCGTCAACGTGGCGATTGCCAACGGGGTTGAGCAAATTTTTACGGATTTGTTCCGTCTGTCTTACCCAATTGAGAAGATGCGCCTGGTGGATGATTACGGGGGCGACGACGAGTCCTCCATGTCGGACGACAATACTTCTTGTTTTAATTACCGATTGATTGACGGAAGTACCCGACTGTCCCTACACGCTTATGGACTGGCGCTGGACGTCAACCCCCTCTACAATCCCTATGTACGAACGGGATTCGGGAATAGGGACGTCCTTCCCATCAACGCCGCCCCTTATGTGGACAGGGAGGGGGATTGTCCGTATTACATTAGGCGGGGCGACGTTTGCCACGATTTGTTCTGCCGCCATGGATTTGCTTGGGGTGGGGATTGGAAGCATAGTAAGGATTACCAACATTTTGAGAAGGGTAGGGAAACATGATGCAAATGAACGAAAAAACGAAAGAGGGGAACGTAAAAGGCAAGGAGGGGCGACCGTCCAAACCAAAACGCGTCGCGGCACTTGTCTGTGTGTTTTTGTTGCTGGGACTATACCTCGTCACCCTTGTGTCCGCCATCTTCAGCACGCCCGCCACCGCCGGCCTGTTTCGAGCCAGCTTGGCCATGACTATTTTTCTTCCGCTTCTGCTGTATGGGTACCAATTGATTTGTCGAGTGTTCAGATGATGTAAGGTCACCACTTATTAAAAAGCGTTAAGTAATTAAGCGAATAATCAGATGTTGAATTGGGAAATCTCCTTTACAAACATTAGGTTTTGGTATATAGTGATAAGGTAACCTTTTATTTAAATTTTTTAAGGAGGATTCACATGAAATTAATCAAGAAACCCTTCGCCTTTCTTCTTTTGGCGATTCTCGTCTTTTCCATGACTGCTTGCGGAGAGAAAGACCAGGACCAGGCCACCATGCCGGAGGCGGCACCTGAGATTCTTGAGGCTGCCATGGGCAGGATTGAGGATGCAACCGAGATGGACATCGACATGACCATGAAGATGGACATCGGTATGATGGGGCAAAGTATGAACATGACTACCAACGCCAGAAGCTTGATCTTTACCGATCCATTGAAGGCAAAAGTAGAGGCGACCGTCGAGGCAGAAGGACAGGAAGGGAACGAAACCGTTACCACCTACATTGGTAAAGAGGGTGACGAGCACTTTATCTACATGAATTTGGGTGACACTTGGAGCAAGCAGTCCATTGGCGACATCGAGAGCGCTCTGAGTACTTATGGCAAGCAAGACACTGACCTTTACGTGCAAAACAAGGACTCCTTTTCCATTAAGGAAACCGTAGAAGAGGATGGAAAGACTTATACCGTGCTTACAGGTTCCATGCCGAAGGAAGCCGTCCAAGAGTTGTTTGCGGATTCGGGAGTGGGCGACCAGCTTGGCATGGGCGGTCTGGACGCCAGCATTCTTGAGGGTATTGACCTGGAAGGCTTTGCACTTAACGTGTGGGTTGATAACGAAACCGTCACCGTCAAGAAAATCTTTATGGATATGTCAGCGTTCATGAAAACCATAATGGACTCTGTTCTAGGCGGCATTGCAGGAACCTTAACGGATGAGGACCTTAAGGCGAGCGGCGTAGAGTCCGCCTCCGACCTTTCCATTGATGTAAACGTCTGCACGATGGAGGTCGTCTACAACAAGACCAAGGACGTGGAGTCCTTCGACATCCCCAAGGAAGCCTTGGACGCGGAAGTTACCGACATGGGGTTGGGCGATCCCGGATTGGGTACCGAGGATGCGACGCTTGAAGACGAGTCCACGGAAGGGGAATCGGAAGAAGACCCTGCCGCAACGGAATAAGAGGATTGGCAAGACAGAAGAGGCTCCCGCATTATTTACTCTGCGGGAGCCTCTTCTTACCTTATAGGAAAGTTCGGTTGTCAGACCTTTCTCTCAAAACACGAGGCTGGCAACCCTTCTTGGTTATACAGGTTCACCCCTTCCGGCGCGTCACTCCACGCATATCGAACCGCCGTCGGCTTCCCTACGGAATCACACTGGCAACAAACGACGTCCTCCCCCTCTATCTCTGCACGGGCGGGAACAAATTCCCCATCTGCGCCTTTGACCTCGAATCCTTTGAGCGGCCCTCCTCCCCAAGCAACGAGCCCACTCCCCACATGATGGAAGGAAATTCGCACCTGGTTCCCTTGTACCTCGATTCCTTGCGCCATCGGCCCCGAATACGTCAAATCCTCCCCATAGGCCAACTTTCTCGCTGCCAAGGACAACCTGTACCCCAAATCCTTCTTGTTCTGCGGGTGCAAATCATTCCATTCGCCCACGTCATGGCCTACGACCATGGCCGTATTGGGGAGCGCCAACGCCTTCGCTTGGGCGTTGCGTATTTTAGCCCATTCATATCCCGTGGCACCGGGCATGTCGTCCGCGAAGTTCACCAACTGGACGAACAGGAACGGAAAATCCCCAAGCCCCCAGCTTTTTCTCCATTCCTTAATCATCAATGGGAAGGACTCCTCATATTCCGCGGCCCTCCCCGTGTTGGATTCGCCTTGGTACCATATGGCCCCCTTAATCGCATATCTATGCAACGGCGCCATCATGGCGTTGTACAGCCCGCCCGGCTTCCATTCTATGAACGTAAAATCAGGTTTGGCGTCAGTCGTCAACGACGCCTTGTACTTCCACTCCCCTGACAAGTCGATTCCCAATTCCTCGTCAAACGCCCCCTCTGGCACTTCTTGCCCTTTGCCCCCACCCCTTTGGGAAGGCAGAAGTGACAGAACCTTTAATGGCTTGGTTTCGTCTCCGTCTACAAACAAGCGGAACAATTTATCCTTCGTAAATCGACCGCGGCCAATGTCGCACAGAACGCGGACGGTAATCTGATTGACTCCTTCCTTCAGCAGGTCGGGGGGTATTTCATATTTACGCGGCGGATACTGGTACCCCGTGTCACCAACCTTGACCCCGTTCACGTACGCGTCGTCCGCATCCACTATCGTGCCCAACCATAGCCGCGCCTTTTTGCCCGTCATGGAGGCGGGTACGTGAAACTCCCTGCGAAGCCATACGACCCCCTTAAAATCCGTAAGCCCATACTCCTTGAATTCCGCCGGCAACGTCATGGTGGGCCAATCCGAATCGTCCCAATCCACGGCGTACCACGGGGCGTCGGCCGACAATCCCACGTCCTCCCCGTACACTTTTTTATACCAGCCATTCATGTTGTCTTCGTTCTTTTTTATCACCGCCTGCCTATATCCCTCGTCTTTGTATTGCCGCATAACCTCCAAATGCTCGGGAAAGGTGGCCAGCGCCTCCTCACTTAACCACGACTCAACGGGGGAGCCGCCTTTGGCGGAACACAGAACGCCAATCGGCACTTGGTAGCGCTCATATAGGTTTTTTGCAAAGAAGTAGCCGAGTGCGGAGAATTCCCCCACGTCCTCCGGGGTAACCGACGACCAAGCGCCTTCTGCCACGTCCTCCCTCGGCCCCACAAAGTCATAGGCTTCCACCACTGTGAATTGACGAATGTTGGGGTTGGACGCATTATGTAATTCTTGTCGGTACGCGTCGTAAATCCGATTGATGGGCAATTCCATATTGGATTGGCCGGAGGCCAGCCATACCTCCCCCACGTAAACGTCTTGCAGGGAAATGGTCCGTCCCTCGGACTCTATCGTCATTCCATACGGACCCCCCGGTTCCAGTCCGTCCATTTGTATCAACCATTTGCCGTCTTCGGCGTCCGCCTCGGCTTGGTATTCTTTTCCCAAAAACGTAAGGTTCACTTTTGCACCTGGTTTGGCACCTCCCCATATGTTCACTCTTTCATTTCTTTGTAGCACCATACCGTTACTGATTATTTTGGGCAGGCGCAGTTCACCCTCTACCTTCATGTTCTTTAGACCTCCTTCCATTCCTCTTCCCAACAATTCCATTATACCTTGATTCCCATGAAAGTCAAGAATGCGCGAGGGCAAAGATGACCTTGCTTATATGGACGCCGTCTGTTATACTTATAGCTAATCATTAGGAGGTTGTCCGATGACTTCACAACAGATACAGTATATTCTCACTTTGGTGGAGGAGCGCAACTTCTCCAGGGCGGCTAAGAGGCTCTATGTAACCCAACCTTCTCTAAGCCAATTTATCAAAAATATTGAGAATCAAATCGGTACCCCGCTGTTTGACCGCAGCGTCACGCCCATTCGGCTGACCCCCGCCGGCGAGGCTTACGTCGATACGGCGAAGAAAATCCAACTGGCCGAAATGGACTTGGAGACCCAGTTGGCCGATTTGAGCAATTTGGAGAAGGGTCAACTCTCCCTCGGCACCTCGACCTTCCGCGCCGCCTGCATGTTGCCCAGAAGCCTCATGACGTTTAAGAAGAAATATCCAGGCATTCGCCTAGACGTCGTTTCCGAACACGTTGACATGTTGAAAAGTATGCTGACCAGTGGCGACATTGATTTGTGCATCGAGACGGACAACTTCGACCCTATTTCGTTCCAGACCGAGGACTTGTGTGACGAGACTTATTATTTGGCCGTATCTAGAAACCATCCCATCAACAAGGGCATGAGGGACCTCCGGCTTGACGCAAGGGACATAATGGAGGATTCCGACCGAATACGCCAAATAAAGGGGGTTGACCTGAGTACGTTGGCCGATTATGGCTTTACCCTCCTGAAACCCGGTCGAAGTATATACAACGTTACGATGGAAATATTTCGTTCGTTTGAAATGCATCCCGACATCGCCCTATACGCCCACCACATTGAAACTGCGTTCCACTGGTCGCTGCACGGGGTCGCCTTGACCCTCGTACCCGACACGTTGGTGCGTTTTGGCAACTATCGGGAACATCCCTATTACTATCGGATTGCTTCCCCCTACGCCAAACGTAAAATCGTCATCGTCTCCAAGCGGAACCGCTATCTTTCCCATGCCGCCCAAGAATACGTCTCCATCCTAAAACAATTGGTCAGGCTCGGTACGTGGCGGCATAACCAATAATTGTAAACGTTGTCCAAGTATGCTATTATAACTATGGCTTTAATCAATCCATTTTCAAACAAGGAGGCTTTATGAACCTGCAACAACTACGAAAATTTGACCGTTTTGCACCGATGTTTTCCCATACCCCCTTGCTCGTCATTCGTTACCGCTATAAGGGGGAGGAACGAACGGCTTACGCCAAAGCCGAATATTACAACCTCACTGGCAGCCTCAAAGACCGCGTGGCATTCCACATGCTCAAAATGGCCTACGAAAAGGAGTCCATACAGGAATCCGACGCCATCGTGGAGGCGACCAGCGGCAACACCGGCATTGCCTTCTCCGCCATGGGCCGCTATCTCGGCCACCGCGTCGAAATCTTCATGCCTGATTGGATGAGCAAGGAACGAGTCCTTCTAATGGAGAGTTTGGGGGCAACGGTACGACTGGTGTCAAAAGAGGAGGGGGGCTTCCTTGGCTCGATTCAAATGACGGAGGACCTTGCGAAGAAGGGGGGGTATTTCCTTCCCAAACAATTCTCGAACGAAGATAACGTGACCACGCATTACGCCATAACGGCAAACGAAATCTTGGGTCAACTTGGCGCATTGGGCCTGCAGCCGGACGGGGTCGTGGCCGGCGTCGGCACCGGCGGCACCATAATGGGCCTCACCCGCCGTTTCCGAGAGGTCAACCCCCTCTGTAAGGGGCACCCGTTGGAACCCGCCAACTCCCCCACGCTGTCTACGGGGTACAAGGTGGGGAGTCATCGAATACAGGGCATCTCCGACGAATTTGTCCCCGCCATCGTCAAGTTAAGCGAATTGGACTCCATCGTTGCGGTAAATGACTCGGACTCCATCATCATGTCCCGCATGTTGTCCGAACAGCTCGGCGTTGGGGTCGGCATCTCTTCCGGCGCCAACTTCCTTGGTTGTGTGAAGGTTACGGACGAGTTGGGGCCGGACCGCACGGTCGTCACCGTATTTGCGGACGACAACAAAAAATACCTGTCTACGGACTACTCGGAAAAACACGAACCCAAGGACGAGTACATTACGTCCCATCTGGAATTGCTCGGAGTGGAGGCCGTGGGCTCCATTTAAGCTTCCGCAACCGTATTGCCACTGTTTTTAACAGGATTGTTGGCTATGGTTGCGCATTTTCCACCTCCCCTTGGTAGCGTAATTTCTATGGCGCCGTTATAATTGCCCTTAGAAAACGAGTATGGCTTGGAGGCCGGCCTTGTACTGACCCCTATACTGATTTTGGCCAACCTGTTCTATATAAAGATTGGGAAGGGAAATAGACGACATGCAATTCAACAAAAAACTCTATGAACTAAGGAAGCAAAAAGGACTTTCGCAAGAGGAATTGGCTGGCAAGATAAATGTATCTCGGCAGACGTTGTCCAAATGGGAGTTGGGCGAATCCACTCCGGATATGGAGAAGCTGATTCTATTAAGCGATTATTTTGGCGTGTCTCTGGACGAACTCGTCTTTGCGGAGAGGGCGGTCAACGGTACGAACCAAGGTGACACGGGGGCGTCGGGCGTCGGAAGGATACGGGACGTTCGGCTCACGGGCGAGCAGCGCCGCGGGATGAAGAAGATCCTTAAAGTAATCGTCTTCATCCTTCTGGCACTTTTATGTGCGGACTTAGTCTCGCTTATCATGTATCTGGCGCTGTATGGGTTTCCCAATTAACCGAATACTAGGACTCCGGCTGAAAGGAGAAGTGGGCGTGCGGCAACTCTACTTAACTCTTTTTCCCACCGTTTTACCATAGGGGCCATATTTCTTCTTTTCACCAGAGATGACATAAGCCCTTATTTTAACGTAATACTTCTTCCTTTTCAACTTCCTCAGCGTCAACCTTGTCGCACCCGTCGTCACCCTCTTCTTAGTTTTGAACTTTTTGTTCGTCGAATAGACGACCTCATATTTTACGGCACCACTTACCCCTTTAAAGGAGACAAGTAACGTCCTCTTCTTTTTTGTCGTAACCTTTAACCCAGACACCTTGCCAAGAGCGGTAGACGTCGTACTCTTCCCTTCTGTCAATAGTGGTATCTTAATCAATGGTCTGGCCTGTATCCCCACCGCCGTGTAACTCCCCAGTGGTACATCCTTCTGGCTGGGCTTGGGGCTGGTTTTGGGTTTTGAACTAGTTTTCGGTCCGGGTTTCGAACTGGTTTTCGGCCCGGGTTTTGCACTGGCTTTCGGACTGGGTTTTGCACTGGCTTTCGGACTGGGTTTTGCACTGGCTTTCGGACTGGGCCTTGCACTCGGCTTCGGGCTCGGTCTTGCACTTGGCTTTGAACTGGGTCTTAGACTAACCTTTGGGCTGGCCGTCGGTTTCCTTGTCGGGGTGGCGTTCTTCGAAAAACGGGCCTCCAACACGCGGTTCCTTGTAGCGGTAAATGCGTACCTTGCATCGTTGGAAACAATACTCCCCCCTTCATGCCAACCGCCAAGGCGATACCCCGTATTTGCTGCTGCGGCCACCGTAACCCTCTCACCGTATGCGTACCATCCGCCACCCGCCACCGTCCCACCGACCGTGCCTACTGCGTCAATGTGGCAATCCGGCACCCAATTGTCGTACATCAGCGCAAACGTCGAGAATTTATTGACGTTGATGGTGATGGTGTTCGGATTGTCGTCAACGTCTTCCAACTCGAACACTTGGCCGTTGTGTACGTGCAAGGCGGAGTAGTGCGCATGCCCCCTGTCAACTTCAGGAATCTCTATCGTCACCTCCAGATTTCCCGTCGTGTCCGTGTCTTTACTGATTGCATGTATCCCTTTATCCAACTCCTCCATGGTCTTCGTCATTGCAACGTCGTAATAAGCGAACACTTCTCCATCTTCCACCGCTTGGTTGATTAGCTGTTGCTCAAACTCCTCCTCTGACGAAACGCCCGTATCCGGAATTTCCACCTCTTCCCCTTTGGATGCGGATATTTTGAACCCGACCTCTCTCCCGTTACGAATCTCGTCAGCGGACACGGCAAGACCGCCGCCATCTACTTCGACCGTGGCGTCGGGACATTCCACCCCATAGTCCGTAACCTCCTGTATCAGTTCATCCAACGTTTCCACGTATTCGGGGTTCAACTCGTCCTTCTGCCTCTCCGACAACCCGTCGTAAAACTCCTTTTCATCCGCAATCGCCTCTACGTGCGCCTCGGCATCCTCTATTGGAATCTCGAAAATGATTTTTTCGCGTTCTTCAATCATACTTGACTTGGATACGGCAATATCCGTATTCCCCGTCACCCCGCCATCCTTTACGACCACCATCGAGTACCCCGCACCCTCGTTCCTAGTCGTCACGAGTATGTAGTAGACGCCGTCCCCCACTTCCCCAAATGAATACTTTCCACTCGCACCCGTCTGGAAGCGCGCCTTCTCATTGCCAAAGACGTCCTTAAGGACGACGACGGAATCCTTCTGGTCGTTGCCTTGGTAGGTGACCTTGCCGCGTATCTTGGCGGCACCCGTCGTTTGGCGCGCGACCATAACGTCTACGACGTGCCTTACATTTTCTTGCACCTGCACGTACCCGTTGCCGACCAGTCGACCCACCTCACCCGACGAATAATCTTCCATGACGGCGCTAACCACGTACTCCCCGTGGGAAACGTTGTCAAAGGCATAGGCGCCTTCCGCATCCGTCCAAGCACCCTCCACGACGAACCCTTCCATATTGTATAAAATTACCTCTGCACCCTCCGCGACGCCGTCGGATGTGGAAATCCGACCCGTCACCTGGGCAGTGGTTCCCACAATCTCCAGATTGCATTCCAAATTCCTGTTAAACAACGTGATTTCGGCAACCGCACTGCCGGAATCCGCAATCGCGCGAACGGCGTAGACGCCATTGGTGACATTATTAATCTCATAATACCCGTTTGCATCGGTTGTCACCGTGGCCACCGTGCTGCCGCCCTCGTCAACCAAGAAGACCGTCGCACCCTCCACTCCACCCGCTCCAAGCACGACCCTTCCCGACACGCCAACCGCATCCTTGACCGTAATGTCCGTATTGCCCACCTTCATCACGGCAAAAACCGTCATGCGCCGAACGGACGCCTGCTCCACGCCAAGTCTTCCCTCCTGGTCGGTGGCGCGGATTGTGTACCTGCCAATCTCAACTTGCTCGAAAATGTATGCGCCGACTTCATCCGCCGTGACCGTTTCCAGTACCTCTCCTCGTGAATTCAGCAATTCAACCTTGGCACCAGAGGCCGGTACGCCATATACATTGGTTATTGTTCCCGAAAGGGGCATTTTTGTTGCGATACTAGGCATTTCATTATCTATCAGGTAATAATTCAAATCCTTTTCTACTGCGTATTGGTGGGCGTAGGAACCCTCGTAACAGCTTATCAACACGGGGCCGCATTGCGTGAACGCCGTGTCATCAATCCACGTCACGCTCTCCGGTATGGTCATCTTCTTCATATTGCTGCACAAGTA
>QMCE01000176.1_pt1 | contig 29843 bp, 22 predicted proteins | sample 1821851 | NCBI WGS metagenome assembly QMCE01 (sample SAMN09453174, study PRJNA476694) | Termite gut metagenome, whole genome shotgun sequencing project. | isolation source: worker | host: Odontotermes sp. | place: South Africa:Pretoria | collected 2016-01-28 | reverse complement strand
GAGGATGGCAGGACGGTGGAGCCGTTGGAGGGTGAGGTAACGGCGGGGAAATATAGTGCGAAGATGGAGCCGCTGTCTGACGAGGAGGTGGAGTTGTGCAAGAACTTTGTGTATTCTGCCACGGAACGTTTTCAGATGGACGAGGTTTTGCAAGGGATTATATTGGAGGAATGTGAATCCTACTTTAATAGTGGCAAATCGGCAGAAGAGACGGCAAAGGTGATTCAGTCAAGAGTACAAACCTTGCTGGATGAGAGAAAATAACCTTTTCAATATTGTTTTCTTGTAGTATACTGGAATTGGAAGACAAATGCCAAAATGGTAAGGAGACGGCAAGGGGATATGGCGAGATGGTTGAAACGCATTCAGATAAAGGTGAGGAAGAAGGGGACGTGCTTTCTCCTGCCCAGCGTGGCGGGAGTCATGACGTTTTTCTTCGTCCCCTTTCTCATCGTCATATATTATTCCTTGCTGGACAACCCGATTAACAAGCGCTTCGTGTTCCTACAGAATTTTGTGGGGATTTTGAACAACAAAGCCTTTCAGCAGGCGGTAGGGAACACCGTTGCGTTTTCGCTTGTGGCGGTTCCCCTGTCCATCCTCTTGTCGCTTGGTTTGGCTCTGTTGTTGGAGCGCAATATGCCGGGGAAGAGTTGTTTTCGTACCTTTTTCCTCAGCCCCCTCATGGTTCCCACCGCCTCCATCATCCTTATCTGGCAGATACTTTTTCGGTACTACGGGGTGGGCAATGAGATTCTTGGTTTTTTTCATCTGGAAGCGGTAGATTGGTTTAAGTCGGATTACAGCCAAGTTACGATATTGCTTCTGTTCTTGTGGAGAAATCTAGGTTACAATATGATATTGTTTATGGCGGCTTTGGCGAGCATTCCCCAAGAGGTAATGGAGGTCACTTGGCTTGACGGGAACAATCGGCTTTTGATATTCCTGCACGTCAAGTTACGATACCTGTTGCCGACGGTTTTCTTCGTGGGGATTATGTCGTTGATCAACACTTTTAAGGTGTTTCGCGAGACTTATTTATTGGTGGGTGATTACCCCTATGACCGATTGTACTTACTCCAGCATTTTATGAACAACACGTTTCGGAATTTGGATTACCAAAAACTATCAACGGCGGCCATTCTTATGTCGGTGGTCATGGTGGTCATCATAGGGATTCTGTTTTTACTGGAGAACTATTTTGGGAGGGACGTGGAGGGATGACGCGTGGAAAGGGGCGAGGGAAGAGGTGTAGGGTTCTAGCCATACGTTTTTTGGTTGCGACGGTCTTTGCCATATTGTTTTTGGCTCCGACCGTGGTAACTGTTACCAATTCCTTTATGTCCACGTCTGAGATTACGTACCATTACAGTCGCATATTGGATGTGGAAGAGGAAGGTGCGGCGAACGCCATGCACTCGAACCATGTAAGACTACGACTGGTACCGGAGATGGTTAGTTTCAAGCAGTATGCGTCCGTACTGTTCCGTAGTCCGGATTATTTGTTCAAGTTCTGGAATTCCGTCATCCTGACCGTGCCCATCGTGGTCTTTCAAATCATAGTCGCCCTGCTTGCCGCCTATGGGTTTTCGCGTTTTAGGGGTAGGAGGAGGGAGGTGCTGTTCTTCTCCTACATTATATTGATGTTGATGCCGTTTCAGGTGACGTTGGTTCCGAATTACATGGTCGCCAAATGGCTGGGCGTCATCGACACCAGATGGGCGATCATCCTGCCTGCCGTGTTCTCGCCGTTTGCCGTGTTCCTATTGACGAAATACATGAGGAGGATACCGGAGACGTATATAGAGGCGGCAAAGTTGGATGGGGCGGGGGATTTTAAGGTGTTTGCCCACATTTGCCTGCCATTGTGCAAAACGGTGGTTGCATCCGTCGCCATCCTCATCTTTATTGATTATTGGAATATGGTGGAGCAACCGTTGATTCTGCTTTCGGACGCCGACATGCATCCTTTGTCCGTGTTCTTGTCGCAAATTAACATGGGGGAGATAGGAATCGCATTTGCCGCATCAACGGTTTATATGGTGCCGTGCATTTTGATATTTTTATATGGAGAAGAATATTTAGTGGAGGGGATTGTTTTTTCCGGAGGAATTAAGGGCTAGAGAAAACTGACGAGGAGGAAGTACGATGCGAGTGTTCTGGAAAATGGACGTTAGTAAAAGAAAGAAATGGATTGGACGGGCTTTCGCCTTGTTTTTAGCCGTTATGTTCGCCCTTACGTTGTTCTCCAACACGATTTTAAATTACTTCTTGCCGGAAGTGTTGATTACGCGTTCCAAGCAGGGAACCATCGTGAGGCGGATTAGAGGGGAAGGAAGGGTGGAGTCGAAAGAACGGTATGCCGTGTCAATGAAGGGTGACAAGGTGGTTGAAGAAGTTTTAATAAAGGAAGGCGACGTCATAAAGGAAGGCGACGTCCTCTTTCGGTTTGAAAAGGGGGAAAGCGTTGAGTGGGAAGAGGCAAAACGCTCTTATCAGGTTTTGGAAGAGGAATACGAGTTGATGAAGCTATATCTGGCTCCCGGTTACGTCGTCGACCAGATGCAGATACGGGAAGCGGAAGAGGAAGTGGCTCGTGCGAAGAGACGGCGGGCCGTAATGGTCGGTAGACGGAGGCGGTATAACGCATTGATAAAGGAAGTGGCGTCCCTCGAAGAATCTCACCAAAAAGAGCAGGAGAGGTCGGAGTCAATACAAGCAAATATGGAAAAATATGGAGACTCTTCGGCAATCAGTGTGGAGGAAGCCAACCTTAAGGAGATGCAACGTACGTTGCATACATATCATATGGAGCGGGAGGATCTAGTAAAGGACAAGGAGGCGGGAGTCGGAGCAGGCGAGGGGGAGACCGCGCAATCCCTGGATCGTTCGATCAGGAACCTCGATTATATGATTGGCAACTTGGAGGAAGACGTGAACCAGTCAAGGGCGAAGATTGAGGCGTTAAAGGGGGAAGCGGTTCAAAGGGGAAATTTACAAAAGAATTATGAAAATACGGTTAAAAAAATGAAGTCCCTTGCCGCCAAAATAGGGGCGAAGCAAAAACGGTTGGAGACTCTTGGTGCAAAAATTATAACGAGGGAAGAGGCAAATCGAGACGTGGAGCAATGTGAAACTCAATTAAGGACGTTGCAGGTTACGTTGCAGGAGCAGGAGAAAAGTGATGAGATAGAGGAAGAAAGAGTAAGCTTGAGTTTACAGTCCGTGAAGAAGCGACTGGAAGAGGAAGAAGAGAGGGTGCGGATACTGGAAGAGGAGGCTAAAATCGCGGAAGCAAAGGCAGAACGGGACGGCGTCGTTATGACTGTGGATTGTGTGGTTGGAGACGGTATCGAGGGGGGGCGCCCACTTGCTGTGATTCAAGCGTCGGACGGCCAATACCAGTTGAGCTTTTCAGTGGAGAAGGAGGCGGCCGAGTTGGTGGAGGTAGGGCAGGAAGCCTCCGTGCTTAACAAATGGGAAGAAGAAACGGTGCGCGCCATTCTAGAGGGGGTCAGTACGGATGAAGAAGATCCGGGCGGGAGCCGAAGGTTGTCATTTCGCATTGAGGGGGACGTGGAGAATGGAGAAATACTGAGTCTTGCCGTGGGCGAGAACGGGCAACAATATGATGTTATCGTTCCGAATTCTTCCGTATACGAAGACAATTCGGGGAAGTTCGTCTTAACGGTGTCGTCAAAAGACACGCCGTTGGGAACGCGGTACACGACGGAACGAGTACCCGTTGAGGTTCTTGCTTCGGATGAGACTCATGCGGCGGTTGAGGGAGCCTTGGAAGAGGAGGCATACGTGGTGTCGGCGGCCAATAAGCCCGTGCAACCAGGATCACAGGTGCGTTTGGCGAAGTGACGGTAATGTGCAGGCGCATATGGTAATGGGGAGGTGCAATTGAAGAATCGATTCAGTATTTGGTTGTTCTCGATGATTTTACTGATGGAAGCTCTCTTAATTGGGCGTCTATATGTGGTGACCCATTCCTTGCCGTCCCAAATGATGGCAGACAGGTGGGCGAATACGAAGGGGAAATATGCTCAGACATCCACGTTTATTTCGGAACGGCTGGATTTACAAGAGGACGGCCTCATGGAGGTGCGGGGATTCATAGACGCTTCTCTTCAGGCGGCGGGAGTGGAAATGCCAAATGGGAATGGAAGGATATGGACGGATGCCTATGCAGGGTTCGCAGAAGGGGTCGCCAATCGTGGGACGAGAACGGACGAGGTAGAGTTTGTTGGCATAGGCGGCGACTTTTTTCTTTTCCACCCATTTCACTTGGTGAGTGGCGGCTATATAGGTGAACGAGATTCACAAAAAAATCGGGTCGTTTTGGAGGAATCAACAGCTTGGCGACTATTTGGTTCCAATGACATCGTTGATATGGAGGTTCGTATCAACGGCGTACCCCTTTACGTGGCCGGGGTGATAAGGGATAAGGAAAAGCCCTCGCCGAGGAGTGGGGAAGTCACAAAAAGCGTGGTATACGCATCATATCAGGCATGGAGCCGTCTGGTCGAATTGCCCACCATCCAATGCTACGAAACGGTTTTGCCTAATTTAATATCGAACTTTGGTTATCAGCAGATAGAGAAGGCGTTCCAAATGCGATTTGGCGAGGAGGGTGAAATAATAACGGTAGAGAATTCAAACCGCTTCGCCTTTCGGGAGTCGTGGAAAAATGTTTTTGACTCTCAGTATTCTCTGGACACAAGTGGTATCAACCTCCCCCATTGGGAGTTGCGCGCCAGAGTGGTGGTGCGGGAAGCTGCCCTATTGGTGGCGTGTGTTTTCATTGTCTTTTTTGCATTGTTGTGTGTCAGTGTGGGCATGTGGATAAGATGGAGGCGCTCGTCCTAAAACCTTTTCATTTTCCTTGGGAAATAGTTTTTTTATTTTCCTTGGGAAATAGTTTTTTTATTTTCCGTGGGAAATAGTTTTTTTATTTTCCTTGTTGACTCTTGTGTAACCCAAGGAATTATAATGGTTACGTCAGGCGGTAGAGGTGCACATCTATAAAGTCTGTTTGGGAGGAGAAGGCATGTTTAGGATTGGCGAATTTGCGAAGTTGAGTGGGCTGTCGATTGATACGCTGTACCATTATGAGAAGATGGGAATCCTGATTCCGAAGTCGGTAGACGGGTTTACGGGATACCGGGGCTATGACGCGTCACAATTGATGACGGTTAATAAGTTGCTTGCCCTAAAGGATGCGGGGTTCTCACTTATGGAGATAGCGGAAGTCATAAAGGGGAATCCCTCCAACGCCCACTTGCTGTCGATGCTGGAAGAGAAGGCGTCGTCACTCGAAGACAGGCTGAATCAGGAAACAAACAGGCTTGAACGCCTCCAAACTAATATTTTTCTTATAAAGAATGGAGGAATGCCGGTTATGAACGAAATAGCGATTAAGAGGGTTGAACCAATACTCGTCGCTTCCATCCGAAAGACCTTTGGCAAGGAGAAGTTTGACGAGGAATTGGGAGCCATGTGGGCGGGAGTAAATAAGTACATTGACGCGAAGGGGGGCAAACGTACCGTGCCTTGTCTGATGCTCTACCACAAGGGGTGGGTGGACTTGCAGACGTGGGAGGACACGGGTGCGGCACCATTGGACGTGGAGGTGGCCGAGCCTTTGACTAAGCCGCTTGAAGGGGATGAAACGGTGTGCGTCCATCCATTGCCCGCCGTGGAGAAGATGGCCTGCATCATTCACAAGGGAGCGTTTTCCACCATTGCCAAGACCAACGAGGCATTGTTCGACTGGATTAAGCAGAACGGGTACTCCGTCAATGGAGCCTTGCGGGAAATCTACCACAAAGGCGATTGGGCGACGGACGACGAGGAAGAGTACGTTACCGAACTGCAAGTGCCGTTGGCGCCGTAACGAGACAAAAATGTGCGGCCGTTCAGAGACGCGTGTCCGAGTATAACGCCCTGCGCGCATAACGCGCCATAACGAGCATCGAAAAAAGTAAAAAAGCGTTGACTGAAAAACGCAACGCTCTACAGTTCCACTTCGTGGAACTTGCTCCGCAATTGAGAACTTTCCTATAAGGTAAAAAAGCGTTGACTGAAAAACGCAACGCTCTACAGTTCCACTTCGTGGAACTTGCTCCGCAATTGAGAACTTTCCTATAAGGTAAAAAAAAGTCAAGGGCCAAGGCTCTTGACTTTTTCTCGTTATAATCTTATGATGTAAGGGAGTTGATTCATAAAAGCACAGTGTTAGGAGGAGTTATGAGATATAGACGCATCGTTGCATCCTGCATGGTCAGCCTTTTGTCGTTATATGCCTGTTCCCCGCAAACGAGTCCGTCAAAGGAAGCGGAACCCGGCGTGGAGGCGCCCGCCGCCGCGTCGTCGGCTACAGCGACGTCCGAACCAATGGAATCGCAAGGGGTTTCGACGCCCGTTCCGGGGGAGTCGGCCACTCCTTTGAAGGATGTGGTTTCTGCCGAGGACTTGGCCGAATATTTTGACGAGTATGAATTTGCCGTCGCACTGTTGGGCGACGGGGTTTCTCAAGTTGCCTATAACGAGGAGTCCGCGACGCGGCGCTTTTCCCCTTATTCCACGTTCAAAATGGCGAACGCCCTCATTTGCTTGGAAGAACAAGTGGTTTTTGCCGGGGATTCCATGCGGCGGTGGGATGGTACGGAATACGGCCTGTCTGAGTGGAACCAAGACCAAGACATGGCTTCCGCCATGAAATCCTCCTGTGTATGGTATTATCGACAATTGGCGCGTGAAGTTGGGAAAAAGGCAATGAAAAGACGCCTTAACGAGCTCGATTATGGGAATGGGGATGTCTCGGGGGGTGCGGACGAGTTTTGGCTGGAGTCCTCCCTGCTCGTCTCTCCTCAAGAGCAGATGGACTTCATCATTCGCCTCTATCGGAACGAGTTGCCGTTTTCGCAGGACAATATGGATTATGTGAAGTCAATCATACGGCAGGAAGACTGCCCCGTCGACGTTTATGGGAAGACGGGCAGTTCGAGCGAAGGGCGCGGGTGGTTTGTCGGTTACGCCTTGCTGGACGAGGCTCCCTGTTTTTTTGCCGCGTATCTCGAAGGCGAGGGAGTGGACGGCCCGTCGGTACGTGATAAAATGGTTGAGTTGATTCAGGAACGTTTGGATGGGAGGGGGACCGCACCATGATTTCCAACACTACCACGGAGTATGAAAGGTGTAGCGCCATGCTTGGCGCAATACAGAGCATCCTTGGGATATTTGCATCCTATGGGAAAAATGGAGTCCCATTGGACCGCCTCCTGTCTGACGGTGCCGCACTGGCGTCTGACGTTGCCGGAATCGATGGGGTGGGCGTTTTTCATTTGGAAGAAGGGAAGACGACCTGTTTCAAACAGATGTACCGTTGGAGGAAGGACGGGGGAGAAACGGCGAACGGAGAGGAGGGATTGCTTGATGTCCCGAACAATCCCGCCACGGAGGGTTGGTTCTCCTCGCTTGCGGCTAACGAGTGCGTCTCCCTGTCAAGAAGTGAATTAAGTGCCGACGGAGCCGCATTCTTCGGGGAGTCGGGATTTGACGCGGGGTTGGCCGTACCCGTGTTTGCGGGCGACGGGCTATGGGGCGCCGTATGCTATGGTTTCAAGGAGGAACGCCGCGTGGGCGGGGACGACGTCGCATTTCTGCGTTCGGTGGGGAGCCTCTGCGCCAACCTCGTCATACAAGATGAAAAATTACAGAATGCAAACGCGACGTTCGTCGCATACAAAAACGAGTCCGAGACGTCAGTTGCGACGTTGACGGCGATACTGAACAGCTTTGACGGCATTATACTGGCCACCGTTCCCGAAACGGGAGAAATCCTCTACATAAATGACAAAAACAAGGAATTTTTTGGCGCCGAGGGGGATGGGACGGGTCGGCGGTGCTACGAATTTTTGCATGGAAGGCGGGAGCGTTGTGCATATTGCCCTTATTACCAGCTGGAAATAGAGCCGGAAAAAGTCGTGCGTTGGGAACCGACAGACCCCCATATAGACACGGTATACCGCATGACGGCATTGTTGATCGACTGGCCGGGTGGGAAGAAGGCCCATCTGGAGTTTGGCATAGATATAACGGAAGTCAGACATTTGCATGAGATTTTAATCAACATTCTTGGCAGTTTGAACGCCCTCATTTTGGCGACGGTTCCCGAAACGGGAGAAATCCTCTTTATTAACGACAAGACTAAGGAGTTTTTCGGCGTGAAAGGGGATGGAATAGGGAAAATCTGTTATAAATTTATACATGGCAGAACGGAGCGGTGCGACTATTGCCCCTGTCGGCAGATTATGGACGATCCGGACAAGGTAATTCAATGGGAGTCGTTCGATCCGGACGAGGGTTATGCACACAACATGACGTCGCTGTTGATTGATTGGCCGGGTGGGAAGAAGGCCCAACTTGACTTTGGAGTGGACGTGACCGAGAGTTGGCGCGCCAAAGAGGCGCTCGAAAAACGAGAAAGGATGCTTGACAACATGAACCGGGCGGCACTCGTCCTCCTTTCCAAAAAGGACGAGACGTTCGAGGAGGCAATGGCGGAGGGCGCAAGCCTTATCGCCAACATGGCGAATGTGGACCGTATGTCCATATCCCGTAACGTTCCCAAAAAGGATGGGTTGTACGCTTCGCAAATCTATCGTTGGAAGAAGGAGGAGGGTTCCACCGTCGACGTGCTGGCCGGGCTACAAGAAAATTCCTACGCCAGGCACATCCCGCGCTGGGAAAAGGTTTTGGCGGCGGGCGAGTGTATCAACGGGCCGACGCGCCTCATGCCGGAAGCCGACGCGTTGAGGCAATTTGGCTGTTTGACGGCGTTGGCCATACCCATCTTGATGGAATCCGTATTTTGGGGCTTCGTCCTCTTCGAAGACTTGACGGAGGAACGGACGTATACCGAGGACGAGGTCGCAATGCTGCGTTCCGCAAGTTTTATGCTGGTCAACGTAATCATCCGCAACGAAGAGGCGGAAATTATACGGGAAGCCGACGAACACGCAAAGCTCATCTTGGAAAGCATGCCTTACGCGTGCGTGCTGATTAACCATAATTATGAGATTTTCGATTGCAACGATGCGTTGGTGAAGCTGTTTCATTTGGATGGCAAGCAGCCGTTCTTAGACGACCCATTCATCATTTCACCCCAGTACCAACCGGATGGAAGTTCGTCCTTCGAGGGGGGCATGGAACACATCAGGAAGGCATTTGAGAAAGGCCATTATTCCTTTACTTGGATACACATGTCGAAGGACGGCGAGCTGATTCCCACGGAGTCCATATTTGTTCGAGGCGACTATAAGGGGGAGAGCATAGTGGTCGGATATATGCGCGACAGGCGCGAATACGTCAAGATGCTCCGTGAGATAGAAGTGCAGAACGTCCTTCTGCACGCGGTCAACCGTATGTCCACCATTTTACTCCAAACGAATGCGGACGACTTCGAGGATGACTTGATGCGTTCCATGGGCATCATGGGGGGGGCGGTGGAGGTGGAGCGCGTGACCATTTGGAAAAACCACGACGAGGACGGACGGTTGTGCTGTACCCAGACCTACGTTTGGTGGGCGGAGCACGTCGAGGAACTGCAATCTGAGGTTGCCTCCCTCGAGGCCCGCTATGCCGACGCCTACCTGGGTTGGGAGGAAGAACTCTCCCGTGGGAGTTGTGTAAACGGTCCCTTGCGTACGTTGTCGGACGATAATGGAAAGGCGCTTGCGTCGGAGGGCGTTCGGTCCATTCTGGAGGTTCCCATATTCCTGAGGGGGACGTTCTGGGGGTACATAGGTTTTGACGATTTCTCCAAAGAGCGGGTGTTTTCAGAGAACGAGGAGACCATCCTGCGTTCTGCAAGCGAGCTGATAGCGGACGCCTTGATTCGCAACGAGATGGAGGAGAGCCTCAGGACCACGGCCGAGGAATTGAAAATCGCCCTCAACCAGGCCCAGTCCGCCAACCATGCCAAGAGTGACTTCCTTTCCCGGATGAGTCATGAAATTCGCACCCCGCTGAACGCCGTCATCGGTATGACGGCAATCGGAAAATCCTCGCACGAGCCGGAGAAGAAGGATTACGCCTTTGACAAAATCGACGACGCCTCCAAGCATTTGCTGGGCATAATTAACGACGTCCTCGACATGTCGAAGATTGAGGCAAACAAGCTGGAACTCTCCCATGACGAGTTTGAGTTTGACAGGTTGCTTCAAAAGGTCGTGGGCATCGTGAAATTCCGAGTGGAGGAGTGCCGACAGACGTTGCACACCCATATTGACGGGGAGATACCCGCCACCCTGATAGGCGACGGCCAACGGTTCGCACAGGTGATTACGAACCTTCTCTCCAATGCGGTCAAGTTCACGCCGAAGGAGGGGACCATACGTCTCGATGCAAAGCTCCTCTCGGAGACGAACGGTCTTTGTTGTCTGCAGGTCAGCGTGTCCGATACGGGAATCGGCCTTACGGAAGAACAGAAATCCCGTATCTTTCGTTCCTTCGAACAGGCTGAAATCGGCACGTCCCGCCAGTATGGCGGAACGGGGCTTGGGCTTTCCATCACCAAGCGAATTGTGGAGCTGATGGACGGGGAGATATGGGTGACGTCCGAGAAAGGGAAAGGGGCCACGTTTACCTTCACGGCGGTCCTTCAGCGCGGAAGCGGTATGCGCAAACGCCTTCTCGGCAAGGGCGTCAACTGGAGCAACGTCCGTATTTTTGCCGTGGACGACGACAGGGAAGTCCGCAACTTTTTCTTGGAGACGTCCGCCAATCTGGGAATCGCTTGTGACGTTGCGGCCAGCGGGGAAGAAATGGTCGCAATGCTTGAGAAGGACAAAGGATACGACATTTACTTCATTGACTGGAAGTTGCCCGGAATGGACGGAATAGAACTGGCGCGCCGGATACGGGGCAAAGCGGAGGCGGATTCCCTTGTGTTGCTGTTCTCATCCATCGAATGGAGCGACATAGAACAAGACGCGCACGCCGCCGGCGTCAACAAGTTCCTTTCAAAACCCTTGTTCCAATCGGACGTCGTCGACGTCATCAACGAAAGTCTCGGACTGGAAGACCAGAATGAGCAAAAAGAAAGTGACGGCGTTGCCGATGATTTCTCGGGGCGTACCGTACTGTTGGTTGAGGATGTGGAGATTAACCGTGAAATCGTCCTCGCCCTACTGGAACCGATGAACCTAACTGTCGAATGTGCGGAGGACGGCGCCAAAGCGCTTCGCATGTTCAAAGAGGCGCCTGACCGATACGACGTCATCTTCATGGACGTTCAGATGCCGGTAATGGACGGTTATGAAGCCACGCGCGGCATACGGGCGCTTGGGGCGCCCCATGCGAAAAAAGTGCCGATTGTCGCCATGACGGCCAACGTCTTCCGTGAGGACGTGGAGCGTTGCCTAGAGGCGGGGATGGATTCCCATATGGGCAAGCCCATCATGGTCGAGGAAGTTCTGGACGCATTAAGGAAGTATCTGCAATGAACAACATTATCTGGGTGGTTCCCCCAACATGATGTTTGAAAAGTCATGGTCGGCTATAAACTCATTGGCGCGGCGGAGGTTGTTGGTGATGGTTGCCTCGTCAAGCCGTGACAGCGCGCCGACTAAATACACGAATTCATAGCAGCACCTGTCTACGTCCATATCCGAGAATTGCGATATGGACTTGTTCAAGTTCGCACTTGCCCCCAGACACATCAAGGACGCTATACGAAGTTGTTCGTCGTCATGATCCCTGTGAAAATCATCCATGATTTCTCGGATTCTCCTCTCAAAACGAAGGGTAATGTCTCGTTCCAACATGTTGTTGTATTCTTCGTGGTGGAAGAGCAACCAAGTGCTTTCAAGGGGAAGAATCTCCCTGAAAAAGCGAAGGTACACGATGGACGTGTGCAAGTAGTAATTGAAGCCCTTCGTCAGGTTTGTGCGGACGTATGTCCGAAGCGCGTCTTCGTAGTTCATGTAATGCGTATACAAAATACGCGACTTTCCCCCGAAATGGTAGGTAATCGTCCCCAAAGAAATACCAAGTTCATCTGCAATCATTCGGTATGTGGTGTTATGGTAACCGAATTTTTTGAAAAGAAGCCATGACACACGGAGAATGTCGTTTTTTGTGGTAATGGCGGATTCTGTTGATTTGCGCATTCTCATCACCCCCTTTTGTGAGTAAATCTATAAGATTACTATGTGTTCACCAACTATTATACTCCACCGAACGGGAAAAAGCAATCACTGTAGCATATTTAAAATCTGATAAAAAGTTTTAATTTCCTTGTTTTTCCGACCTTAATTTGCATAAATGTATTGACAGAAAAATTAATTAGCGTTACTATGATTTACAAGTATTACCCCATCGAGCATATAAATTGAACAATTAAAATAAATTTGATTTGTTTAATTTTTAAAAATTGAACGGAAAGGAGGGGTCTGCAATGAAAAGAGGAAAAACGTCCGTCAAGGCAGAAATTGACGAGATGGAGAATATGTATCTCAATTTCATCGTTGCCGACGATATTTTCGGCATTGACATTCGGTACGTCATCCAGATTATTGGGATGCAGGAGATAAGGGAAATGCCGGACATGCCTTGTGGCATGAAGGGTTACATTAATCTGCGCGGGCGGGTCATACCGGTGGTCAGTATGCGTCTTCGTTTTGGAAAAACCGAGGAAGAGTACAACGACCGCAACTGCATCGTGGTAGTGACGGTGGGAGAACGAGAAATAGGCGTCATTGTCGACGCCATTCGGGAGACCATTATCATAGGGCCGGACAGAATTTCTCCCCAACCGACCGTTGGGGAATCCGAAGACGTACCTTACGTCAAAGGCGTCGCCCAACTGCCGGATGGTCGGACGGCCGTGCTGATACATGTTCAAAAATTGTTTGCTGATGAGGAGTTCTAGAATATAAGGGGGTAAAGACAGGATGAAGAATTGGAAAGTTTCCACAAAACTTATGGTTGGCTTTGGCGTCGTGTTGGTGTTGTCGGTGGTCGTCGGCGTGGTGGGCGTCGTCGGACTTACTCGAATGAGCGGCGCCGCCGAGGACATGTATGAGACCCAGTCGAAGCCGCTCGGCGACCTTGCCCATGCAATTGAGTATTTCCAGCGGTCACGGGTGCAGGCGCGCAACGCCGTCATTTATACCGGCGACGAGGAACGGTTGCAGAAGGTTGAGACGGACATACTCGACCGGTTTGCCAATTTTGAGGCGGCTGTGGACAGCTACTCAGAAACCGTCGCCACGGAAGAGGGGAAGAGGCTGTTGGATGAGGTAAAGAGTGAGCATGACGGGGTGATGAGGCCCGGCGTCCTTGCCGTTATCGATAGTGCGAGGGAGGGCAAACCCTCGTCGCAACTTATGGAGGAGTTGGGAGCCACGACCCAAGCCGCCGACGTCATTGCGGCCAATCTGGTCAAAATGACAGAAATACGGTTGCAGGTCATGGAAGACGCGAATGGTAAGAACACCGGTCTTGGCCATACCCTGCTCATCGTCATCATTGGAGTCATCGCGGTGGCCGTCATCATTGGATTCTTCTTGGCGTTCTACATATCGCGCCTGATCAGCAAGCCGCTTGGCATGCTTACCAAGTTAATGAGGAAGGCGAGTGAGACGGGAGACATTGTCCTTGATGCGGAGGAAGAGGCCGCCATCGCCAAGATGGGTAGTTTCAAGGATGAAATCGGCCAAACCATCGGCGCAAGTGGTTTGTTCATGCGGAATATGTCGGAGGTTGGCCATATCCTTGAAACCATTGCCGACAAGGATTTGACCGTCAACCCGAACGTGTTGTCGGAAAGGGACGTCATGGGTACATCGTTGAACGGCATGTTGGACGGATTGAACGGTATGTTTGACGAGATTGGCAGTTCCACGGCACAAGTTGCGACCGGTGCGAAGCAGATTGCCGACGGTTCCCAAGTGTTGGCGCAGGGTTCGACCGAGCAGGCCGCATCGGTGGAGCAGCTCTCCGCCTCCATCACAGAGATTGCCGACAAGACGAAGTCCAACGCCGCAATGGCCGAGCAAGCCGCGGCACTGGCTGACACCATCAAGAAGAATGCGGAAAAGGGCAGCAACCAAATGGATGAGATGATGGAGGCCGTCAGGGAGATTAACGAGGCCGGCCAGTCCATCAGCAAGGTTATCAAGGCGATTGACGACATCGCATTCCAGACGAACATATTGGCCCTCAACGCCGCCGTGGAAGCGGCGCGCGCAGGGGAACACGGCAAGGGCTTTGCGGTCGTTGCGGAGGAAGTGCGCAATCTGGCTTCCAAGAGCGCCGAAGCGGCGAAGGATACCGATTCCATGATTCAGAACTCCATTGAGAAGGCGGAGTTTGGCTCGCGCATTGCGGAGAACACGGCGGCAAGCCTTTCGGAAATCGTGGAGGGAATCAACGAGTCAAGTCGGATTGTCACGGAAATTGCAAAGTCCTCAGAGGAACAAAGCGTTGGCATTGGACAGATAAACAGCGGCATCGATCAAGTGGCGACGGTGGTGCAGCAGAATAGTGCCACCGCCCAAGAAAGTGCGGCGGCAAGCGAGGAGATGAGTAGCCAGTCCGCCATGCTGGAGGACTTGGTTTCCCAATTTAAGCTTCGCGATTCGAGCAGGGCGAGCAGACACACTCCATCCAATCCATCCGACCCTGCGTCGGACGTACGGGGAGATAACATGTATATTCAAGCAAACGATTTTGGAAAATATTAAGTAACTCCTTCTGAAAGCCTACAAGTATGCGGAAGCACTCGCATCATGGGGCGGGCTTGAGAATTTCGCTCACCCGCGTGCAAGCTTTGCCTAACACGGAGTCTTCCCGCAAGATTGATGGGGCGGCATAATGCCGCCCCTGATTTGCGTGAAGGCAAAGTGAGAATTGGCAAGCTTTCATGACTGTGAGCTTGCTCACAAAGTCATGAAGTTTGACAATGCGAGCGCGCCCGCGAACCTGAGCAGACTCGCGAAGCGTGTCGCGCAAGGCTTGCGTGAAGGCAAAGTGAGCCGCGCAAGGTTTGTTGTTTCTTTACTTTCTATGTTTTTTCCTTATTTTGATACAAGGGGTGTTGACAGAAGAATATTGTCATGTTATCATTATAATACTTACAAAACATATATGTAATATGAGTGAAGTAAGCATTGAACGATTTTATGTGAAATCCTCGCAAAAACGGCGAGCTTTTCAAAAAACCAAGTCAAATCAAACGGAAAGGAGGAGCTGGTAATGGGAGGAAGAGAAGCGTCCGTCAAGGCGGAAACTGACGAGATGGAGAACATGTATCTCAACTTCATTGTTGGCGGTGACGTTTACGGCATTGACATCCGGTACGTCATCCAGATTGTTGGGATGCAGGAGGTAAGGGCAATGCCGGACACGCCCCATGGCATGAAGGGCTACATCAATTTGCGCGGGAGGGTCATTCCGGTGGTCAGTATGCGCCTTCGCTTTGGAAAAATGGAGGAAGAGTACAGCGACCGTAACTGTATCGTGGTTGTGATGGTGGGTGAACGTGAAATGGGCGTCATTGTGGACGCCATTCAGGAAACCATCATCATAGGACCGGAGAAAATCTCTCCCCAACCGACGGTTGGAAAATCCGAAGAAGTACCTTACGTCAAAGGCGTCGCCCAACTGCCGAATGATCGGACGGCGGTGTTGATACACGTCCAAAAATTATTTGACGAGGAAGATTTGAGCGAAGTTCCCAACATGCATTAAATATTCGACACAAAAATAAAGGAATAAGAGGGGGTAAACAAAAATGAGGAATCGAAAAGTCTCCACAAAACTTATCGTTAGTTTCAGCGTCGTGTTGGTGATGACGGTGGTTGTCGGAGTGGTGGGCGTCGTCGGGCTTACCCGAATGAGTGGCGCCGCCGAGGACATGTATGCGACCCAGTCAAAGCCGCTTGGCGACCTTGCCAATGCGATTGAGTATTTCCAACGCATACGGGTGCAGGTTCGCAACGCCGCCATTTATACCGGCGACGAAGAACGGTTGCAGACGGTTGAGGCGGACGTGCTTGACCGACTGTCCAACTTTGAGGGGGCCGTGGACAGATATGCCCCAACCATTGCATCGGAAGAGGCAAAGGTGATGGTGGAGGAAATATTGCGCGAGTATAACGACACGATGAAGCCTGGCGTCCTCGCCATCCTGGATGGTGCGAAGGAGGGCAAACCCACGATGCAACTAATGGAGGAGTTGGGAGCCACGACCGAAGCCGCCGACATCATTGCAGTCGACCTGACTCGGATGACCGAAATAAGGATGCAGGTCATGGAAGATGCGAATGGTGAAAACGCCGACCTCGGCAACACCCTTCTCGTCGTCATCATCAGCGTCATCGTGGTGGCCGTCGTCGTTGGATTCCTTTTGGCGGCCTACATATCCCGCTTGATCAGCAAGCCGCTTGGCGTACTGACCGCGTTTATGAAAAAAGCAAGTGGGACGGGGGACATTACCCTTAGCTCGGAAGACGAGGCCGTTATAGGCAAGATGGGTAACGTCAAGGATGAAATCGGACAAACCATAGGTGCAAGCGCCTTGTTCGTGAAGAACATGATTGGGATAAGCCAACTCCTCGAGGCCATTGCCGACAAGGATTTGGCCGTCAGTCCCAACGTATTGTCGGAACAGGACGTCATGGGGGTGTCGTTGCGTGACATGTTGGACGGGTTAAACGGTATGTTTGACGAGATCAACAGCTCCACGGCGCAAGTTGCGACCGGTGCAAAACAAATTGCCGACGGTTCCCAAGTGTTGGCCCAAGGTTCGACCGAACAGGCCGCGTCGGTCGAACAGCTCTCCGCCTCCATTGCCGAGGTTGCCGACAAGACGAAGTCCAACGCCGCAATGGCCGAGCAAGCGGCGACGTTGGCCGACACCATCAAAAGGAATGCGGAAAAGGGAAGCAGACAGATGGATGAAATGATGGAGGCCGTCAGGGAAATCAACGAGGCCGGCCAGTCCATCAGCAAAGTCATCAAGGCGATTGACGACATTGCGTTCCAGACGAACATATTGGCCCTCAACGCCGCCGTGGAAGCGGCGCGCGCAGGGGAACACGGCAAGGGCTTTGCGGTCGTTGCGGAAGAAGTCCGCAATCTGGCTTCCAAGAGCGCCGAAGCGGCGAAGGACACCGGCTCCATGATTCAGAACTCCATTGAGAAGGCGGAGTTTGGCTCGCGCATCGCGGGGGAAACGGCGGCAAGCCTTGCGGAAATCGTGGCGGGAATCAACGAGTCAAGCAGGATTGTCACGGAAATCGCAAAATCCTCGGAGGAACAAAGCCTTGGCATCGGACAGATAAATAGCGGCATCGAACAAGTGGCGACGGTGGTTCAACAGAATAGTGCCACCGCTGAAGAAAGTGCGGCGGCAAGCGAGGAGATGAGCAGCCAATCCACCGTGCTGGAAGACTTGGTTGCCCAGTTCAAGCTTCGCGGCTCGGGTAGGGCGGGCAGGTACGCTTCCTCTAATCGTTTGTCTGGTCCGTCTGTCATTGCGTCGGAGGTGCGGGAGATTGCGGGCGCGCCCCTGATAAACGACTTGGGGAAATACTGACTACAGTGTTGCCTTGGCTACAACATTGCCCTGGCTGCGATATTACCCTGGCTACAATATTGCATTGGTTATAACGGCCGAGACCAGTACACGTCTTTCTTGGGGCCGCTTGCGCTTAGCTGCGCTACGTAGCGGCATCGAGCTTGCAACTACCAAGCTCGGATGCCGACGAGCGCAGATACCCCTCGAAATACGTGTATGGCTCGCCCGTTTTCTGGCAAACTGCAATTGTCTGTACAAAATCACCAGCATTAATCTATATCCTGTTGGGCGTTCTGTCACGGCCTACTTTTCGATTCCTTTTTTCTGCGAGGGCAAATTCAGAAGGAAAATCGCATCAAGGCAACTCCTTGACATTTTCCCCTACTGACCTTATGATATACGAAAGAATGAAATTGGAGGGAAGAGACAATGAAATGTGAGAACCAACAATCAAACGATTGCCCGTGTACATACTCATGTGAGAGGCGCGGCAAGTGTTGTGCCTGCGTGGCTTACCACAACCGTTCCGGCGAGTTCCCCGCCTGTTTCTTTACGGCCAAGGCGGAGCGGTCATATGACCGCAGTTATGCAAATCTGGCGGTGGACAGGGGTGGGCGGTGAGGCGCTCCGACCGCGAGGTCACGGAGTTTGGTGCAATCGTGGACATTTTGAACCGTGCCGAAACGATTCGGCTTGGCCTGCACGACGAACCATACCCGTACGTCGTGCCGTTGTCCTTTGGGTTTGAAGTGGACGGCGAAGCCATCACCATCTATTTTCACGGGGCAAAAGAAGGGTTGAAGCACGAATTAATTGCCAAAGACCCAAACGCCTGTATAGAGGCTGACGTCTTCCACCGTTATACCGAAGTACCGGGAAGCGTGACGACCGAATATGAAAGCGTCATCGGATTTGGCAGATGTGAACTTGTAGCGGGTGCGGAAGCCGCAAAAGGACTCGACACATTGCTTGCCCATTGTGGCTTTGGTGGTTTTGCGTATGACCACAAAGTGCTCGACGTTACCTCCGTGTACAAAATAAAATTGGAATCGGTAACGGGGAAGAAAAACATGCGAGTGTGACATCAGTCCTCTAACTACCGTATCCAAGAGTTGTGCGAAGCGTGCCGCGCAAGGTTGGCAAGCGAAGGTGCTCTAGCTACAGAGGTTGTGTATAGCGAGAGCGTCACGTTATGCTGGTGATTTTGTACGAACGATTGCAGTTAGACATACACGGCCGAGTGCCATACACGTCTTATGGAGGGGCATCAGGACGCGTCGGCATCCGAGCTTGGTATTCCCAAGCTCGATGACCGCTACGCGTCCTGTTAAGCGCGAGCGGCCCCGAGAAAGACGTGTACTGGCCTCGGCCATAACACCCAAAGCAACGTCGCCCACTACAAACTCCCGCATTAGCCAGTACAGTCGCTTGCATTCCACCCCGCTTTGTTATATAATCAGAAAACAAAGTCACGTTGGTGACCGACGACGATACCAATATGCGAGGGGAGAACCATGGTGAAACCATATGGATTGAATGAACTCAGAAAAATGTTTCTCGATTATTTTGAAGGCAAGGGACACTTGGTAAAAAGCAGCTTTTCCCTTATTCCACAGAACGACAAGAGCCTGCTGTTGATTAATTCAGGCATGGCTCCGCTCAAGCCTTATTTTACGGGGCAGGAGGTGCCGCCGAGCAAGCGCATGGCCACCTGCCAAAAATGCATACGTACGGGGGACATCGAAAACGTGGGGAAGACTTCGCGGCACGGCACGTTTTTTGAAATGTTGGGTAATTTCTCATTCGGGGATTACTTCAAGAAGGAAGCCCTCCAGTGGTCGTGGGAATTCTTAACCAAGATTGTGGGCATACCCGAAGACAGACTTTATCCATCCGTATATGAGGAGGATGACGAGGCGTTCGCCATATGGAGGGACGAGATAGGCGTATCGGAGGAGAGGATTGCCAGACTGGGCAAGGAGGATAATTTCTGGGAGCATGGGGCGGGACCTTGCGGCCCATCTTCAGAAATCTATTACGATAGGGGGGAGCGGAGCGGTTGCGGCAAGGAAGGCTGCGCCCCCGGATGTGACTGCGACCGTTACATCGAGATATGGAACGACGTGTTCACCCAATTTGAAGGTGACGGGGAAGGCAACTACCAAGAGCTGGACAGCAAAAACATTGACACGGGTATGGGTTTGGAGCGTTTGGCCTCCGTCGTGCAAGGCGTCGACACCATTTTTGACGTGGACACGATACGGATGATACGGGACAAGGTATGCGAAGCGGCCAAGGCGACGTACAACGAGGACGGCGTAAAGGACGTGTCCATTCGCCTGATTACCGACCATGTGCGTTCGGGGACGTTCCTGGTCGCCGACGGCGTCATTCCGTCCAACGAGGGCAGGGGGTACGTGTTGCGCAGACTCCTTCGACGCGTGGCCAGACACGGCAAATTGTTGGGAATCCGCAACGCCTTTATGGTGGATTTGAGTGCGGCCGTAATCGAGGCGTCCAAGGATGGGTATCCTGAGTTGGAGGAGAAGAAAGAGTACATTTTCAAGGTCGTACAGACGGAAGAAGAGAATTTTAATAAAATGATTGACAGGGGGCTCGCCATCCTCACCGACATGAAGGATGATTTGGTGCGGGAGGGTAAGAAAGTCTTGTCGGGAGGGGACGCGTTCAAACTATATGACACGTTTGGATTCCCCGTTGAGTTGACCAAGGAGATATTGGAGGAAAGCGGGATATCCATAGACGAGGAGGGCTTCCAAAAGGCCATGGACGTGCAACGCAGAACGGCGAGCGAGGCGAGGGGGGCGACGAATTACATGGGGGCGGAAGTCACCGTCTACCAATCCCTTGACCCGTCCCTGACCACGCGGTTCGTGGGATACGACCGGCTGGAGCACTCGTCCAAGGTGGTCGCATTGACGACGGAGCAGGAGGTCGTGGAGGAGTTGGCCGAGGGCTGCAAGGGGACGGTGTTGGTGGACGAGACTCCGTTCTATGCGACGATGGGCGGACAGATGGCGGATGCCGGCAGGATTCGCCTCTTGACGGATGACGGGGGCGCCTGCGCCGAGTTCGTCGTGGAAGACGTAATCAAATTGCAGGGGGACAAGGTGGGCCACGTGGGCCATATGGAAAAGGGTGCGTTCCAAACCGGTGACGCCGTATCGTTGGCGGTGGATGGAGAAAAGAGGACGGCAACGGCCAAAAACCATAGTGCGACGCATCTGTTGCAACAGGCGTTGCGGCTCGTCTTGGGCGACCACGTACAACAGGCCGGTTCCATGGTGGACGGGGACAGGCTGCGATTTGACTTCACCCATTTTTCCGCCATGACGGCGGAAGAGGTGGAAAAGGTGGAAGACCTCGTGAATAGGGAGGTGCAGAACGGGCTTGCGGTCGAGACTTCCGTTATGACGCTTGACGAGGCGAGAAAATCAGGTGCGACGGCGTTGTTTGGCGAGAAGTATGGGGAGAGCGTGCGCGTCGTTCGAATGGGTACGTTCAGCACTGAGTTGTGCGGAGGGACGCACGTGTCCAATACGGCTGAGGTGACGGCCTTCAAGATATTGTCCGAGACGGGGATTGCCGCAGGGGTCAGGCGAATCGAGGCCCTGACCGCCAAGGGGGTTTTCGATTATTTCAAGCAGTTGGAGGATTCCTTGCATTTGGTGGCCAAGACGTTGCGCACTACGCCGTTCGCGGTTGGGCAAAAAGTGGAGGCCATGCAGGACGAGATAAGGAAGTTACAGAGCGAAAATGAAAAGTTGAAGGATAAATTGGCGAAGGAGTCCCTAGGGGACGTAATGGACCAAGTAGTGGATGTGGGGGGCGTTCGTCTGCTGGCGACGGAAGTTTCCGGAGTGGACGCCAATGGGTTGCGCAATTTGGGCGACCAATTGAAGGAGAAGATGGGGAGTGGCGTCGTCGTGTTGGCCTCCTCGCAAGAGGGCAAGGTGAACTTGTTGGCCATGGCGACGGACGACGCGGTGGCGGGAGGCGCGCACGCCGGCAACCTGGTAAGGGAAATTGCCGGGTTGGTGGGCGGCAAGGGCGGCGGCAGACCCAATATGGCGATGGCCGGGGGCAAGAATCCCGACGGGATTCCCGCCGCGCTGGAGAAGGCGAAAGAGGCTGTAAAGGGGCAATTGGGCTGATGAAGGATTGCGTTTTAGGTGAGAAAAGTCGCCCCAATCTTGCCGCATCATGAAAAACACAAAAAACTAGTTGACTAATGTAAATAATATGTTATAATTTATGTTAGTGCAAAAATAAACCCAAACAGTTGTGTTTAGCACAATCTACAACTGGAGGGAGGTTAGGTGTGATACTATGTCAAATGTAGTCGTGAAAGACAATGAGACGTTGGATAGCGCTTTGCGCCGTTTCAAAAGGAACTGTGCGAAGGCCGGCATTCAACAGGAGATTCGTAAGCGTGAGCATTACGAAAAGCCGAGCGTCAGACGCAAGAAGAAGTCTGAAGCCGCTCGCAAACGCAAAGTGAAGTAGATGTATCTTCGCTGTTATTTCCATAAAAACTAAAAAGTACTTACTTAACCCCTAGTCTTGCGACTAGGGGTGCTTTGCTTCTACATCCATATCTCTGGGCATATGATTGTAAAGGAAACCTTGTGCGTCTCGCTTTGCAAATCATTCCATACGGGCGCGGGTCAGAGGGGGATTATGAAGTCCAACCATAAAAAATACAAAAAAACGGTCGGCAAGAGACTATATGAAGGCTTTGAGAAGAAAAAGAACAAGGCGGGCGGGGAGGACAAGGAATCCAGGCTCGAGGCATTGTCCAGCGGCTTGAACCTGCCCACCGACATATTGGCGGGGGCGACGGTGGTGACCATCATGGGCAGCAGCCAGCTCAGGCTGGAGAATTATAAGGGAATCCTTGAATACACGGGGGACTTGATACGAATTCAAGGGAAATACAACCGCGTCCACGTGGAAGGCAAAAACCTTAATATAGATTATTTTACCGATGACGAAATGAAGGTGTCGGGACGAATCACGATGGTCAAATACCTGCCGGGGTAAAAGGTGCGGCGGGGAAGCGTGAACGAGAATGAGGGTGGGAGGGAAGTCGCGTGCCAATACGTTTCGTCAAATGGTTCAAGGGTTACCTATACGTGGAATTGTACGGCTATTCCCCGGAGCGTTTCGTCAACCTCTGCCGCAACAGGAGGATATTGCTCTGGGATTTGCGGAAAATAGTGGATGGGTATGGGTTTTACGTCAGCGTGAAGGGGTTCAGGCAGCTGTTGCCCATCGTTTACAAGACCAAGACAGTCCCATCCATTGCGGGGCGGTTTGGGTTGCCCTTCTACCTCTACCGCTATCGGAAAAGGAAGGTGTTCTTTGGCAGCCTCCTTTTGTTCACGGTCGTCATCTACCTGTGTTCGCTGTACGTGTGGAACATAGAGGTGTCGGGACAGTACCTCCACACGAAGGAGGGCATCGTCAAGTTCTTGGCGACGCGGGGCGCGAAGCCCGGCGTCAAGAAGGGGAAGGTTGACTGCAAGGCCATTGAGGACGCCATAAGGAAGGAGTACGCGGACATAGGGTGGGTGTCGGCGGAGCTTCGGGGCACCAAATTGCTGATTAAGCTGACGGAGACCAACATGCCCGTCCCCAAGGTCAGCACCGAGGACCCGTCCCACATCGTGGCCAGCCATGACGGCGTCGTCACGTCCATCATCACCAGGCGGGGGACGCCCATGGTGAAGGAGGGCGACGTGGTGAGGAAGGGCGACGTATTGGTGTCCGGCTTGCTTGACATACGGGACGACAGCAAGACGGTCATACGGAGGCAGCCGGTCGTCGCCGATGCAGACGTGTTTATCAAGACGCAGTATGAATATTTATGGGAAAAGGAATTACAATATAAGGCGAAGACGTATACGGGCAGTGAAAAGACGGTGTACGGGCTCCGCATCTTCGAGAAAAATATTTTTTTCTACAATGCATTAAAACAAATTGAATCTTTTGAAAAGTATGATATAATTGTTAAGGAGTCTTCTCCCAAAATAACAGAAAATTTTTACCTTCCCGTCGTATTTAGCCGCAAAACCTACAAGGAATATGGCGAAACGGACAAGGTATATGCGAAGGATGAATTGGAGGCCATGGCGAAAGCCGAGTTTACAAGGTATATTGACAAATTGCGGGAGGCGGACATTGACGTGTTGGAGCATTCCGTGACGTTGCGCTTCACGAACGAGAAATGCACGGCGGGGGGCAAGGTGGTCGTCATTGAGCAGCAGTTGGAATATGGCGACGTTGAAGATGGAGAATGGAGAGTGACGGAGGAGAATGGAGCAGACGGAGAAGAGCGTTAACATTCCCGCCAGACATGAAAGAAACCTGTTCGGCCAGTTGGACGCACACGTGAAGACGGTTGAACGCGCGTTGCACGTCAGTACCGTGGAGCGCGACGGGGAGCTCAAAATAAGGGGAAGCGAGATTTCCGTCGAACGAGCGGCGCGGGTTTTCGGGCAATTGCTGGAGCTTTCGATTAGGGGGAATGAGATAACGGAGCAAAATGTGAACTACGCCATTGCGTTGTGCATGGACGACAGGGAGGAGTCCCTCGTTACGATGGAGGACGACGTAATCTGTTACACGATCCATGGCAAGCCCATCAAATCCAAAACGCTTGGCCAGAAGAAGTACATTGACCAGATTCGGGACAAGATGATCGTGTTCGGCATTGGGCCGGCGGGAACGGGCAAGACGTATTTGGCAATGGCGATGGCGGTGCGCGCATTTAAGAATGACGAGGTGGACAAGATAATCCTGACGAGGCCCGCAATTGAGGCGGGTGAGAAGTTGGGGTTTTTGCCGGGGGATTTGCAGAGTAAGGTGGACCCGTATTTGCGTCCCCTATACGACGCCCTGTATCAGATTATGGGGCCGGAGAGTTATGCGAGGAATACGGAGAAGGGTTTGATCGAGGTGGCCCCGTTGGCCTACATGAGGGGGCGCACGTTGGAGAATGCGTTCATCATCCTTGACGAGGCGCAGAATACGACGCCCGCACAGATGAAGATGTTCTTGACGAGGATTGGCTACGGCTCCAAGGTAATCGTCACGGGGGATTTGACGCAAAAGGATTTGCCGGGTGACTCATTATCCGGACTCGAACAGGTGGAGCGCGTGTTGAGGCAAGTCGAAGGGATTGGTTTTTGCTACCTTACGTCGAAGGACGTGGTGAGGCATCCATTGGTGCAGAAGATTGTGAACGCCTACGAGGAATACGACAAGCGGAAGCCAAGGGGCAAGGAGTCCGCACAGAAGGGTGGCGGCCGTCAAGGAAACAACTACGCCAAGGGAAATAAAAGATATTAAGTGGGAGTAAAGCGGGATGACGGTACATTTTGAGCGGGAATGGGGCGGGACGTTTGACTTTGAGGAAGTCGCGCTGGCGGAGGCGTTGCTGGACGCGAGTCTGGATTATCTTGCATGCCCTTATGAAGTGGAGTGTGACGTGTTGCTTACGGGCGACGGGGAGATACGGGAGTTGAACCGTGAATTTCGGCAAGTGGACGCGGCGACGGACGTACTTTCCTTTCCCATGGTCACGTTTGGGAATAGCGGGGAGCGGGACGCGGACAAGCCATACGACCCTTCGGAAAGGTATGAGGGGTTGGAGGAGGATGCGAGCCATTTCTCCCCGGAGACGGGGGAGTTGCTGATTGGCGACGTCGTCGTATCCGGAGACAAGGTGGTCCGGCAGGCCCAAGAGTATGGACATTCGGAGATGAGGGAGTTCGCATTCTTGATTGTACACGGAATCTTGCACTTGATGGGATTGGACCATGTGCGGGAAGAAGAAAGGGAGCAGATGGAGGACGTGCAGAGAGAAATATTGGAGCGTATGGGGATAGGCAGATAGCGCCTGGCGCACCAGCCACGCCGATAGTAACGAGGCGTTTTTCGTGAAGGCAAGGCATACGAAGACACGAAGCGGGAACATAAAGTGGGACATGGATGTGGGAACGGATGATTAGGAGGGTGGAATGAAAAAGGAACCGATGGATAAGAAGGGGACGGAGGAGTCAAAGGAGACGGTTGGGGCGGTGGAGTCGGCCGGAACGGAAGAAGGCAAGGGAACGGAGGAATCCGTTGGTTTGAAGGAAGGTCGGGAGAAGGAGGAGCTTGACAAGGGCAAGGCGGAGACGGCGGCGTCCGAACAGCCTTCCTCGTCTAAATGGGGGGAAAACCGCAAGAAGATTATCATGGCGTCCATTATTGCAGGGGCCATTTTGTTGGGCGTTGGTTTTGGCGTATGGGCGTGGTGGACGAGTTCTCGGGACGACAAGCCAGAACCGACCCAAGCGCCGACGCCGACGGTGGAGGCCACCCTGCCGCCGACGGTGGAGCCGACCATAGAGCCTACCCTAAGTCCCTCCCCGACGCCGGAAGTGCGGGATGGGCAGGTGGTAAGCAATCTGACGGGCGAATGGGTGCCGGAGAAGATAGGGATCCGCAGGCCGTTCGCAGTAATGATCAACAACATTGGGTATGCGGCCGAACGGCACAGCGGCATATCGCAGGCGTCCATCTTGTACGAGGCGCTTGTTGAGGGCGGTATGACGAGGTGTTTGGCCATTTTTGAGGACTTTGACTCGAAGAAGATTGGCTCGGTGCGTAGTGCGAGGCATTATTATGTGAGCTTTGCCGAAGAATACGACGCCATCTTCGTGCATTTTGGGCATACGAAATACGCGGTGTCCAAGATGAAGGAGTTGGGTACGCATAACTTGAGCGGGTTGGAGGGGGTCGGGAGCTCCATCTTTTATCGGGACTCCTCCGCCGCGCCGCACAACGCCTTTGCCAGTTATGACGGCATTATGAAGGGGATGAAGCTGAAGAAGTACCGTAAGAAGCATAAAGAGGACCATGTTTCGCATTTTCTGTTCCACACCGAGGATACCGACTTGGAAGAGGGAAGGGAAGCGGCCAAGGTTACGTTGAAGTTCTCGGGGTACAGCTACGCCTCCCCGTCCTTCGTATACGACAAGAAGAAGAAGGTGTATGACAGGGTCGTGTCGGGCGGCAAACATACGGATCGTGAGAACAACAAGTCCTTGGCGTTCAAAAACCTCATCGTGCAATACGTCAGGGAGTGGGACATCGACCGCAACGGGTACCAGACGATGGAGTTGGACTCGGCCAAGGGGAAGGGCTGGTACGTTACGAACGGGAAGGCGGTTCGCATTACGTGGGAGAAGGAAGGCAAGAAGGGCCGCACCGTGTATTATGATGAAAATGGGGATGAAATCACGCTGAACCAAGGCAAAACATACGTCGGGGTATTTCCAAACGACCGGATGAAGGACGTACAGGTCAGCGCGAAGGCAAAGTGAGGGTTATGGGTTCCCATGGCCGTGAGCTTGCTCACAAGGCCATGGGAACCCATAACCCGAGCGCGCCCGCGGACCTTGGATGGGCGAGCGAAGCGAGAACATACAAGGTGCCTTCGCGCCGCGAAAAGTGAGAGCGAAGCGAGAACATACAAGGTGCCTTCGCGCCGCGAAAAGTGAGAGCGAAGCGAGAACATACAAGGTGCCTTCGCACCGCGAAAAGTGAGAGCGAAGCGAGAACATACAAGGTGCCTTCGCGCCGCGCGAAGGCAAAGTAAGGAGGAGGTTACACAGTTGGCTCCAGCAAAAAAGGCTTCGAACAACTTTATTAAGCAAGGCACGATACTGGCGGCGGCGTCCCTGATATCGCGAGTCATTGGAATGCTGTACCGCATACCGATGACGAACATATTGGGCGACCAGGGCGGCAGCGTGTATTCCGTGGCGTATGAGATATACGACGTGCTTCTCATCGTGTCCTCGTACAGTTTGCCGTTGGCGCTGTCCAAAATGGTGTCGGCCAAGAATATACGCAGGGAATACAAGAATGCGGACAAGGTGTTCAAATGTACCTTCCTCGTTGCGTGCGCGGCTGGATTGTTGGCTGCGTCCGCCTTGTATTTTGGTGCGGACTTTATAGAGAAGCACTGGTTCTCCAAATACGTGGGATTATCCCTGCCACTCAAAGTGTTGGCGCCCACCATATTCATCGTCGCCATAATCGGAGTGTTGAGGGGGTTCTTCCAAGGCAGGAGTACCATGATGCCGACGGCCGTGTCCCAGATTCTGGAGCAAATCGTGAACGCGGTCGTCAGCGTGTACGCCTCCTATTCCTTCATGATGGCGCACAACTTGTCGGGCCGTATTGACGGGTGGGGGGCCGCTGGCGGAACGTTGGGGACGTTGGCGGGGGCGTTGACGGCCTTCGGGTTCCTCGCCTTCATTTACCTCATTTACCGCCCCGTGAAAAAGCGGCAGATGAGAAGGGACGTACATACGCAGACGGATTCCTTGGGGGATGTGTATTATTTGATTTTCCTTACCATTTTGCCCATTGTATTGAGTCAGACGGTGTACCAGATTAGTGGGATTATTGATTTCTTCTTGTTTGGAAAGGTGATGGGGGGCAAGGAGTTGACGGCTGAGGCGGTCAAAGAACTGACGGGGGTCTATACGACGAAATACCGTCTGTTGACCGGAGTGCCCATCGCCATCTCGACGGCAATCGCCTCCTCCATGATACCGAGCGTGGTGGCGTCGTTCACCATGAAGAATGAGGACGAGTTGCAGACGAAGATGTACATGGCCGTGAAATTCAACATGGTCGTGGCGTTCCCTTGCGTGATGGGGTTGTCCCTGTTCGGGGAGCCCATCGTCAGGATGCTGTTCCCCGGCTCCAATTATGAGTTGGGCGGTAGGCTGTTACTGTACGGTTCGGCCGCCATTTTGTTCTATGCGCTCTCCAATGCGTCCAGTGCGATATTGCAGAGTGTGGATCGTATGAGGATTCCCGTCATCCATTCCTTGATTTCCTTGGGAATCCACGTCGTACTCGTGCTGGCGTTGATGCAGTTTGGCGGAATGGGGATATATGCCCTAATCGTCGGCAACATTAGCTTTCCACTCGTGGTCGCCGTGCTGAATTGGCTCGCCATTAGAAGGCACCTCAATTATGAACAGGAATGGATTCGGACGTTTTGCGTGCCGTTTTTGTCCTCCATATGTATGGGGATTGTCTCGTACCTCGTCTATTATGGAATCGACACGCTGTTACATAGAAATGGGTTGGCCGTGCTGGTCGCCGTCCTTGTGGCGGTACCCGCGTATTTTGCGTCCGTCCTCCTGATGAAGGGGATGAACGAGGAGGAGTTGGTTGATTTGCCCCTTGGCAGGACGTTGGCCAGGGTGGCTCGGTTCTGCCGACTGGTGTGAAATGTAGTATAGTTGGATATGTCTAAAGCAGAAAAGTTGACGAGATAGATGACAGGGCAGGAGTTGAGAGTGTGGAAAAGGATGTTATTTTGACGGCAAATGAAAGTGTTGTGAAACCGATGGTATGAGGAATTAGATGGTGTTGATGAGTCAAGTGGTGACAAAGAGTGTGTATGTTTCAAAATGCCGAGTTTAATTAGGGAGGGAACTTGTTATGGTAAACGAAGCAAAGTTTCATGTTATAAGCGCAAAATATCAGGGATGGAAAAACGAGGGTGAAGATTTTTATTTTCCCATAGATGAGTATAGTAAAGAAGATGCCATAGCCCAATTTGTGCCTGTTGAGAAATTTACAGAAAGAAACAATCAAAGAGTGCCATATACAGCATATGAATATAACGGGAATTTGTTTTATAAAATCGTTTACAGAGGTATTCAAGATGAGAGTAAGCTAAAATATTATTGATGCCTTCCTCTTGAATGAAAACCCTAATCCTCCAGCTATGCCGAGGGAGAATTGAATAGCCAGAAACGGAGAGAATGTTTTGACGTTGAACTTTCCTAAAGAATATGATGTACTATAAGATATGTTTATGATATAAAGCATGCTAAGCCCGCATTATTCATGACCCAAAATCTATAATGGGAATTGATTCCAACATGCTTTTTGGCATTGCAATCTCAGAAGACAATCAGAAAACCACCTAAAATACAAGGGATTCGACACATTTACACTTGACATAATCATCGTTAAACTATATAATGTTTAACGATAGGAGTGTGATGCAAGTGGCTATCGTTTATCATACCAATAAAAAAACGGGAGTAACCTACGCCTACGAAAATGGCGCGTATTGGGATAAAGAAAAACAACAGTCAAGAGCAAAGCGAAAACCAATCGGGAAAGTAGATCCCATTACCGG
>QMCE01000179.1_pt1 | contig 29851 bp, 28 predicted proteins | sample 1821851 | NCBI WGS metagenome assembly QMCE01 (sample SAMN09453174, study PRJNA476694) | Termite gut metagenome, whole genome shotgun sequencing project. | isolation source: worker | host: Odontotermes sp. | place: South Africa:Pretoria | collected 2016-01-28 | reverse complement strand
TGTCGACAACGAACCGTTTCCGTTTCAGCGGCAAGGAGGACCAAACGACCGGCGAGTTGCCCTATCAGGACTTCGGCGCAAGGTTCTTCGGCGGAAAATTGCCGATATTCACCGGTCCGGATCCGTTGTCTGAAGATGATTTCCCAACAACTCCGTATGCGTACACCGGCAACAGTATGGTACAATGGCGCTTACACTCAATATGCGACGGCAGACCACCGAAGAATCGGGGATAATTTGAGGCGTACTTCGACCGGATGGGAGCAATTCGATAAGTTGGTGAATCATAGCGCAGATATTCAAACCGTCATAGATACAAAAAATGCGCCGGTAAATGAAATAGGCACCCCAATTCGCGGATATGCAAGCAGAGGTAAAGACTCAAAAAGTATTGTGAGGATAGGAGTAATAACTTTATATGAGAAGAACATCGAATGGGCTGCAGAAAAAAATGCCATAAGTAATGACGAGCAGTTGGCCTCAACGACAGGGCATGAAATAGAACACTTTTCCGAAGACAATATGCAATATGGAGAAGGAAACAGCAATGTTGAGCTTAAGCCTGAAGAAGTAAGTCTTAAAATTATAGATGAGTTTAAAACTCAGAGACCGATAGCGACACCGAGGTTTGATATTTTCCATCTCGAAAATGAATTGGAAGACCCACGCCGGATATTTTATGGAGGAGGTTGGTAAATTGGGACTTTGAAAAATACAAAACAGTAATTGTTATGAAAAAATTGGCAATAATTCTATCTCTTTTGTTTTTTGCATGTCCCTCCTCATATGCACAGGGTATATTTTTCAACGATTCACTTCGCATAGAGTTGAAACAACTTTTGGTTGACAAAAATATTGCAACTCCTACAGGGATGTTGAACTATGATCCTTTGGTTATCCGCAACTTGGTCACTATGGAAAATACTGAAAAAAATCCAGCGGCAGGAGATGATAAACATGGGATATATGATTTTTATGACAAAGGGCAGTTTTATAAATTTAGTCTTATTTTAATAAGAAATGGCGATGAATATGAGATATTGGATATAATCAATATGAATCGCTCACAAATAAGAGCCAAATTAAAAAATTATTTTCACCGTCATCCGGATGTGTCTAAAAATCTGTTTCCAGTATATGCAAACGCGCTGAATTTTTTAAGGAAAGAGCATTCTCTGATAGCGAGGACTTGGGATATCCGTATAGAGAAAGATGATAATAATAATTCAATTTACCGCTATATATATAAACCAAACGATAGCTTTATTGAGTTTGAGGAAATTATAGATTAAATTGATCCTAATTATGAAAAGATTTGTAATAATATCTCTTTTGTTTTTTACGTGCCCTTCATAGGGAATTTCTATTTTTGACAAACTGTTTTTCGACGAACCCGTCTCAAAACCAAATTTTAGCTTCGTTCTTTTTGAGGTAGAACGAGACCTTCACCTCATCTTTCATAGTACTGTTTTTCTGAGTGTAAAATTACCTGTAACAGAGCTGTTTGAAGGCATGAGGAACGTCGCGCAGATCGGAAACAAACTCCGATTTCGGCCTCAAATCCTGTCTTTTGTCTGCAGACCCCGAAAAAAGAGCCACCTTTGGCTTCGGGTTCCACGAGAGAGCGGACGTTCTTCGAGGTTGCAGACTTGTCTCAGCGTTGTCGTTCAGATGGTTGCCGCTACTGTTCATTTGCCTCGGGAAGGCAACATAACAAACTTAAGCCTCAAACACTTAACTCATTTTACCACCGTCTCGCTATTTTCTCGAAGGAATTCACTATATTCGCCCCATGCTTTACCCGTTACAATTCCGCCCGCGGCTCAAGGAGCTTCTGTGGGGCAGCGAGAGTTGGCAAATATCGGCCGTCCGGGGAGACGTCTCGGTGGCTGCGAACGGCTTTCTGAAGGGCAATCCGCTCGACGAACTTGTCGAGGTATATATGGGCGATATGGTCGGCGACAAGGTGTTCGAACGCTTCGGCGAGGAGTTCCCGTTGCTCGTCAAAAAGATCGACGCGCGCGACAGGCTTTCGGTGCAGGTGCATCCCGGGGACGAGTTGGCCGCCTGGCGACACGGTGCGCGCGGAAAGACCGAGATGTGGGTCGTTTTGGAGTGCGAGCCCGGAGCGAAGCTTTTCATCGGTTTCCGCGAGGGAGTCACGCGTGAGATATACGCACGGGCGGTGACAGACGGAACGGTGGGCGAGTTGCTCAACGAAGTTCCTGTCACGCCGGGCGACGCGCTGTTCATTCCCGCTGGCACGGTGCACGCCATCGGCGAGGGGATAGTCCTTGCCGAGATACAAGAAACCTCTGACGTAACCTACCGTATATTCGACTGGAACCGTGTGGACGCCGCCGGAAAGCCACGCGAGCTACACACGGAGTGGGCGCTGGATGCGATAGACTTTTCGGCTCCGGTGCGCAGAGTCACCCAGCGTCCCGCGGCGGGCGAGGCGGCGCTGCTGGTGGAGTCGCCGCACTTCACCACCAACGTGGTCGATGTGGCGGGCAGCGCGGAACGGACGCTGGCCGAGCGCGACTCGTTCACAATATATGTCTGCACCGCGGGCGAAGCGACCCTGAAGACTTCCGGCGGCGAAGTAACCCTGAAAACCGACGGAGTGACCCTCATCCCCGCAGAGGCCGACCATGTGACGATTACCGGAAATGCGACCCTCCTCGAAACCTATATCTGACCTTTTTTGATTATGCCTGAAATTTCGAAAAGGGGCGTCAAACTTCCCGCCTCGCCGATCCGCAAGCTCGTGCCGTTCGCCGACGCCGCAAAAAAGCGCGGTGTGAAGGTCTACCATCTCAACATCGGCCAACCCGACATCCCCACGCCCGAGGAGGGACTCGCCGCTCTGCGGGACGTCGACCGCAAGATCCTCGAATACAGCCCCAGCGACGGACTGCTGTCGGTGAGGCAAAAGTTCACGGAATATTACGCGCGCTGCGGCATCACCGTTTCGCCCGACCAGATGATCGTGACGGCGGGAGGGTCGGAGGCGATCAACTTCGCGCTGCTGGCATGTCTCGACGCGGGCGATGAGGTGATCATGACCGAGCCGGGATATGCCAACTATATCTCGTTTGCACAGCAGATGGGAGTGAACGTGGTGAGCATTCCAACCTCCATCGAGGAGGGTTTCGCACTGCCGCCCGTCGCCGAGTTCGAAAAATACATAACTCCGCGAACCAGGGCCCTGCTGATCTGCAACCCCAACAATCCGACCGGATATCTGTACAGCCGCCGCGAAATGGAGCAGATGGGCGAGATTGTGAAAAAACACGATCTGTTCCTGATCTCCGACGAAGTTTACCGCGAATTTTGCTACTCCGACGAGCCGGCCCTGTCGGCGCTCAACCTGCCGGGCATAGAACAGAACGTGGTGATGGTCGACAGCGTGTCGAAACGCTACTCGGAGTGCGGCATCCGTATCGGCATGCTTGTCACGCGCAACGACGGGGTGAGAGCCGCCGCGATGAAAGCCGCCCAGGCCCGTTTGTCGCCGCCGCTGCTGGGACAGTTGGTCGCCGCCGCCTCGGTCGACGCGCCGCCCGCCTACATGGAGGCTATATACGACGAGTACATATCGCGCCGCGATCTGCTGATCGAAGGCCTCAACCGTATTCCGGGCGTTGTCGCCCCCATGCCGCAGGGTGCGTTCTACACGATGGCCCAACTGCCGGTGGACGACGCCGACAGATTCTGCGAGTGGATGCTCAGCGAGTTCAGTCACACCCCCGCGGGCGGCACCACTCCTTCGACGGTGATGATGGCTCCCGGATCGGGATTCTACACCGAGCCCGAACGCGGTCGCCGTCAGGTGCGCATAGCCTATGTATTGAACAAGGGCGACATCGCTGCCGCCCTTGAGGTTCTTGCCCGCGCCCTGGAGGTATATCCGGGCCGCAGGATGGGATAATTAACGTGAGTTCGACGAGTTCAAATATTTTAACATATAGCGCATAAAGTTATGTTTGGGGTTCATTTGAACTCATCGAACTCACGTTAATTAAGATGGGTCAAAAATTGTATGTAACCATAATCGACTTGTATCTGTCTTCGACGTTGATCACTGTTTCGTTCCCCTCGGCGTCATACCTGGTGAACTTGTATTCGGAGCTCTTGTTTTCGTTGTCCCATTCGTAGTCGGTCATCTTTTCGACGAGGTTTCCTGTCGATCCGTCCCATTCGGAATATCTCTCGAAACCGTAGATGTCGAACGTTACGGGGTCTCTTTCGGTCACTTTGTAGAACATCGCCACTGCTTCTCCGTCACCTGTTTTTTCTTTGTAGGAGTAACCGGAGTTGTCTGTTTTGTACTGGAACTCGTATTGGTGGAAGGTTACTTCGCTTCCTCCGTTGTCGTACTGTTTGTAATCCGTGACCTGTCCTCCCGCCCACGTCGTGGTCGAGTATCTTACCGGAACGGACTCGTCGCCGTCGGGGCCCAACAGGAACTCCTCATATTTGGTTTCCAGTGCTTTGCCGCCGTGTATGGCGCCGTATGTGGTCACCAGCCTTTCGCGAATGGAGGTTCCGTTCTCGTCATATGATGTTCTGATGCGAGAGCCTTTATATGGCAACGAGGTGTCGTCGAATTCGTAATTGGAGATATCGTAGACCGTCCGTCCGTCAACTCTCTTTTCCTCTCCGGTTTGCGCGGCGGTTTCGTCGTTCCACGTATATCTGGTGATCGTGGTCGATCCGCCGACCGTCTGCTCCGTCGAAGAGGTACGCAGCAGGTACTCCACCTCCTGTGAGCCGCTGCCCGTGGGATTACATCCTGCCAACACAATTGCCGCCAGGGCCGTCGCTGTCGAAATGATAGATAATTTTTTCATGTTTTTTAAATTTTATATTCTCAGGTTTTTAAAGTTTGATCATATATTTAAATCGCCGCCGTCGCAAATCTTGCACGCCCGACGGCACAAAAATAGCAATATTTCGTGAAAACGCTCCTGAAATTTATTTTGCAAAAAATAGAAGTAGGTATTGCATAGTATTATTTTTCATATTACATTTGTCCCGTCGAAATTAATGAAACCAAACATGATCAAGATCCGCGGCCTCAATAAAACCTACAATCCGGGCACTCCCAGCGCGCTTCACGTACTCAAAGGGATCGACATGGATGTCGCCGCCGGCGAGTTTCTCTCCATCATGGGGGCGTCGGGCTCGGGTAAGTCGACCCTTTTGAACGTCATCGGCATTCTCGACAACTACGACTCGGGCGAGTATATTCTCGACGGGACGCTGGTGCGCAACCTGAGTGAAACCCGCTCGGCCGAACTGCGCAACCACAAGGTGGGGTTCGTTTTTCAGTCGTTCAATCTCATTTCGTTCAAGAACGCGATGGAGAATGTCGCCCTGCCGCTATATTATAACGGTGTGCCGCGACGGAAACGCAACGCCCTTGCGGTGGAGTATCTCGAAAAGCTGGGTATCGCCACGCACGCCCACCATCTGCCCAACGAGCTCTCGGGCGGTCAGCGCCAGAGGGTAGCTATTGCCCGCGCACTCATTTCGAAGCCGAGCATAATACTTGCCGACGAGCCGACCGGCGCGCTCGACACCGCAACCTCGCAGGAGGTGATCGAGATCATGCGCGAGGTGAACCGCACCGAGGGCATCACCATGCTCATCGTGACACACGAGGGAGCCGTCGCCCGCGCCACCGACCGCGTGATATATCTGCGCGACGGAGTGATCGAGAGCGACAAGAAGAACGAAAACCCCGTTATCCAATTCTGAAGAAGCGATGTTCGACCTTTTCGAGGAAATATTCGCGACGATGAAGCGCAACAAACTGCGCTCGTTCCTCACCGGGTTCGCCGTGGCATGGGGCATATTCATGCTGATCGTGCTGTTGGGTGCGGGCCAGGGTCTTCAGAACGGCATGCGTGACAATTTCCAGGGTCGTGCCATCAACTCGGTAACGCTCTATCCCGGCTGGACGTCGATGCCCTACCGCGGATACAGGGCCGACCGTGCCATCCGTTTCGACGAGCGGACGGTGGAGTTCGTGCGCCGGAGTTTTCCCGAGGTGGGATATCTCTCGGCGTGGATCAACTACAATCCCGGCAGCGTGGCCTACGGCAAGGAGTACGGCACGTGGGGCATCGAGTCGTGCACACCCGACCTGTTCCATCTCAATTATATGACCATCACCAAAGGACGATTCCTGAACGAGGCCGATATGAGGGCCAAACGAAAGGTGATAGTGATCAACAAACAGGCCGAAGAGACGCTCTTCAAGGGCGAGGATCCGCTGGGCAAATACATCGTCGCCGACGGCATCGCGTTTCAGGTGGTGGGAGTCTACGACAGGCCCCAGGCGCAGAGTTTCTCCTCGTCGCTCTACGCACCCCTGTCCACCGGAGACCAGCTCTACAACAGAGGCTGGGGCATCCGCGGAATAGAGTTCACCGTGACAGGAATAGCCAGCGTGGAGCAGGCCGAGGCGCTCACCGACCGCATTCGTGCGAAGATGGGCCCCTATCTGGGTTTCGACCCGGCCGACACCTCGGCGATGTATGTGCGGAACAGTGCGCAGATGGCGGCCGAGACGCAGAAAATATTCGGATACCTCAACATGTTCCTGTGGGTGATCGGCATCGCCTGCATCATGGCGGGAATAGTGGGCGTGGGCAACATCATGTTGGTGACGGTCAAGGAGCGCACGCGTGAGATCGGCATCCGCAAAGCGATCGGCGCGACCCCCTGGTCGATCATCAAGATGGTGATCATCGAGGCGGTCTTCATAACGACCGTGGCGGGATACATAGGCATAGTATTCGGCCTGGCGCTCACAGGGCTCGTGGGCAAGGTACTTTCGTCGGCGGGATCCCAGGGCGGCCAGACCATGTTCGTCGATCCGACGGTGAGTCTGGGTATAGTGTTCTCGGTGCTGGCGCTGTTGGTGGCGTGCGGCGTCGTGGCGGGCCTGATACCCTCTTTGAGGGCAACCAGAATACGACCGATAGAAGCAATGAGAGCGGACTAAGCGGCCGCGGCGGATTGGCAGGAATGTTTTGGTATAGGGGAATGCTTTGAAGTGAAATGAAACGAAATGAAGTTTTTTGACATAGACAGTTTTCAGGAGATTTGGGCGACGATCACGCGCAACAAGTTCCGCAGCATAGCGACGGGATTCGGAGTGTTTTGGGGTCTGTTCATGCTGATCGTGCTGTTGGCTCTGGGCAACAAGATCAAGATCGGCATGAAGGATCAGATCGGCGACATTGCGGCCAACTCGGTCTTTTTTCAGCCCAACCGCACCTCGGAACCCTACATGGGCTATCGCAAGGGTAGATATTGGGCGTTCGACAACCGCGACCTCGATCTGATCTCCCACCGGGCGCGTTCGGTCGATCTCATCTCGCCGGTGCTTGTGGTGTGGAACGGCGAAAAGAACACTGTGCGCGGAATAAAGAGCGGATCGTACAACGGCATCGGCATCTATCCGGCTCAGTTCCGGGTGGAGGCGATAAAGAGCGTTTCGGGCCGTCAGTTCAGTCCGATCGACATCGAGGAGAAGAGGAAGGTGTGCGTGATAGGCAAGACGGTATACGAAACCCTGTTCAGGCCGGGAGAGAGGGCCGAGGGTCAGTTCATCCGCTTCAACGGCATCTATTTCCAGGTGGTGGGAGTGGCCACGGCGGGTACCCAGGCGATGCAGATCATGGGCCCGGTCGACGAGACGATTTACATTCCATTCTCGACGCACCAGCGTCTTTTCCAGCGCGACGACAGTTTCTGGTTCATGTCGTGCACGGCGAAAAGGGGTTATTCGGCGGCGGAGGTCGAGGCGGAGGTCGGGGCTATCGTCCGTGCGGCACACAACATCTCGCCCACCGACAAGGATGCACTCTGGTCGTTGAATGTCGAGCAGGTATTCAAGATGTTCGACGGCCTTTTCACGGGCATCAACATACTGATGTGGATCGTCGGTCTGGGGGCGCTGCTGAGCGGCATCATCGGAATCTCCAACATCATGCTCGTGACTGTTCGTGAGCGTATGCGCGAGATCGGAGTTCGACGTGCTCTGGGAGCCAAACCGTGGAACATCATGGTTCAGATCATGAGCGAGAGTTTCGTGTTGACGGCCATCGCCGGCATGGCGGGCTTCCTGTTGGGAGTTGCCGCGTCGCTTTTGGTGGACAAGATCAAGATGGGCGGCGGCGGGCCGAACGGGGCCGTCGAGATGGCGGTCAGTTCCGAGCCGATCGTGTCGTTCGGACTTGCGATCACGGCGATGGTGGTGTTGGTTTTGAGCGGCGTTGCTGCGGGACTGCTGCCTGCATGGCGGGCGCTGGGCATCAAAGCGATCGACGCCATTAGAGACGAGTAAGCCGGAACCGACGCTGCGAGCGAGAGCAGAGACCGCAACGCGGGCCATGCCGAGCCGCGAGGAGGAAAACAAAGTTAACGCCGGCGGCGGATTTATTAAAAATGATAGAATAAACAAAAACAATAACAGAGATGAAAAAGTTTTTCAGGATTTTTCTATTCGTGCTCATAGGGGCGGTCGTCTTGGGCACATTCTATTGGCTGTGGGCCAAGTCGCGCCCCGAGGTGATCTCCTACGAGGTTGTCGAGGCCACCGTCGGCACGATCCAGACCACGAGTGTCGCCACGGGCAAAGTCTCGCCGCGCGACGAGATCATGATCAAACCGCAGGTTCAGGGCATCATCTCCGAGCTTCGCAAAGAGGCGGGCGATCTGGTGACCGAGGGCGAGGTTATCGCCGTGGTGAAGGTTATCCCCGACATGGCACAGCTCAATCAGGCCGAGTCGAGGGTTCGCGTGGCTGAAATTGCTCTTGAAACCACCCGTGCGGTGCATCAGCGCCAGAAGGCTCTCTTCGCCGCCAGCGTCATCGCCCGCGAGGAGATGGAGGCGAGCGAGGCCGAATACAAGCGCGCCGTAGAAGAACTTGCCAACTCCCAGGACGCCCTCGACATCGTTCGCGAAGGCTCCTCGAAGCGTTCGTCCGAAATCGCCAACACCCAGATCCGTTCGACCATCACCGGCAAGATCCTCAACATTCCGGTCAAGGTGGGTAGCTCGGTGATGCAGGTGTCGACCTTCAGCGAAGGTACGACCATCGCCACGGTGGCCGACATGAGCGATCTGATCTTCATAGGCAACGTCGACGAAACGGAGGTTGGCAAGGTTCACACCGGCATGCCCGTCCGTCTCACCATCGGCGCCGTCGAGAACCGCGCGTTCGACGCCGATCTGGAATACATATCTCCGCAGGGAGTCGAGCAGAACGGCGCGATCCTTTTCGAGATCAAGGCGGCCGCCACGATCCCCGACAGCGTGAACATCCGCGCCGGATACAGTGCCAACGCCGAGATCGTGCTCTCCCGCGTCGAAGATGTGGTGACGATACCCGAGAGCGTCGTCACCTTCTCGGGCGACTCCACCTTCGTGTGGCTACTCACCGACACCCTCGCCAAGAAGCAGACTTTCGAGCGCCATAACATCAGCACCGGCCTGTCGAACGGCATGTCGATCGAGGTGATCGAGGGTTTGGTGGCCGGACAAAAGATCAGAGGCAATCAAAAGTAGTCGGAACCGACGCTGCGAGCGAGAGCAGAGGCCGCAACGCGGGCCATGCCGAGCCGCGAGGAGGAAAACAAAGTTAACGCCGCCGGCGGATTTGGCAGGAATGTCATGATGAATGGCTGTGTAATGAAGTGAAAACGAACATTATGAAAAAGATAATTTTAACATGTGTGGCCCTTGCGCTTACCTTGTCGGCGGTCGCGCAGAAGAAGTGGACACTGCGCGAATGCATCGACTACGCCATCGAGAACAACGTCGACATCCGTCAGACGGCGCTTGAAGTGGAAAACGCCGGGATCGAGCTCAACACGGCGCAGAACAGCCGCCTTCCGAATCTGAACGTCGGGATGGGTCAGAACTTCAGTTTCGGGCGCATCTCGGACGACAGCGGCCAAACACCCGTCTACCGGAACACGCAGACGTCGAGCTCAAGCATGTCGTTGTCCGCCGGTATGCCCATTTTCCAGGGTTTCCGCATCAACCACCAGATCAGGGCGGGCCGGCTCGATCTCAGAGCCGCCGTCGAGGGTCTTGAAAAAGCGAAACAGAATCTCGAACTGAACGTGGCCGCCCTCTATCTCGACGTGCTGTTCAAAAAGGAGATTCTGACCGTCTATCGCGAGCAGACCGCCCTCACCCGCCAACAGGTGGAAAACACCGCCAAGATGGTCGACGAGGGCAAGGTGGCCCGCTCGCAACTCTACGAGATAGAGGCCCAGCTCGCCCAAAACGAAGTGAGCGAGGTTAACGCAGGGAACGATCTGTCCACCTCGCTGCTCTCTCTGTCGCAGGCGCTCAATCTGGGTCACTCGTCCGATTTCGATATCGCCGACGTCGCCACCGACAACCTCACGCCCGCTCTGCTCGGTGGCCTTGCCTCGCCCGACGCCATCTACGCCTCGGCCGTCGACTCGCGTCCCGTCGTGAGAGAGGCGCAACTCAGGCTCGAAAGCTCGGAATACGGGGTGAAAATCGCCCGGTCGGCCTACCTGCCTTCGCTGAGTCTGTCGGCTTCGGCGAATGCGGGATATGTCTACATGTTCGGACAGGACAACATTCCCCAGGCGAGCCTGACCGACCAGATCCGCAACCGCCACAGCGAGAGTGTGGGTCTCAGCCTGAGCATCCCCATTTTCAACCGCAACGCCACGCGCAACAACGTCCGTTCGGCACGTCTCGGGGTGAGGAGCCGCGAGTTGGCGCTCGAAGGTGTGAAACTCGCACTGTACAAGGAGATCCAGCAGGCATGGCAGGGAGCGGTCTCGGCAGGCGCGCGCTACGAAGCGACGACGAAAGCCCTGACCGCCGCCCAGGAGGCTTTCCGCGCAATGGAGCTGCGTTACGACAGCGGTAAGGCGACGGTGTACGAATACAGCGATGCCCACACGAAGCTCGTCTCCAGCCGCTCGGATCAGACCCAGGCGAAATACGAATACCTGTTCCGCACGCGTATCCTCGACTTCTACTCGGGCCGCGAGATAGAGATCTGACCCGCCTGATCCGCCTGACCCGCCGCGTTCTCGAAAAACGCCCAAAGATTGTCGCCCGCGGGCACCGGAGCGACGACTTCCAGAGGCTCGCGGCGAACAGGATGTATAAAGGTCACTCGTCTTGAGTGTAAAGATATTCCGCCGTGGCCGTTGCCACCGCCGTCGGGATTCGAGCGTTTTGCACCGTACTTAAGATCGCCCTTGATTGGCGCCCCCTCTTTCGAGAATTGCGCGCGTATCTGATGGTGTCGGCCCGTGAGCAGCTTCACCTCGTAGAGGTAGTAGTTGGTACTTCCGGCCACCATCCGGTATTCGAGCCGCGCCTCTTTGCTCTCTTTTCGTGGCGACGAGTGGGCGTAGGATCGGTTGTTGCGACTGTCGCGCGCGATGTGATGGGTGAGCGTCCCTTCGTCGTCGGGCAGCAGTTCCTCGGTTATCACCCAGTAGCGTTTGTCGATCTCGCCGCGCCGGATCATCTCGTTGAGCCTGACGAGCGCCTTCGAAGTTTTGGCAAACACCACGGCTCCGCTCACAGGTCGGTCGATGCGGTGGACGACACCCAGAAAAACATCTCCCGGTTTGCCGTCCCTCCGCCGGATAAACGCCTTGATCGCATCTTCGAGCCCCGTTTCGCCCGCGGCGTCGGCCTGCACCAGATCGCCGGCATGTTTGTTGACCACCACCAGATGGTTGTCCTCGTAGAGTATATCGCGTGCCGAAAATTCCGTCATAACGCAAACTGAAAAGGCAAAAGATCGGCAGCCGACCCGACGACCGAAGCCGACGAGGAGCTGCACATCACAACACGAATAGGCGACCCCTGCCGCCTCTCACAATCGAGCATCACCTGACGGCACTGACCGCACGGATAGCACTCCCGCTCGCCCGGCACGGAGGCAATGGCAAACGCTTCGATCGGGTCGTCCGAGTGGTGCGTCTGCCAATGGAACAGCAGCGTCCGCTCGGCGCACATGGTTGCGGGAAAGACCTCGCTCTCCTGATTGGATCCTGTGAGCACACGTCCGCTGCGAAGCCGTGCCGCCGCCCCGACCCTGAAGTTGGAATATGGTGCCCACGCCCCGCCGCACGCCTCGACGGCACGGTCGGCCAGCGCCCTGTCCGCGGGATTCATCTCCTCCCGCGAGGCATATTTTTCGTAATCGAAACAGTACTTCTTCATATCTTCACTGCTCTTAACATGTGTCTTTTGCCCAGCGCGCCGGGCAGCCGTTCGACCGCAAACCCCGCACTCTTCATAGCCCTTCGAACATCGCCCTTGGCCGAGTATGTAACGATCACCCCACCCGGAGCCATCGCCGCATGAACCCGCGCGAAAATCTCCTCCGTCCACAACTCGGGCTGCGTGTCGGGGGCGAAGGCGTCCCAATACACGACATCAAAAATAGTTGAAAACTTCGTCTTCGCAAAATCCGACCGCAGTTTCCTCAGCCGGAAACCCTCCGACGTCTCCGTCCATTCCCCCCACGGCGCGGAGTGCAGCGCGGCGAAACGCGGATCGTCCGTGTAGCCCAACTTTGCCGCAATCTCCTGTGCCACCGGATGCAGTTCCACGGCGGTATACTCCACCGCCCGCCCCGTCTTCCCTGCCTCCAGCAGCGTGAGCCAGGCATTGAGCCCCGTTCCGAACCCCATTTCGAGAACTTTTACAGGATTTGCGCCCGATTGTAAAAATCCGCTTTCGATAAACACATGCCGCGCCTCGCCCACGGCCCCGCGCAGTGAGTGATATGTGTCGCCGTGCACGACCGAGCGCAGTGTGGCCGACCCGTCGCCGGTGATCTCGATATCGGGGGAGAGCGGCATAAAAGAGTTAAAGCGCGAACTTCACCGTCACGTTGTAGGTGAGGGTGACCTGCTGCATTTCGAGCTCCGCGTCCACGGTCTCCGCTCCGGCCGCGCTCATGAACATCGCATCGGCCACGGCGCGCGTGCGGTACATCGGTACGGGCGACGACTCGTAAAACCCGTTGTCGATGATCCACACCGCCCGTCCTATTTTCTGGTCCAGAGCTTCGGCGAGTTCGTCGGCGATCTTTCGTGCGTTTTGCACCGCCTCCGTGCGCACCTCGCTGCGCAGCTCCTCGATCCGCGAATGGCTGAGCCGCGAGACGCCCGCCTGTGTAACCCCCATCTCGCCCAGCACTTCGAACACCTGCCCGAGCCTCGCCACATCTCCGACCTTCAGTTCGTAAGAGCGGCTTGTGTCCACCTGGTTGCGTTTGCGCGGAGCGTTGGCCATGCTGGTGACACGCAGCGCTGCGGCCACGTCGATGCCCAGCGCCGCGAAGCCGCGTTTCATATCCGCTTCGAGCGCCTCCACCGTCCGGCCTTTGGGTTCGTTGTCGCGCAGGGTGATGGAGACCCAGATCTCGTCGGGGGTGATCTTTCGTTCGGCGCGTCCGTTCACCTGGATCGCGTTTTCATACTGAAACGTCTTAATTTCCTGCGCCCGTGCTGCATCGGTGGCACAGAGGGCGACCAACAGCACTGCCGCCGCAAGGATCATCTTTTTCATACTCGTTTTATTAGTTTGACAACATTTTCGACATGGTGTGTATGCGGAAACATATCGACCGGCTGCACGGCGGCAATGGAGTACGCCTCCGACATCAGGGCCAGATCGCGTGCCTGCGTCGCGGGATTGCAGCTGACGTAGATTATCGTCTCGGGCGCCGCCCTCAGTATCACATCTATCACCGGTGCGTCGACCCCGGCCCGCGGCGGATCGAGTATCACGACATCCGGCCGACCCTGCGCCGCAACGAAAGCGTCGTCCAAAACCCGCTTCATGTCGCCGGCGAAGAACGCGGTGTTGTCGATCCCGTTGAGGCGCGAGTTTTCGCGGGCATCCTCTATCGCTGCGGCCACATACTCTATCCCCACGACGCGCGCCGCCCCCCGTGCCACGAAGTTGGCGATCGTCCCCGTTCCCGTATACAAATCGTACACGGTCTGGCCGCCCGTCAGCCCCGCAAACTCCCGCGCGACTTTGTAAAGTTCGTAAGCCTGCGCCGAGTTAGTCTGGTAGAACGACCCTGGGCCGATCTTGAACCGCAGCCCCTCCATCTGTTCGAATATATGATCCCGTCCGGCAAAGAGCCTCGCCTGAAGATCGCCCAGCGAGTCGTTGAGTTTTGTGTTGACGATGTACATGAGCGAGGTGACGGCAGGAAAGCGCACGGCCAGATGCGACATCAGCGCCCCGATACGTTCGCCGTCCTCCGCGGCAAAGACCATGATCACCATCACCTCGCCGGTCGAGGCCGTTCGTATCACCACGTTCCGCACAAAACCTGTGTGCTGTCTGATATCGTAGAATTCATATCCATGCTCGATGCAAAATCTCCTGATCTCAAGCCGTATCTCATTGGAAGGATCGGGCTGCAACCAACATTTCCGCACATCGAGCACCTTGTCGAACATCCCCGGCACGTGAAAACCGAGAGCCGGTTCCGCTCCGATCTCTCGACCCTCCGCAATCTCCTCGTAAGTCAACCACCGGCGCGGCGCAAAGGTAAACTCCAACTTATTTCGGTAGAAAGTCGTCGCCGCCGAACCCAGCACGGGCCGCACTCCCTGGTCGGGCAGTTCCAGATGTCCGATGCGCACGAGTTGATCCTCCACCTGCCGCCCCTTGAACCGCAGTTGCTCGTCGTAGGGCAGATTCTGCCACGAGCAACCGCCGCACACCCCGAAATGTTCGCACACCGGCTCGACCCTCAACGGCGACCGCACGATCCATCGCACCACATACCCCTCCATGAACCGCCGCCTTTTCGAGCGCACCTGCACATCGACCACATCGCCCGGCACCGCGCCCGGCACAAACACCACCACTCCGTCGTGATGGCCCATCGCCTTGCCTTCCGCTGCGACGGCGGTTATTTCGAGACCCTCTATGAGGGGATTTTCTTTTCTTCTCTTGCCCATAATAGCTGCAAAGATAGTATCTTTGTAACCTAAACGGCAGACCACGATGAATATTGCAAGGTTTCAGTTCAATCCGATAGCCGAGAACACCTACCTGGTGTGGGACGACACCGGCGAGGCGGCGATAATCGACGCGGGAAATTCGACGGCGGCCGAAAACGCCCGGCTTGACGATTTCATCGCCGAGCGGAGCCTGAAGCCGGTGGCCGCGATCAACACCCACGGCCATTTCGACCACGCCCTCGGAGTTCCGCATCTCAAGCGCAAATACGGCATCCCCTTCGCGGCCCACGGCGGCGACGCATTTCTGTTGGAGAACTCCGCCACGAGCGGACGCATCTTCGGAGTCGAAACGCCCGAGATGCCCGCCATAGACATAGACCTTGCCGGCCGCGAGGAGATCACGTTCGGCAACACCACGCTGCGGATCATCCCCACACCGGGCCACACTCCGGGCCATGTCTCGCTTTTCGAGCCGGCCAGCCGCGTCGTTTTCACGGGCGACACCCTTTTCGCCGACAGCATCGGGCGCACCGATCTTCCCGGCGGCGATTACAGCTGGATCATGCGCAGCATTCTCGAAGGCCTGCTTCCGTTGGGCGGCGACGTGAAGGTCTACCCGGGCCACGGCCCCGAAACCACCATCGGGCGCGAGGCCGCCGGTAATCCGTTCATCACAGAAATCCTCTCGGGCGATGTCCATTGCAAGTAGCATAAAACGCACACTGTACCGCCGCCTGTCGATGGAAAACTACCTGCGGGTTCTGAGCGCCGGATTTTTCGTGGGGTTGCGTCTGGGATTGGGCCGCCGCTCCCCTGCGTATGAATATCCGCGATTTTTGCGTCGCGTGGTTCGTGCGGGTGACGTGGTGATAGACATAGGTGCCAATCTGGGATACTATTCGCACATCGTCTCGCGGTTGGTGGGCGAGAGCGGACGGGTCTACGCCGTCGAACCGGTAAAGCCGATCCTCGGGGTGCTGAAACACAACCTGCGTCGCTGCACCAACGTCGAGATCGTCCCCTACGCCCTCGGGACGGAGAACCGCACCATCACGATGGTCAACGACTCGGCGAGCATCACAGGCTACATGGGCACGGGCCGCAACCGCGTAGCCGACGAAGAAGACGAGACAACCGAGGCCCTCGAATTTGAAGCCGAAATGCGCCGCGGAAGCGAACTGTTCGCCGCCCTGCCGAAACTCGACTTCATCAAGTGCGACATCGAGGGCTACGAGGGAGTGGTGATCTCCGATCTGGCCCCCGTCATCCGGCGCCATCTGCCGGTGGTGCTGCTCGAAACGGGCGGGGCGCAAAGACGCCGGATGATCGAACTTTTCCGCGACTGGGGTTACGCGGGCTACGTTCTGCACGGCGGCCGTCTGGAGAGCGTGATGCGCGCGCCGGAAAAAGACATATTTTTCATCCCGGGTCACCGCCACAGCGAATTGATATGAGAATAGATATACTGACCGTCGTTCCCGAGCTGCTCGTCTCGCCCCTGGGTGAGTCGATACTGAGCCGCGCACAAAAAGCGGGCCTGGTGGAGATCGTGGTTCACAACATCCGCGACCACACCACCGACAAGCACCGGCAGGTGGACGACTACCCGTTCGGCGGCGAGGCGGGCATGGTGATGATGGCCGAACCGGTGGCCCGCGCGATCGACAGCCTGCGGGCCGAACGCACCTACGACGAGATAATTTACACCTCGCCCGACGGCGCGCGCTACGACCAGCACGAGGCCAACCGCCTGTCGACGCTGGGCAACATCATCATCCTGTGCGGCCACTACAAGGGCCTCGACCAGCGGCTGCGCGACACATACATCACGCGCGAGATATCCATCGGCGACTACGTGCTGACGGGCGGCGAGTTGGCGGCGGCGGTGATCACCGACAGCATCGTGCGGCTGCTGCCCGGCGCGATCGGCGACGAGGAGAGCGCGCTGACCGACTCTTTTCAGGACGATTTGCTCGCCCCGCCCGTCTACACCCGTCCGGCGGAGTGGCGCGGGATGCGTGTTCCCGACGTGCTGCTGAGCGGCAACTTCGCCGCCATCGACCGCTGGCGCGAGGAACAGGCCCTCGAACGAACCCTGCGCCTGCGACCCGACCTGTTAGTCAGGAGTTGAAAGTTGAAAATGGAGAGTTGAAAGTGTGAAGATTATTTGCATAGCGCGGAATTACAGAGCGCACATAAATGAGTTGGATGGGGCGGACAGGAAGCCGGACGAGACGCCCGTGTTCTTTATGAAGCCCGACACGGCGCTGTTGCGCAACAACGACCCCTTTTTCGTGCCCGACTTCAGCCGCCGGGTCGACTACGAGTGCGAGCTTGTGGTGCGCATCTGCCGTGTGGGCCGTTCGATCGCGCCGAGATTCGCCCATCGTTATTACACCGAAGTGGGCCTGGGCATCGACTTCACCGCGCGCGACCTGCAAAGCGAAGCCATCGCCCGAGGCTTGCCGTGGGAGGCGTGCAAGGCATTCGACCGTTCGGCGGCTGTTTCGTCGGAGTTTGTGCCGCTGTCCGACCTGGGCGGCGATGTGCAGAACCTGCGTTTCGAGATGTCGCTCAACGGTGAAGTGAGGCAGCGCGGCCACACGGCGGATATGATCTTCACGGTGGACGGGATCATCGCGCACGTGTCGCATTTCGTGACGCTGCGCATGGGCGATCTGATCTACACCGGCACTCCGGTGGGCGTCGGCCCCGTGCAGCCCGGCGACCGACTCACCGCCAGCCTCGAAGGGCGCGAAATGTTCAACTTTGCGATCAAATGACCATGCTGCTCCGAGACAAACTCCGCGGCCACCGCCTGATCCTCGCCTCGGCCTCTCCGCGCCGCCGGCAGATCCTCTCCGAAGCCGGTCTGCCTTTCACGTTGGCCGCACCCTGCGAGGTGGACGAAACATACCCTGCCGACCTGCCCGCCGCCGATGTCGCCGGATATCTCGCCGAGCTGAAGAGTGACGCCTGTCCGGAGCCGCTTGCGGAAAACGACATCCTGCTCACCGCCGACACCACGGTGATCCTCGGCGAAAAGATCCTCGGCAAACCGCACGACGCCAAAGAGGCACGTGAAATGCTCGCCGCACTCTCGGGCCGCGTCCACACCGTCGTCACCGGCGTCACGCTGCGCACCCCGACCCTCAAAAGCACTTTCCGCGACCTCAGCGAGGTAGAATTCCGCCTCCTCACCGCCGAAGAGATCCGATATTACGTCGACACCTTCCGTCCGCTCGACAAGGCGGGCGCCTACGCAATCCAGGAGTGGATCGGCCACATCGGCATCGAGCGTATCTCGGGTTCGTTCTACAACGTGATGGGCCTGCCGATCCAAAAGATCTACACCAAATTAAACGAAATGATATGAGAATCAAAGTTGTAATCGCCGTCTTGACACTCTTCACTCTTCACTCCTCACTCTTCACTTCCGTCGCATCGGCGCAGGGGCTGCGTTACACCGGTTTTTCGGGCGGCATGATGGTTCACACCGGCTACATCGGCGGCGGCACACTGACGCTGACCAACGGCGCCGGCGAAACTTTCCACAGCCGTCTGTCGGGTGCACCGACGGGCATAGGCGGCGCGGCACGCATCCATCTGGGCAGCCATCTTCGCATCGGCTCCGAGGGTTATGTATCGACACTCAACTACGGCGGCGGCCGCGGCGAGAACAAAAACCAGAGCCACGCCCGCATCGGATGGGGCGGAGTATTGGCCGACCTCATCTGGCGGCGCGGATCGTGGGCACCCTACATCGGCGCGACGGTGGGCGGCGGCGGCTTTCGCAACCTGACGCTGCAAAGCCCCACCCCGCTCGACAACACCACCGAGCTCGATGCCTCGTTCCGCAAATACTCCTTCATGGTGGCCGCGCCGTTCGTCGGGATCGAGTACACGCTCACCGACAAGATCCGTCTCAACATGAAGGCCGACTGGATGTTCAACCTCAACAACCGCCGTGAAGATTTCGTCACCGGCCCGCGCCTCTACATCGGCTTCGCGTTCTACCGCATGAAAGAATGAAAATTGCCTACCTCATAACGGCTTACGGGAATTTCGGCCATCTCGAAAGGTTGGTCGGGGCGCTGGATGCTTCCGGCGTCGGTTTTTTCATCCACATCGACGCCCGCAGCAATGTGCCCGACGGTTTTTTCGAGAGGTTGGCCTCGCGTGGAAACGTTACGTTCGCACCCCGACGCCGTGTCTGGTGGGGAGGCTGGTCGCACACCGCCGCGATACTTTCGCTGATGGAGATGGCGGGCGCGGGAGGTGATGCCGAGACCGCCACTGAGACCGCCGCCGAAAATTTCGATTACTGCGTAATCCTGAGCGGCGCCGACTACCCCGTGCGGTCTAACGAAACCATCCGTGCCACCCTCGCCGTCGGGGGAGAGTTCATCAACGCCGCCCCCGGATTCCGACCCGACAAACCCGAGAGTCGCGTGCGACGATATTGGTTCGACGGCTTCGATCGCCGACTGCGCACCCATCCGCGGACTGTTCTCGGGCGCGGCGCCGAGATCGCTCTGTGGGCGTTGGGCATACGCAAACGTCGCTATCCGTTCGAGACGGTTTACTCGGGCGTGGTGTGGTCGGCCCTCAGCATGGGATGTGTGCGCTGGATGCTCGACTATGTGCGCGCACACCCGCGGTTCGTCGGGTTTTTCCGCACGGCGCAGGTTCCGGAGGAGATGTTTTTCGCCACTCTCGTCGGCCTTTCGCCATTCGCCGGTTCCGTGCGCGGCACACTCACCTACATGGACTGGAACCACTCGTCGGCCTCGCCGCCGATCATCACCGTCGGGCACCTGCCTCTGCTCGCACCCGGCGCCACGCACGCAAACCCCGCCTCGGGCCGCAGCTACGAACGCCTTTTCGCCCGAAAATTCGACGACGACAGCGGGCCGGTGCTCGACCTGATCGACGAAACCTTTCGCAGGGCCTAAGATTTTTTAAGAATGGCGGCCAGGATCCCCTCGGCGTCGAACCCGCACATGCGATAGAGTTCCGCCGTGGTGCCGTGGGGTATGAACCGGTCGGGCACACCCAACTTTTCGACGCTGACGCGGTGTCCGTGACGTGCGAAAAACTCCTCGACCGCGGCGCCGGTTCCGCCCGCCACAACTCCGTCCTCGACAGTAACGACACGCCGGAACCGCCGCCCCACCTCGTGTAAAAGCTCCTCGTCGAGCGGCTTTGCGAAACGCAGATCGTAGTGTGCAACCGACACACCCTCGGCGGCGGCACGTTCGGCAGCCTCGGCGGCGAAATTCCCCACCGGCCCGAAACTCAGCACCGCCACGTCGTCGCCCCGGCGCATCAGCCGTCCGCGCCCGACCGGAAGCTCTACAAAATCCGCCCCGCGCCACTTCACCCGGCCCGGCGCGCTGCCCCTCGGATAGCGTATCACAAAGGGCACTCCGGCCCGCGAAGCTGTGAACATAAGAGCCCGCATCTGGGCCTCGTCCATCGGCGAGGATATCACCATCCCGGGCACCGGCAGCAGCGCCGCCACATCGAAAACCCCCTGATGTGTCGTTCCGTCCTCGCCCACAAGCCCGCCGCGGTCGACGCACAGCACCACCCCGAGCCCCTCGATCGCCACATCGTGAATGATATTGTCGTACGCCCGCTGCAAAAACGACGAATAAACCGTGCAGAACGGCACCATGCCCGCCGCCGCCAGCCCCGCCGCGAATGTCACCGCATGTCCCTCGGCTATGCCCACGTCGAACGTCCGCGCCGCAAGATCGGGCTGCTCCATCATCAGGCTGAGCGACGATCCGGTGGGCATCGCGGGTGTTATTCCGACTATCCGTTCATCCGCCCGCGCGAGATCCACCAGCGTCTCCCCGAAAACGTCCTGCCAACGATCCCCGCCTCCCGCCGCCGCGCGCGCTCCGGTTCGGGGGTCGAAACGTCCGGGCGCGTGCCAGGTGGGCTGATCGAGTTCGGCGGGAGAGTATCCTTTCCCCTTCACGGTCACCGTGTGCAGCAGCTTGGGCCCGCCGATACGTTTCAGGTCCCTCAGAACCTTCACCATCGACACCACGTTGTGTCCGTCCACTGGCCCGAAGTACCTGAACCCGAAGCTTTCGAACAGGTTGCTCTGCTGCAACAGCCCGTGCTTAAGTGCGTTGGAGGTCTTTTTGAGCGCGTTGTGCACGGCCGATCCGGGCGGGAACATGTTCCACACGCGCGTCTTGAATCGGTTGTACCGCTCCGAGGTGGTGATGCCCACCAGATAGTCGGCCAGTCCGCCGGTGCTTTTATCTATCGAGATGCGGTTGTCGTTGAGTACCACCAGCAGGTCGCTTTTCGACACACCGGCGTTGTTCAGCCCTTCGAAAGCGAGGCCGCCCGTCATCGCGCCGTCGCCTATCACCGCCACGACGTGTTCGCCGCGTCCCGCCAGCCGGTTGGCGGTCGAAAAACCCAATGCCGCCGAGATCGAGGTGGACGAGTGTCCGCCCACGAACGGATCGTACTCGCTCTCCTCGGGCCGCGGAAAACCCGCAATTCCCCCCAACCGCCGCAGCGTTGCGAAGTCGTCCCGCCGTCCGGTTATTATCTTGTGCGCATAAGCCTGATGCCCCACGTCCCACACCACCTTGTCGTCCGGAGTGTCGAAAACGTAGTGCAGAGCCACGGCCAACTCCACCGCCCCGAGCGAAGAGGCGAGGTGACCGGGCGCACGGGCCAGACTTTCGATGATGAACCGCCGCACCTCGCCGCAATATTCGGGCAGTTCGTCGAGACTCAGCCTCCTCAGATCTTCGGGCGAGTCCACGCGGTTCAGATATTTGTATCCGTCGTATTGCATGTCGCGCTTAGAGAGTTTTCACGATCTCCAACAGCAATTGCCAGAATTTGTCGACCGTTGCGATCTCCAGACGTTCGTCGGGCGAGTGTGCGCCGCGGATGGTCGGGCCGGTCGACACCATCTCAAGATGCGGAAAGCGCTCCAGGAACAGTCCGCACTCCAGACCCGCGTGTATCGCCCTCACCTTGACCTCCGTGCCGAACAACCGTTCGTAAGCCGCTTTGGTCACTTCGAGCAGATGCGACTCGGGATTGGGCGCCCAGCCCGGATAGCCCTCGGAGTGTTCCACCCGCCCGCCGGCAAGCGAGAACACCGCCTCCACTGCCGCCGCGGTGGCCCGTTTCGCGCTCTCGACCGAGGATCGCTGCGAGGTTGTGACGACTATCTTTTCGTCGCCGGCGTTGCCTTCCATTTTCACCGACGCGAGATTGGTCGAAGTCTCCACCAACCCTGGCATCGCGAAACTCATCGCCTGCACGCCGTTGGGCACACCGATCAGCGCCGCCACCAGACGGCGGGTCGTCTCCGCGTCGATGAGGGTCGCGGGCCGGTCGGCGGGATCGACAGGCCGAAGCGTCACCGTCACCTCCGGATCGGAGTGGGCAAGCTCGCCGCGGACGTCATCGGCGAAAGCCGCCACAAATCGGACGAACCCGTCGGCCCGATCCGCCGGAACTCCAACCACGGCACGCGCCTCCCTCGGTATGGCGTTGCGCAGATTGCCGCCGTCGATACTTGCCAACCGTAGTCCGAAATCCGCGACACCCGCCCATAAAGCCCGCGCGAGAATCTTGTTCGAATTCCCACGCCCCTTCTCGATATCGTCGCCGCTGTGTCCGCCGAGCAGACCCGCGACCGCGATCTCGAAAAACGACAAACCCGCCGCCGCAGGTTCGGCCACATAGTCGAAGTAAGCCAGCGTGTCGACCCCTCCCGCGCATCCGATGAACACCTCGCCCTCGTCCTCCGAGTCGAGATTTATCAGATATCTGCCCGAGATCATGTCTTCGCCTTGGGCGTTCCCACCGCCCAGGTTGAACGCTCCGGTCAGCCCCGTCTCCTCGTCCACGGTGAATAGCGCCTCCAGCGGCGGATGTTCAGCCTCGGGGTCTATCAACAGAGCCAGCGCCGCCGCCATGCCCAGGCCGTTGTCGGCCCCGAGCGTCGTTCCGCGTGCCTTCACCCACTGTCCGTCGGGCGTGATGAAAGTCTCTATCGGATCGCGCTCGAAATCGTGCCGCACATCGCCGTTTCGCTCGCACACCATATCGACATGGTTTTGCAGCACCACCGTAGGCCGCCCCTCATAACCGGGCGAGGCGGGCGCCGAGATCACCACATTTCCCACCGCGTCGGTGCGGCAGGCCAAAGAGTGCCGCGCGGCAAAATCGACGAGCCACGCCACGATCCGTTCCTCTTTTTTCGACGGCCTGGGCACTCGCGTGATCTCGTCGAAGATCTCCCACACCGCCCGCGGTTCAAGTTTTTTCAATTCGCTCATTTCAATTCGCCTTTTTCAATCCGCTTTTCAAAAATTCGATATATCTCTCCACATCGAGGCTGTATCCGTACACCGGCGCAAGCAGTTCTCCCCGGCCGTCCAACAACAGATACGCCGGCTGCGCGCTGACACCCCAGCGACTGTTGACCATGTACGAGTTTTTACGCCCGATCGTCTTCAGTACCTTTCCGGCGGAGGTTGTCAGCCACTCGCTTTGGGGCAGCCGTGTCCGGTCGTCGGAATAGAGGGCGATCACCACATACTCCTCGCGCAGGATCCGCTGCACCTCGCCATCGACCCACACCCGCGCCTCCATCTCGCGGCAGTTGACACATCCGTGGCCCGTAAAGTCGAGGAAGACCGGTTTGCCCTCCGTGCGCGCCGCCGCCATGCCCTGCTCCAGGTCGAAATATCCCCTCATTCCGTGCGGCAGGTGCAGAATGTCGGAGTATTTTATCTTTTCGCCGGAGTTCCCCATCCCGACCTCTGCGTAGCCAAATCCGCCGTGGAGGCTCCCGCCCTGAATGGACAACGGCGGCAGATATCCCGAAATCCCCTTCAGCGGCGCGCCCCACATTCCGGGCACAAGCCACACCACGAACGAGAAGACCACGATCGCAAGCCCCAACCGCCCGACACCTGTGTGTTCCACCGGCGAGTCGTAGCGGAACCGTATCTTGCCCAACAGATAGAATCCCAACAGAGTGAAGACCACGATCCAGATCGCAAGATATACCTGGCGATCCAAAATCCCCCAATGATAGGTCTGGTCGGCCACGCTCAGGAATTTCAATCCCAGCGCGATCTCGACGAGCCCCAGCACCACCTTCACCGAGTTCAACCATCCGCCGCTCCGTGGCAGCCGCTCCACCAGCCGCGGGAAGAACGCCAACAGGGTGAACGGCAACGCGAAAGCGATCGAGAAGACCGTCATCGTGAGTATCGGCGCCCAGAATTCGCCCTGCGTCGATTTTATCAGCACCGTCCCCACGATCGGCCCCGTGCACGAGAACGACACCAACACAAGGGTAAGCGCCAGAAAGAACACTCCGATCACTCCGCCCCGTTCGGCGCCGCGATCCGACCGGTTCACCAACTTCGACGGCATCCGCAACTCGAATGCCCCCAGCAGCGACGCCGCGAAAGCCATGAAAACGAGGAAGAACAGCACATTGGGCACCCAATGCGTCGCCAGCCAGTTGAAAATGTCCGCCGTCACCGCCTCGCCGCCCGCCACACGCGCAATCAGAATTATCACCGCGATCGGCAACGTGTAAAGTCCGACTATGAACATCCCGAACACGAGCGCCTTGAGGCGCGCCCTCGACGCGTTCGCACCGTCCTTCATAAAGAAACTCACCGTCATCGGCACCATCGGAAATACGCATGGCGTCAGCAGCGCCGCCAGACCCCACAGTATCGCCTCGATGATCATCGCCCAGCCGAAGGCCGTTTCCCGTGTCGTACTCACGCTAAGTTCGCTATCCGCCGACACCGTAACCTTCGCCTCACCTTCCGCGCGGCCAGCATCTCCCGCGTGGCCGCCCACCGGAATCGAAAACTCCCAAACCCCGCGGACACACCCCACCTCGTCGCGGCAGATCTGATACTCGACCTCGCCGGCAATCAACGCCCCGCCGCTCTCACCGCGTTCACCGCCATCGCCGTCATCGCCGTCATCGCCGCCGCCATCACTCTCACCGACAATACGCACCCGCTGTCCGAACCGCCCCGTCGCCTCGAACCATCCCGTCTCGAATCCGAATACGGGGTCGTGCCTGTGCACCGGCTGTCCGATCTCGTACGGTCGGCCGATCAGCTCCACACCGCGCGAAGACGAAAAATCGAACTCAGTCGCCAACCCGGGAATCGTGTAAGGCCCCAGATCGTAGATGTGCCACCCGGCGGGAGTAACCCGCGCCTCGAACACAACCTCGCAGACCCCCGTCTCGTCCGCCTCACCCGCCACCGCGCTCCAATCGGCCCGGCCCGCGTCCACAGGCTGAGCCCATGCAGCGACAGAGCACAGAAACAGGAACAGAACCGACAGGGCCCGCCTCATCATTTCCCCGGAGCGTTCTCCAAAGCGTCGACCAGAAACCTCCAGAACCTCTCGACCGAGGCGATGTTGACCTCCTCGTCGGGCGAGTGGGGATATCGGATGGTCGGGCCGCACGATATCATATCCATGTCGGGATAGACGCCGCCGATGATCCCGCATTCGAGACCCGCGTGAACGGCTGTCACCTCGGGCGCCTCGCCGAACAGTCGTTCGTATCCCGCGGCCATGGTCCCCAGGATCGGCGACGACATGTCGGGATTCCAACCGTCGTACGATCCGCTCAACTCACACCGCGCGCCCACCAAAGAGCACAGCGCCGAGATCCGTTCGGCCACGAACTCTTTTTCGCTCCTCATCGACGAGCGCATCAGCGCCTGCATCTTCACCGCCTTGCCGTCCGACACCACGCGCGCGAAGTTGCTCGAAGTCTGCACCAGTCCGTGCATCGAGGTGGACATCTTCGTCACCCCGTCGGGCACGATGCACACCAGGTCGACCAGCTTGCGGGCAACGTCTGCGGGGATTATCTCTTTCGGATAATCGGGCGCGCTGGCGACTTTCAGCGAGATCCCGTCCTCGATATCTTTATACTCTTTTACCAGCGTGGCCTCCATCTGCGCGACCGCCTCGACGAGAGCGGTGTAGTTCTCGGGCCGCACCAGCACCACGGCGCGTGCCTCTCTGGGGATGGCGTTGCGCAGACCGCCGCCGTCGATGCTTGCAAGCTGTGCACCGGCCGCAAGGTGTGGTTTCAGCGTTCGCGCCATGACTTTGTTTGCATTCGCCCGTTGCATGATTATCTCGATGCCCGAGTGTCCGCCCTTCAGACCCTTGACCTCCACCGTGACGGCTTTGTAACCCTGCGGCGCGGCCTCGGCTTTATACGGCAGCTCGATGTTGGCATCCGTTCCGCCCGCGCATCCGACGCACAGCTCGTTGCCGCGCTCGGAGTCGAGGTTTATCAGGATCTCACTGCGCAACTCGCCCGCCTTGAGCCCGAACGCACCCACCATTCCGGTCTCCTCGCTGGCGGTCAGCAGCGCTTCGAGCGGGCCGTGTTTCAGATCTTTGGCCTCGAATATCGCAAGTATCGCCGCCACGCCTATTCCGTTGTCGGCTCCGAGTGTGGTTCCGCGCGCCTTCACCCGCGCCTTGTCGCCCTCGCCGTCCACAACGGGTTCGATGGGGTCTTTGGTGAAGTCCATCTTGCGGTCGCTGTTTGCCTGGGGCACCATGTCGAGATGGGCCTGAAGCACGATCGCTTTTCGGTTCTCGTGGCCCGGGGTTGCGGGCTTGCGCACGATGACGTTGTTGGCTTCGTCGACGGTGTATTCGAGTCCGTTCTTTTTTGCGAAATCGACCACGAAAGCGCGGATCGCCTCTTCGTGATGCGACGGATGGGGAATATTGCAAATCTGCGCGAAATGGCCCCACAGGGCGGCGGGTTTCAGGTCTGTGATCTTTGTCATAACGGTAGTCTTGCTATCATGTTTTTTGTATTTTCCTCTATTTCGGCCAGACGTTCGGCACCGGTCGTGGCGGCGGGATGGAACTTTTCGCCCGTGATGTTCTCATACAGCTCGATGTACCGTTCGCTGATGCCGGCCACAATGTCGTCGGTCATCTCGGGCACCTGCTCTCCGGCGCGGCCCTGAAAACCGTTCGACATCAACCACTCGCGCACGAACTCCTTCGAGAGTTGGCGCTGCGGTTCACCCTTTGCGAACCGCTCCTCGTACCCCTCGGCGTAGAAGTAGCGCGACGAGTCGGGAGTGTGGATCTCGTCTATCAGAGTGATCTCGCCGTCGCGCTTGCCGAACTCATACTTTGTGTCGACAAGTATCAGCCCTCTCTTCGCCGCCATCTCCGCCCCGCGCGCAAATAGTGCAAGCGCGTAGCGCTCCAAAGTGTCGTAGTCTTCGCGCGAGACGAGCCCGCTTGCGATGATCTCCTCGCGCGAGATGTTCTGGTCGTGTGCACCTATCTCGGCTTTGGTCGTGGGGGTGACTATCGGCTCGGGAAACCTCTGATGTTCCTTCATCCCGTCGGGCAGCCGCACTCCGCAGATCTCCCGCGCCCCGGCCTTGTAGTCCCTCCACGAGGAGCCGGTCAGATATGCCCTCACGATCATCTCCACCGGAAAAGTCTCGCACCTGTACCCTGCGGTCACCATCGGGTCGGGCGAGGCGATCTTCCAGTTGGGGCAGATGTCGGCCGTTGCGTCCAGAAATTTGGCCGCGATCTGGTTCAGCACCTGTCCCTTGTGCGGTATTCCGCGCGGCAGCACCACGTCGAACGCCGATATCCTGTCGGTGGCCACCATCACCAGGTACCGTCCCTCGATGTCGTACACGTCCCTCACCTTACCCACATAGAGGCTCCTCTGCCCCTCGAATTTGAAGTCTGTTTTTGTAATTGCTTTATTCATCCTTATTAAATGCTTTAACTATTTCTTTCACAAGCCTGTGGCGGATAATATCGCCCTGGTCGAAGTGTACCGTGGCGATCCCTTTCACGCGGGCCAACAACTCCAACGCCCGCCCGAGCCCCGAATCCGAAGCGCGCGGCAGGTCGATCTGCGTGAGGTCGCCCGTCACGATGAACTTCGCCGTGGGCCCCATGCGCGTCAGGAACATCTTGATCTGCGAGAGGGTAGTGTTCTGCGCCTCGTCCAGGATCACGAACGCGCCGTCCAGCGTGCGTCCCCTCATGAAAGCGAGCGGCGCGATCTGCACCGTCCCCTCCTCCAGATATTTCGCCAGTTGCGCGCCCGGCACCATATCCCCCAGCGCATCGTACAGCGGCTGAAGATAGGGATCGAGTTTCTCCTTCACATCGCCCGGCAGAAACCCCAGCTTCTCGCCCGCCTCCACCGCCGGACGGGTCAGAATAATCCGCCGCACCTGCTTCTCTTTAAGCGCCCTCACCGCCAGCGCGATCGCCGTGTAGGTTTTGCCGCTGCCGGCCGGGCCGATTGCGAACATCAGGTCGTGGTCGGAGGCCTTTTCCACCAACAGCCGCTGGTTTTTGCTCTTGGCGCGTATCACATTGCCGCCCACTCCGAACAGGATCACATCCTCGATCGCCGGTGGTGGGAGCATCTCGCCATTCGCCCCGCTCTTTTCCGCGTAGCCGAATCCGCCGTGGGCGTTCCGACCGCCGTGGGCGCCGCCACCATTGCCGCCGCCCGGCCCGCCGAACGCCTGCCGCACAACCTCGCGCGAGATGTGGTGGTATTTGAGAAAATAGTCGACCAACCCCACGAGCCGCCTCTCGAACCTCTCCACCTCGCCCTGATCGCCCAGCACTTTTACCGTCGACCCGCGCGCTATGACCTTCACCTTCGGCGACAGGGTCACCATCTCATCGAGGTTCGCCCCGCCCGGGCCGTAAAAATCCCGCGGGTCGACCCCCTCCAGCCTGATCTCCTTCTCTAACATTCTCTATCCATGCGCATTATACATCCGCCGTCGGCATTCCGACCTTAGAACATGATGCCCACGCCGACCGACCAGCTCGAAAACCGGCTCTTGATGTCCTGCCAGTCCTGGCCTTTCAAGTCGGTCTTTTTGAACTCGCCGTGGTATCGCGCGTCGATGGTGAGGCCCAGCAGATCGACACTCGCCCCAAGGGCGTACCCCACCGGCGCACGCACCGCCTCCATCTGCCAATCACCGCCCATTTTATTCATCAGGTTGAACACAGGCCCCGCCTGCACCCGCGCCAGACTCACCTTGAGGCTCAGCAGCAACGGGATGTCAACTGTTTGCATGCGGATTTTTTTGGCTCCACCCTCTATGTACGAAGGCCCGTTTTCGGAATCAATATTCCGATTGGGAGTATTAAACCCGATGTTATTCTGCGAATATACCACCTCGGGCTGAAAGAACAACCCCGCGCCCAGCAGCCCGTCGCCGAACCCGATGATCCGTATACGCGACACCACTGCCGCGTGCCATCCGAGTTTCGCCTTTGCATCCGAAATTCCGCTCGGAAAATCCATGTTTTGCGACGCCACTCCCGCCCGCGCCCCGAGCTCGAACTTCTGTGCCGCCGCCCTTTCTATTCCCGCCGCGCCGACCACCATCGCCGCCAGCGCCGTAAACAATATTTTTTTCATAGTCCACCGGTTGTGTTTGCTCACAAAGATAATCAATCTGCGGCGAAAATGTTTACATATTTTTCGACAAAATTAAAGCGTGGCCCCACAAGGGTACCACGCTTCGATTTCGGGTTGCGGAAAAGGGCAACTATTTTGCCGCCGCTCTTTTGTCGTAGTGTTTTTGATAACGGCTCATAAACTTATCGACGCGACCGGCGGTGTCCACCAACTTCATCTTGCCCGTGTAGAACGGGTGCGAGGTGTTGGAGATTTCCATCTTATACACGGGATAGGTTTCGCCGTTCACTTCGATGGTTTCTTT
>QMCE01000553.1_pt1 | contig 29865 bp, 26 predicted proteins | sample 1821851 | NCBI WGS metagenome assembly QMCE01 (sample SAMN09453174, study PRJNA476694) | Termite gut metagenome, whole genome shotgun sequencing project. | isolation source: worker | host: Odontotermes sp. | place: South Africa:Pretoria | collected 2016-01-28 | reverse complement strand
GGTTTGAAAACGGCGGCGGTCAACCAGCTGGAAATGTTCAGGGTAAAGCAGGACAGAGATTACACCCCGGAAGATATAGCCGCCTCGTTCCAGAAAACCGCAGTTGAAATTCTGTTACGCGCATTATTCAACGCCGCCGAAGACACAGGAATTTCAACTATTGTCGCGGGCGGCGGTGTCGCGGCCAATTCGTATCTTCGTGCGCGCCTTGCCGAACGCGGCGATCTTCGCTGCATTTTTCCCCCGCTGGAACTCTGCGGCGACAACGGCGCGATGATAGCCGGCATAGGCTATCATTATCTGGCGCGCGGCGAGCGTTCGCCCCTCAACGTTACCGCATCGGCGCGAGTAGAAGGCTTCAAGAAAAAGTATCCCTGAAAATATTTTGCAAGTTTATCGGGCTTTACTTTGTTATTTTAGTGTACGAAAGGATATGCTCTATTAATTTATGAACAGTGGTTTTCAGTACCCTATCTTGTTCTTCGGCGGATGGGGTATCCAATTTTTTAGCATGTGAAATTGCGTCTGCCTGATGTGGTTTTAACAATTGATACAATTGTTTTCTGTAGAACCAACTTTTTTCTTTACAATAATCAGTAATATGTTTTTTCAGCTCCCTGATTACGCCTGCTTGTGTATGACATACAGAAGCAGGAAGCACAAAATGAATCAAAAACCAGATTTCAAAACAAGGAAAAGATTCCGCAAACAGAATATTTTCATCCTTTGCTTGATTATATAGCTGCGTAAATCGTTCAGAAGGATGTTCTAGTACATCGCAGTCAAAAACGCACCAAATAAAATTATGTACATTCTCTTTTTTTGTCTTGATAGCTTCTTTCACTATAAGAGCTGGATCGCTGCGTTTTGCCTGTTTCACTTTTATGGTAACAGAATGCAATTCTTCACAAGATTTCATCTGTACAAAATAGTTTTGTTCCGTTTCTCCTTCAACGATGAGCAGTATAGTCGTATTGGATTCTCTGGTTTCTCTTTTTCTTGCCATTATTCATTCTACCAAAAAATCAGAGACATTGGGAATTGCGCCAAATTTCCCCGCCTCATAAAGTTTTTTACGAGAAGCATCTTTTCGTATTCCTTTATATTCAATAAAACTGCTGTACTCGCTGCTGCCGTCCTTGGCTTTTTCCGCAAACCAGATACCATCATTGACAAGTAACTTAGAATCGAGAAGTAATTCAGAATCGAGGAGGTCAAGATTGTGGGTAGTAAACAACATTTGGGAACAGGTACTGTTTTCGAGAAATGTTTTCAGAAAAAATTCCGTAAGCTCCTGATGCAGAGAGGATTCCAATTCATCTATACAAAGTAACTTTGATGATTCAAGGAGTTTGAATAATGGTCCCGCAAGTTCAAAAAAACGCTGAGTTCCTCGTGATTCTTGACCAAAAGGTAATTCATAATCATTGCCATAGGAATGGGAAAGCAATATCTTTTTTACAGTATACTTTCCTTCAGAATTTTGTAATTCTGCTCTTATTTTTTTTGGTAGTCCTCTTACAACAACATCGGGAATAGCTTCTTCTTTAACGATAATATCACTAATATGTCCTAAATCAGAATGAGTAAGAAAATCAATAATATTCTGTTTCTTTTTTTCATTGTTTTCAATATAGTCGACAGTGTATTCGATCAGTCCCTGTGAAGATGGATAAACTGGCGGAAGATATATTGATGTCATCCATTTATGAATTTTACTTAATTCAGGATGAGCAAATTGTGCCGCCGTATTCAGAAATGTCGTGTTTCCCCTGGTCGATTCAGCTATTTTCTTCTTGTCTCCGGTGAGATTATCTCCCCATTTCCATTCGTAAGGAGCATTGCCCTTTTCTGTAAATTTTCGTTCGTATAGCAATTTTCGCTGACCTTTGGGACTAGAAAAAAGTGTTTCTGTATGAACATATTGTTTATCAAGGCTGATGGTATATTCATATTTTACATCTTCTATGTAAAATTTCAGTTCAAACCTCCCCGGCATTTTTTGTGTGGAGTCATCAAACATGAAAGGTATAAAGCCTGTATGTTCATTCGGTGACAGAGAAGTAAAAGAATCGAGGATAAATTGAAAGTAAAAGTCCCAAGCCTCTATGATATTGGTTTTCCCCGAAGCATTGGGGCCGTATATTGCGGCCAATTTAAGCAGTTTCTTTCCTGTGGGGATTGAACAATAATGTATATCGTCCAAATGTGTGTCTGCCGCTTCAAAGCTGATTGTCTGCGCTGTTTTGATTGAGAATGTATTCTCAATAGTAAATTCCTGTATCATAGTGTCTCCAATATAACATAATTATCGGGATTTGTACAGAAATTGCAAGCGTATTTGCAAAAATACTGCAAAAAAACGTCAAATTTCATGAGTGTTTTTTGAAATTCTCTGTTTCAGAACATCGTTATTCTTCACCGGTGAAGCGGCGGGCGGCTTTTTTTCGGCTGTGCAGGTGTTTGGTTTGCAGTTGTTTTTCGCGGGCGGCCCGTGATGGTTTGGTGGGGCGGCGGTGTTTGGGCAGGCGGGCGGCGGCAGTGATAAGCGCCTCAACACGGCACAGCGCCCGCTCTTGATTGTTGAGCCGGGAGCGTTCTTCGCTGGCGTTAATCACGATTTCTCCGTCCGTTGTTATGCGGTTTGCCAGTACGCTGCCCGCGCGCTCCATTTCCATTTCGGACAATCCTTCGAGATCGCGCAAACGCAGGCGCAGTGTTACTTTGGTATTTACCTTGTTGACATTTTGCCCGCCGGGGCCGCCGGATCGGGAAAAACTCATCTCTGAAGCGCGGCGAATTGAACGGCGCAAAAGAAGAATATCCATTTCAATAACCTCATTTAGGCATGGAGCCTGGGGATTGGGGAATAGGGAGCGGGGAGCGCAGTTCGTAATCACATCGTAAAAACAGCAAGATTCGATTGCGCTGGGCGGCTTCCCACTCGAAAATCTGATCGTGAAAGTTATACGCGCAGACAGCGAACAAAAGTCTTAATTCCCCGTTCCCTCTATGACAATAATTGTATGGAGTTTGGCGCAGCCAAACTCCGTAGCTATCCGGCGAAGCCGGATAGCCGGGGGATAGCGCAAGACGCGCAGCGGCTGGAGCGTAAGGGGGGACAGAGGAAAAGCGGCGGTACGCGAAAAACGTATGGAAAGTGTCCCCCCTTTCTTAATGCAATAAATGCGTGAAGTTTTACTGTTTCCGCGCTTTGGAACGGAAAAATCCCATTTCCGCAAGCGCCATTTCCGCTTCGCCGATTTCATCGTAGGGCATGGTTTTTTCCGCGTAGATGATCGAGTTTTCATGCCCTTTGCCGAGAAGCAGCACGAGGTCTCTGGGGCGGGCAAGTTTGAGGGCGGCGCGAATCGCGGTGGGACGGTCGGGAATCAGAAAAAGATTCTTGTCCCGAACGAACGCTCTGTTTGTTTCCCGCTGGGCAGGCGTTTCACACCCGGCGGCTATTTCTTCCAGAATGGACATGGGCGCTTCGCCTCTGGGGTCTTCGTCCGTCAAAATAATGATGTCCGAAAAATCAGCGGCTATTTTGCCTTGTTCCCCGCGTTTTTTCGTATCGCGTTCACCCGCCGAGCCGAATACGCAGATAAGTCTGCCGCCGCTTGCGTCCAGCCTTTTTCGCAACGGGGGAAGAATCGAAAAAAACGATGAAGGCGTGTGGGCGTAATCCACCACCAGCTCAAACGGCTGTCCTTTATCAATTGCCGTCATGCGTCCCTTCACCGGCTTGAGACTCGGCACAAGCGGGGCGATTTCCTGAACGGGCACGCCGAGAAGCCCCGACACAGTCAGAAGCGCGGCAAGAACATTTCCCGCGTTGAACGCGCCGGGCAGCCTGTCCCTGATGTCAATTTCTTCACCGCCGTCCACGCGGACATTGTACCAGTTGTCCCACGCGCCGCTTTCTATGGAACGTATTGACAAATCAGCTTCCACACCCCGGACACTGAATGTGACCGTCCGCTGCCGTGTCGCCTGAGCAAAATACGCCGCGCTCGGATCATCGGCATTGATCACCCCCAGCGGCGCGGACTGCGGCAAAGTCGCCTTCCGCGTTTTACCCTCAAGAATTTCCCCGGTGGGCGGCCGATCCAGAGCGCGGAATAAATTCGCCTTGTCGTCGCGGTATTGCTCCCATGTTCCGTGAAATTCCAGATGTTCGTGATTCACATTGGTCAGAACTGCGGCGTCAAAATCAACATCACCCAAACGGTTAGTTCGCGGCGAAAGACCGTGCGAACTCGCCTCCAGCACGGCATACTCAGCGCCGTTTTCCGCCATTTCCCAGAGCAATTTTTGCGTAGCGTTTGCCTCAGGCGTTGTCTGGTGCTGGGGATTCCATTGCGCTTCGCCGCCAGAACTGAACTGAACGGTCGAAAGAAAACCCGCCCGCCGTCCCATGAGCCGCAGCAACTGATAAATCAAGTAGACAGTCGTGCTCTTGCCTTCCGTGCCGGTAACACCCGCGACAATTAAACGGCGCGAAGGAAACCCGTAAAAAGCCGCCGCCACCGGCGATATAGCAAAGCGGGAATCCGCAACGCGCAAATACACCGCGTTCCCCGGCCTCGAAGGAATTTCCCCGTCATAGATAACCACCGGCGCGCCCCGCGCAAGCGCCTCGCTGATATAAAGCCGCCCGTCCGTATGCAGCCCCCGCAAAGCGCAAAAAATATTTCCCGGCTTGACATTACGGGAATCGTACTCCACGCCCGTAATCAGCGGATCACCGTCTCCATCCCGCTCAACAAGACCCGACTGCCGGGCAACTTCCCCGGTAAAAAATTCAGATAAACGCCGTTCCATTTTCACCACTCACTTTTCGCCGAAAACAACCGCGGTAAAAGTATACAGCGAAGCATCCTCCGCCTCATACGAACCACGCGGCAGACCCGCTTTAACACAAATATAGTCCAGATATTCGTCCAAATCCCAGCCCTGTTCAACCGGAACCTGAGGCAGCAGTACCCCCGAACGGCCGCCCCGCGTCAAATACAACCCGTGAACACCAACCTTAACCAGCCGGGGATCATCACACAGCCGCAGCGGAGAAAGCGCGGATATTTCAATATGACAACGCCCCAGCTCATCACGCCCCAACGGAGGAAAACGCGGATCACCAAACGCCGCTTCCCCAGCCATAACGCGCACCGTCTCCTCAAGCGGAAGACTCGCCGTCATTCTGCCGATACACCCCCGCAACTTCCCCCCGGTATGCAAAGTCACAAACGCCCCGCAAAGCTCCCGCAAAACCGGAAACTTCCCGCCGTCCGCCCGCCACCGGGGATTCCGCCCCTCCAGCCGCGCCGCAATACTCTCCCGCGCATCCGCCAGCAGCGCCGCCCGTTCTTCCTCGCCAATCCTCAAATCCATTTCCATCACATTATACCCCGTCTTTCCCAATTTGGCGATACCCGCTATTCGGCTTCGCCGAATAGCTTCGGAGTTTTGCCATACGGCAAAACTCCACACGTTCGTTGTATTAAAAAGGGGGGCTGTTTGGCTATCCGGCTTCGCCGGATAGCTCCGGAGTTTTCGCAGAGCGAAAACTCCACACATTTGTTGCCATAGATAGGGGGGCTGTTTCCCCACATTTTCCGACACACAGCCGCGGCATGGATGCCGCTGTTTTAATGGTTCTGTGTAGTTTTTTGCGAACGCAAAAAACTACATGGTTAAAAATCCGCATGGATGCGGATTTTTACCCCCCCGCCTTACGCTCCAGCCGCAAGCGGCTTGCGCTATCCCCGTGTTTGGGGAATGGGGAAGTTGTTGTACGCAATCTGATCGTGAAGGTAACGCGCTGAAATGTTTTTTAAATTAATTCACTATACATCTGGGCATGACTTTTTGATTACATCTATCCCGTAAAAAAGCGAACCCCTGATCTATACGCGCATAAATCAGGGGCGCTCTTCCTTCATTAAAATCGCCTGACAGGGCGGACTCTGATACTTTGCCGTTTTTGATTAGCTTCAGAAAAAATCGCTTCCCCATTTGTAGAGAAATTTTTGGCATAATTTCGATAATAACCAGACACTGTTGTCGACGACCAATACCAGCCGTTTGTCAAACCGCCAAGACCTTGCAAAAATAAATTGCCGTACATCCAGTTAAGCTCATCCATGCTTGGCACAAACCAGTCGTCAAAACCGTTTATTTGCAAATCAGCGCAATAGCGGACAGCGGTATTAAAACCGCCCCCGTTTTTGTCAAAGTCTTCGACAAGAGCTTGAGTGTTTTTTAAGCCGTCTCCAACTGCCCGGCCTGTCGTCTGTGACAGTAACTCTCTGTTACTGCCGTTTTGAGTATAAGGCGTTACCCAGAAATCAATAGCTTTTTCTGTTTCTTCCGGGGCCGCTTCCAAATACCGCCAACCGCCCTGGCTGTTTCCTTTGTCGTAGAAAATAAGCCCGCCGGCAGGCCCTGTGTCGCCGGCTTTGTAAGTTTGAGTTTCCGGTTCTGCCTGTGCCGCTGTTCTGGAACTTGACACCGCTGTACCGCTTGCGGCGGCAGCAGTGTTTTCCGTCAGCGCGGCAATTGTAATGCCATCGGGGATATTCCGGTTCCACTGCCCTTGCAGGGCGGCGGTCTGTACTTCAATCGCCTTTATATCCAGACGATACAACGCGCCTATTTTTCTCACCGAACCGGACACAATCGTCTGCGCTCCCAGCATCTTTCCTATCTCCTGCGCTGAATTGTCGTCCACATCGCCGGAAAGCTGAAAATTCAGTTCCTCACGAATCGCGTCAAGCTGCTGCCTGTCTACGACGGAGAACACGCCGTCATTGACAGCGTTCTTTGACAAGTCGCTCAGGATATATTCAGAAAGATCAGGGTAATCGCTTTGAATGTTAAGAAACACTGTTTTACTGCCCTGCGGTATCCTGCTGTTAAGGTAATCAGACGCTTCCCGGATTGATAAATCAAGCTCATCCGGCGCTGTAATTGTTTCGGGAGCGGATCCGCAGCTTAAAAAAATAACGGCAGCACAAAGTGCTGTTATTACAAGTCCTGTTAAATATTTTCTCATATTCATATTTTCCCTCCAAAAAATACCAATTTTTTCCCAAACTTCAATTTTGAGATTTATTCTCTTCTTTTTTCTCGTCTTCAACCGGCGGCATCCATGCGTAAAGCGTCCACTTTGGCAGCATCCCGAATAGAGCGCGTTTGTCATCCGGTAAATCTTTCAAATAACTATAGACAAGTTCCCGCACACACGACTTGTAATATTCGCCTTCGATTTCCGCGTCTAAATATTCCATGTCTTTGTAAGTTCTGGTATAGTCAGCGGTACGCCGTGCCAATCCGGTAATCGCCGAGGCATTTATTCCCGCTGAAACAGCGTTGGCTTTTACACATTCCAGAAAATCTTTTGACCACTTTGCAAGCTTGTGCTGTGATTCCCAACTGTCCGCAAAATTTGTAGAAGCGCCGCCCATTCGGAACGCGCTTTTCTCATCAAAATAAAAACTATCTGCCAGAGCGACCGTATAAAGACTGGTATGCTGCCTTTCTTCTTCCGTATGTTGCGTGTGCTTGCAGTTGTCACAAAGGAAATCATATATATCTATTCCTTCAATCCAGATATTTTTTATGTTCTTTTCTTTAGTTTTGGTTTTTATTCCATCATTCTTGAAACCGCTTGCGGCATAATTAATGAAATCTGGTGTTCCTTTCCATTTTGTCTCGGTGGTTGTAGTGGTAGTATGTGTCTCCTTATTTGATTCCATCTTTTTTACAATGACATTCGACGCCGTAAGTCCCCAAGCGTGCGGACAGCCGCATATTGGACATTCAAGTCCCAGGCCGTTGACTCCGGAAAACTTCATCAGTGAATGCCTTGTCATAGGCAATGTGATTACGATACCAATTCCCAAAAAAATAGCATTTATGATGGCGGCTATGACAGCGTTATTGTCGAATATCCCTTCATACTTTACAAAACTTCGGATGATTCTCGCCAATAATCCCCCGCCCAACAACCCGGCAACTGCGGCAACTATGATAATAATTCGCACAGTTTTAACGGCAGATTTCACACGGAGAGGCTCAGGATCGCGGTTTTGGTTTATCCAATTCTCTAACCACGGGAATTCCGCGCGTTTTAACGCATAGTATGAGGCATAATTTCTTTTGATTATTTTTGTGAATAAAATACAGATAATCACAGCAGTTATCAAAGGAAGCATACGGAGCAAATCTAATAGAAATCCTTTTTGTTTTGATTCTTTTAATGCGAGTTCTCTTGTTTCAATGCTTGTCCCTGTTTCTCCCGCAAAATTATCGCGTTCTACATATATTATTTTCCCTTGATATTCGACAGAAACTTTCATGGGAGTAAAGGCGTATTCCTTTGCTATTACTTCTGTTCCGTCAGGCACTGTGCCGGATGGGGAACTTGCCGATGAGTCTCCGTACCAGGGCACATTTCCGCTGCCGTCAATTGATTTTAGGACATAAGTTCTGCCTAAAGAAATTCTATTTGGATCATTGCTTTGAAACGAGGACGCAAAAGACATAAACAAACCCTGTAACAGCAGTATCGCTATAAGAACGGCGGCGGCAATAGCGATTATTTTGTGTTTCTTTACCATCGTTACTATGGTTTCTCTTATGTTCTTAAAATTCATTAAATCTCCTTTACGGTTTATTGCTCCGTCAGCATTTTTTTTATTAAGCTCTCCCTATTATGGGAGATATTTGAGTTTTATCTGGTAAATACTTCTTCCATCGAAGACCTTGAACTCGCTGTCAGCTTCTGTGTAAGCAACACCCAAAACGGTTTTCCATTTGAATTTATTTTTAGGCAAGCCTTCCGTAGAACCGGGTTTTATCCCGCCCGCCAGTTTACAAAAATGATATTATTAGGGAATCGTTTTTTCTACCTGTAAAATTTACAGGTAAGGCATTTTTGAGGAATATTTACCTACTAAACATAGTAGGTTGGCCGGTTTTTTTGAAAATCGTAACGAACAAACAACCGTACCCTTCAGCTGCTTTTGGAGTATTTAACCAGCAATTCAGTACGGCTTTGAATCCCCAGTTTGCTGTAAATATTTTTTATGTGAAAATTAACTCCCGAATAACTCAATTTCAGGACATAGGCGATTTGTTTTATGCTCACATCGGTTAAGAGCATATCAAAAATCTCTCTCTCCCGTGGAGAAAGCACAGCGCCGCAGGCAATAGCGACTCTGTCCGGCGTTTCATTTTCCGGCTTGGCGTTTTTTGCTTTCCGGCGGCGGGTTTTTATTACCGCAATGAAAAATACCGCGCAGACGAATACCGCAAAGGCGGCAATCACGATCAAATGTCTCCGGCTTTCCGCGACAGGATTATCCCATGTTTCATCTTCGCCGAAAACGCCGTTAGCCACCGCCGATCCGGTGTAACTCAAAAAATCAGTTTCAAAAACCGTATCGTTTCTGAACCGGGACATGGGCTTATCAGTCAACGCAACCGAAAGCGCGTGTCCATAGTATTTAGGAGAACCAACGCCGAAAATAACCGTGTTTCGATAAGCGCTAGGAGCATTCTTGCCGAAAATAATGCCCCCTGTTTTGCTGAATGAACCACGGCTGCCCGTGTGAAAGCCGCCTCCCGCGCGGTAAGCGGTGTTACCCATGATGAGCCCGCCTTCCATTTTGAAAAACGCAAAACCCGAAATATACACTCCGCCGCCGCAGGATACCGGATTTTGAGTATTGTTAATATTTCCCTTAATAACTCCGCCCTTCATAATAAATTCAGCCTGATTTTCAATGCTGCCTTCAAAAGTGCGAATATACACGCCCGCCCCGTTTCGATACGGATGAGTTCCGTCAGTTCCGCTTACATTATAATTGTTTTGAAGCGTTACATTATCGTACATAATTAATTTTGAATGCTGCCCGTTTACTGCCGCCAAAGGCGCAAGCGCTTCAATAGACGGTGAATTCAAATAACCGCCGTCTATGACAATGCTGCCTTCCATATTCGCTTTCCCAAGACTGAGACTTGCGTGATTTCCGTTTACCCAAAAAAGCGGATATTCCAAAAGACCGCTGCCCCGCCGGATACTTTTGTCGCCGCCGCTTACAAGCCGTATATGTTTTCCCTCGTCAACAATAATGGGACTGTCCAGAATACAATCCCTCAGCAGAATAATTTCATCGGGCGCGTCTACCGATGTTCCCCTTGCGGACTCAAAAGCTTCGTTCAACGTGGCATAAAAAAACTCTGTTCCATTTTCTATACGGCTGGCAATTACGCTGCCAGCATCCGGCGCTAAGGTATCGGCAGAGACTGAAAAAGAAAGCGCAAAAAACAATACAAAAAAACATCCGGTACTTCTGAGGAAGCACATTTTAGATTTACGCATAAATTATACAATAATGCTATCATCATTTATGTAATGTGACAAGTTTGCCAACCAGGGCAAACGCATGAATAAGAAAGGGGGGACACTTTCCCCGCGTTTTTCTGCAAACAGAAACATTTACCCTGTCCCCCCTTACGTCTCCGCCCGCTATCGCGGGCTACGCCTATCCCCCAACTATCCGGCTTCGCCGGTGACACCATAATACGTTTACTACCCGGATAGTTTTGTCATTCCGGGCTTGACCCGGAATCTCCGGCGTAATAAAAGGTATTATACCGCAGGGCCGAGCCCCGCACCCGCCGCATTAAACCTTTCGTTTCCTCACTCGCTCGATCATGCCCGCGCTAGCGCGGGCGCGATCTCGCTCCGTTCGTCAATAATGCGGAGATTCTGGCTTTCGCCGCAGGCGAATGACCGGGGGATAGCGTCAGACTTGCTTCGGGTTGAAAACCCTCCGCAAGTCTTTAGGGAGTTTTGCGCTGGGCGCAGAACTCCACGCAATAATGGGAGCAAGGCTGGAGCGTAAGGGGGGCGGACGATAAATGTTTCGGTATGCCGGAAAATGTGTGGAAACAGCCCCCCTATTAATGGCAACAAATGTGTGGAGTTTTCGCGGAGCGAAAACTCCGGAGCTATCCGGCGAAGCCGGATAGCCAAATAGCCCCCCTTTCATTTACAACAGACGAACGCATCGAAAAAGCTGATGAGACAGGGGTATTCATAGATTTGTTAAAACGATATGCTGGTGTAATGAAACACTCTTTTATAATGTTTTTTTGCGCGGTTTTTTTGTGTTCCCTGTTTTTGGGGAGTTGTAAAGATTCCGGTCAGGCGGCTTCCGCTTCTACTGAGGCGAATTTTGACAAAGATGCTAGTTATGCGCTGGGCATGAATTTGGGGGGAAGCCTGAGAAGCGACAGTATATTTCCCGACATGGATGAATTTTTCCGGGGGCTGACGGACTCTTTGAATGGAAAAGAGACGCGCTTGACTATGGATCAGGCGATGGCGGCCTTGAATAAAGCTATTGACGACAGAATGGCCGCTGATAACGCGGATGCTGTGCAAAAAGAAATTGACTATCTTGCGGAAAACAGCAAAAAAGAAGGTGTGAAAATAACGGCGAGTGGTCTGCAATACGAGGTTCTTGCCGAGGGCGCGGGGTCTAAACCTGTGGCGAGTGATACGGTGCGGGTCAACTATGAAGGCACATTTACTGACGGCAGTGTTTTCGACAGCTCTTATTCACGAGGGCAGCCGGCGGAATTTGCTTTGGCGGGAGTTATTCCCGGCTGGACTGAAGGTATGCAATTGATGAGTGAAGGCGCGAAATATCGTTTTTACGTTCCTTCGGCTCTCGGCTACGGCGCGGCGGGTATTCCCCAGATGATACCTCCCTACGCGACGCTGGTTTTTGAGGTTGAACTGCTCTCTATCGTAAAGTAGCGAAAGTAGCGTATGAAAAAGTTTTTATTGATAAGCTGTCTTGCGGTTTGCGCGTTGAGCGCGTATGCCCGACCTGTCCGGGAAGAGTATGAAATCGCCGGAGAAAAAGCGGACGATAGTTATGCTTTCGGTATGTTGTGGGGCATGGAATTTTTGTCCGCCGGTTTGGAGCTGGATTATGCCGCTTTTACCGAAGGCATGAAAGCCGCGATGGAAAAGAGCGAAACCAGATTTACGGCGGAAGAAGCCGTAGAGATGGCTCAGGCTTTCTTTCAGGAAGCGGAGGAAAGACGGAACGAAGAGAGCCGTGTTAAGGAAATCGAGTTTCTTACTGAAAACGGGGCGCGGCCTGAAGTGAAGACTACGTCTTCCGGTCTGCAATATGAGCCGCTTTCCGAAGGTGACGGGGCGAAACCTGTGGAAACCGATATTGTCAGGGTGCATTACGAGGGGACTCTTGTTGACGGCACGGTTTTTGACAGTTCGTATGTCCACGGAGAGCCGGTGGAATTTCCTTTGAACCAGGTGATCGCGGGCTGGACTGAAGGTCTTCAATTGATGAATACCGGCGGCAAGTACCGTTTTTACATTCCGTCAGCTCTGGCTTACGGCAGCCGGGGAGCAAGTCCCGCCATTCCTCCGTATTCTACGCTGATTTTTACTGTTGAACTTCTTGAGATAATCACTCCTGAAGGCGCGGAAGCAGAAACTGTCGAACCGGAATCTGAAACGGAAACCGGAGAACCGGAAGAAGCCGAAGAATCGGAGACGCTCCCGGAGGAAGCCGGAGTCGTGGAAGCGGAAACTGTGGAAATGGAATCTGAAGCGGACACCGGAGAACCGGAAGAAGTCGAAGAAGCGGAGACGCTCCCGGAGGAAGCCGGAGACATGGAAGCGGAAACAGTGGAACCGGAAGCGGACACTGGAGAAGCGGAAGAACCGGAGACGCTCTCGTAGGGGCGCCGGACGTTTATTTTCCGGAGCGGGACGGATAGCTTTGGGCGCGGCCTACTGCGGCAGAATGATGACGCGGACTTTGATGTCCCGTTCCGCTACGGCGCTATCGGTCATTTCTTTGGTGATCCTTCCGCGCGCGCGGGGATGCGGCGGGGCGTCGCCGATGAGTATCATCAGGCGGGATTCGCTTGCCCAGGGAAATTTGACAGCGCCGTCATGCAGGGCTTCGTAGACGGCTTCGGGAATGTCCCTGCCGCCGCCGACACGGATTGCGTTCAGATTGCGCTGGAACACATCAAAGTCGGCGGTAAACGGAATCTCTCTGGTTAGATATTCTTCGTAATAATCTTTGTACAAAATCATTCCCGTTCTGAATGACGCAAATTCTCTGGTAATTTCTTGTAACACGGGAATAAGTCCTTTTCGCACTTCGTCAATGTCATCACGCATACTGCCTGTCGTGTCCAGACAAATGACCAGATCGAGACTTTCGCCTTCTTCTTCCACAAGTGTTTCCCGGATTCGTTCCAGAAGATCGTTCGGACCAGTTGAATAGACTGGTTCACTGCCGCCTGTTTTGGCGATCTCGGTAAAAGCCTCAACGGTGTCCGGCATATAATTGCTTTCGGGCGGGCCGGGCAGGGGCTGCTGGGTTACTTGCAGGGTAAACGGATTGTCTTTGAATGCGTCATAGTAATCGCCGTAAGGCAGGGCGAAAGCGCGTATGTTCAGGTAAGTTCCGTCTGTGATGTATACTTCGCCGTTCCGCCCGCCTTCGTATCCGTAATAGAGAATGTAGGGAATATAGATGTGAAAAGCCTGGCCGAATTCCTCGTCCGCTTCAACGGTCGAATCGATCAGCGAGTACACGCGGCTTTCCGGCGGAATGGGCACGCCATCCAGAAGACGAATTTCATCGCCGTTTATGGGATTCCATTCAAGCGCCCGGTAGGCGTAATTATCCTCCCGCAGGGTTGGATCGCGGGTTGATTCGGTGAGAAGCACTGACGCGATGTCTCCCCTTGCGCGAATAAAAAGATGAAACCCGCCGTCCACTCTCTGTTCAAACCGAAGGTCTCCGGGCGACAGGCTCAAGTCCTGGGCATAAAGGCCGGCGGCTATCAACAGAAAAACCGCCACACACGGCATACTTCTAGACATACGTTTATTATCGGAACAGGTGGTGTTCAATATAACGCCATTGTTTGTCTTGCGGGGAAGTATGTCGCGGCGGGGAAGCTGCGGACGGCCTAGAGGCGGGTTTTGTGGCGTTCGGCGAAACCGGTGATGTTTTGGAACTCCAGCGGGGAGCCATCGTCGAGTGTTACTTTCCCGGAAAAAGAGCCGCAGACTTGCCGCCGTGTGCTGGAGAAAAACAGTATACGGCTGCGTTCTATGCGTTCCTGATGAGGGGTGAACGTCATCTCAAGTCTGTTGTCGTTGCTGGTAAAACGCCAGGGGGCAAGCCAGTCCGCCGGGGGAATGTGGAAAGTGACCTGATCGAGTTTGTGGAGTTTGCCGTCGACAAAAAAGGCGTTTTCTGTGCCTGCCGAGGAATCCGCCGAGCCGTAACCGACGCTGAATCCGGCAAGCCGGTCGCCGGCCATTCCGCAGGCCGATGCCCAGTAGCGGACATCGGAGCGGGGGCGGACTCCTCGTTTCCAGTCAAAAATCCCCCATGATTTTCCCCGCGTAAACAGAATTTCCGTTGTGCCGAGCTGGATAACTCCTTCTACGGTGTACCACGGCGAACGGCGCGAATACCGGAACGCGCTTTTTTCCCTCGGCCAGGGCATATTGGTACAGAGGGATTCCGCGCCGGACGGCCCCGTCAAAACGAGTTCTCCCCTTAGACTGCGGTGATGGCCAAAGTGGGGAAAATCCGCTCTGATAATTCTGATGCCCCCTTCCATCAGCACACAGTCAAGGCTTGATTTTTTGTGTTTGTGTTTGATGGAGCCGGCTTCGCTTCCCGGCGGCAGTTCGTAAGAGCCCATCGGAAAAAGAGTCTGGAAAACATGCGTTGATCGTTTTTTGTCTGTCAGGGAAATAACGGTAATACCTGTGTAACCTAAGTAGCCTTCGTCTCTGATCTCAAAAATTACCATGTGGGAAGGGCAATAGACGATGTACCTGTCGGACTCCGAGATGTGTCTGCGGGATGCCCATACGAGAGCGGGATCGTAAAACAGGCCGGGCTGTCGTGACCAGCCGAAATTGTGGGGAAGACCTTGGTCGTTTAACGCCGGGATGGGCGTGGTAAATTCAGTTTCCGGCATTGGTGTCCGTATACAGCGGGTTTATGGCTAACGCCGCGCTGCCCAGCAAAAGCCCCATACCTAGAGGAAGGTAGCCGTAATTTATTAAGTTGTTTCTCAGTTGTCCGTCCATTTCGGCGGGCGAGTATATGGCGGAGCCTTGCAAAGCGATGCCGGTGATCGACAGGGCGATACCGGTAATCAGAATGATGTTCTTTGCGCGGCTCATTTTTTTATTACGTGAATTGTCCGCAGGGACAAATTGTATCTTTTCGATGACTCTGGGAACTGTCTGTTGTTCCAGCGCGGAAGTTTCGGGCGCTGCCGGAATCGCGGGCGCGGGTTCATAGGCGGATGAAGCGGGCTGGGCGGAGAGAAGCGGCATACCGCCTGAAAAGTTATGGCGGTTCCAGTATCGTATGATGTCGTTATCTACTGGTCTGCGTTCAATGTATGAAAGTGGATTCATTGTTTCTATTGATAATGATTCATATTCGTTTACGGCAAACTTCGGCGTTGAGCCGGCCGCCGCGATTCCCGGAGAGAGCGGGGGAATGAGTTCGGGTCTTCCGCTGAAACAGTAAATTTTTAGCGCCGGTTCTCCGCGTGTCAGAGATGATTCTGCGGTGTTGACGATAAAATCGACGCCGGTGTCGCCCCTGCGAAAGACCGCTTGCGCTTGTCCCGCTTTTATGTACACGATATTTCCTTCTCCGAGGCTGCCGGCGGTGGAAAGCCTGACGCGGCCATACAGAAGCGTGAAAGATACGGAGCCGCTTTCCGGTCCCGCGCCGTCTGAAATCAACGAGGTGTTTTCGGCAATTTTAATTCGGGTTCCGCCGGGTTCAAGGCGCAGTTCGACGAAACTGCTTTGTCCGGTTTGGAGTATATCTTCGCGGCGCATACTCAGGCCGCTGGCTGTCAGTCTGCCGCCCTGATAGACTTGCCGTCTGCCGCCGGATGTCAGCGCGAATTCTCCGCCTTCGGTAAAGGAAATCTGGGCTTCCTGGGCAAATGCTGAAAACGCGAGTCCGATAAAAAGCGCGCCGCAGACAAGTGATCCACGAACGCCGTTTTTTGCGGCAAATAAAATATATCTTGCGAACATCGTTTGCATATTACTCATTTACTATAGTATTATACAAGGGAATTTAAGGGCGGGCAAGCGGCGGCGTGTAGGGCGCGGGGGAGCTGGGGAATGGGGAATTGGGAGTAGGGAGTGTTGTTAGAAATCTGATCGTGAAAGTAACACGCGCAGACAGCGAACAAGAATCTTAATTCCCTATTCCCCAGTCCCCAGTCCTCAAACTGGGGGATAGCGTCAGACTTGCTTCGGGTTGAAAACCCTTCGCAAGTCTTTAGGGAGTTTTGCGCTGGGCGCAAAACTCCACGCAATAATGGGAGCAAGGCTGGAGCGTAAGGGGGGCGGGCGGGAAACGCTGCTGTATGCGGGTGGCCGTTTGGAAACAGCCCCCCTTTCTTGGTTATATAGGAGTTGATGTGGATTATTCGGGTATGAAGGCGCTGGTGATGGGGCTGGGGCTGCATGGGGGCGGGCTTGAAACGGCGGCTTTTTTGGTTCGGCATGGGGCGGCGGTCACGGTGACTGATTTGCGGGATGAGGCGGCGCTGGCTCCTTCGATTGAGCGGCTGGACGCGGTGTGCGCGGCTTGTGGGACGGCTGTCCGGTATGTGCTGGGGCGGCATGAGACGGGGGATTTTGCGGGCGCGGATATGGTTGTAAAAAATCCGGGTGTGCCTGTGGATTCTCCGTTTTTGAAGGCGGCGCGGTGTGTTGAAACTGATATTTCGCTTTTTTTGCGGGATTGTCCGGCGCGGATTACGGCGGTTACTGGCTCGAAGGGTAAGTCAAGCACGGCTTCGGCGATTCACTGGACGCTAAAACAGGCGCGTAAGCGGTCTATGGCGGCTTCGAGGGCGTATCTTGGGGGGAATATTACGGTGTCGCCGTTGACTTTTCTTGATGAATTGCGGGCGGACGATGATGTTGTGCTGGAATTGTCGAGTTGGCAGCTGGGAGACTTGTGGGGGAGGGTGAGGCCGGGTGGTTTGCCGCTTTTGAAGCCTAAGGTGGCGGTTCTGACGGCGATTATGCCGGATCATCTGGACAGGTATGTTGATATGGACGCATACGTTGACGACAAGCGGGTGATTTACCGGGGGCAGGACGGGAGCGATTTTACGATTGCGGGCGGCGGTGTGTGGGGCGAGAGTTTCCGGGCGGAAAGCCGGGGGAGGCCGCTGGTTTATTTTGGGTCTCCGCTTGGGGAGGGGATTTCGGGCGGCTGGTTTGACGGGACGGACAGTCCTGGTTTTGCCCGTTTTTGCGATGAGCCTCCGGCAGGGATTGCCGCCGGGGAAATTGTTGAGCTGGTTCCTGAAAGGCCGTTAGTGCCCGGCGTTCATCAGAAGATGAATCTGCTTGCGGCGGGGCTTGCCGCGCTTGCGCTGGGTGTGGACGGCGGCGTGATACGGGAAAATCTGGGGAGTTTTCCGGGGATTGAGCACCGGCTGGAATTTTTTCACGAGGCGAACGGCGCGAAGTATTACAATGACAGCGCGGCGACAATCCCGGAAGCGGCGGCGGCGGCAGTGGAAGCGCTGGGAAGCCGCTCTCCGGTGGTGCTGGTGACAGGCGGCACGGACAAAAATCTGGATTTTGCGCCGCTGGTAGAGGCGGCGAAGGCGGCGAAGGCGGTTATTTTGCTGGACGGCTCAGGCAGCGGGAAGCTGACGCAGCTTTTTGAGGCACAGGGTGTCGCTTATTTGGGGCCGTTTGACAGTGTTGAAAAAGCGGTTCTGGCGGCGGCGGGCGCGGCGGCGGCTGGGGACAGCGTTGTTCTTTCGCCGGGCTGCGCGAGTTTCGGCATGTTTCTGAACGAGTTTGACCGGGGACGTAAATGGAAAGACGCGGTGGCGCGTTTTGCGTGACGGGGCCGGGAACAGGAATTGGAACGGGAACGAGAATGAATATAGAAATGGATTTGGAAACGCTGACTGCGCGGGCGGAAATCATTCGGAAGATTCGCCGCTTTTTTGACGGGAAAAATTATCTTGAGCTGGACACGCCGCTGCTTGCGCCTGATCTTATTCCCGAATCGTGTCTTGAGGTTTTTGAAACGCGGCGCATGATGCCCGGCGGAAAGGACGCGCTTTCCCGCTGGCTTGTTCCGTCTCCCGAAATCTGGATGAAAAAAATTATTGCGCGTCACCGGACAAGCGTGTACCAGATTTGCAAATGTTTCCGTAACGGGGAATCGTCCGGGCATCTGCACAGCCCGGAATTTACTATGCTGGAATATTATACGATGGACGCGGATTATATGGATTCGCTTGCCGTGACCGAAGCGCTTTTCACGTATCTTTCGCCTGACTGCGGCGCTTTCAACCGCATAACAATGGCGGAGGCGTTCGGACGCTGGGCGGGCTTTGATTTGTTTGAGGCGGCCGCGAAAAAGGGAGGCATGGAAACCGAGGCGCGAAGGCTGGGGCTTGATCCGATGCCCGGTCTTGATGTTCCCGCCCTGTACGATTTGATTTTCATTCACGCAGTCGAGCCAAACCTGAAAGAGCTGGGGCTGACCGCGCTTGTCGATTATCCGGCGTTTGTCCCCACTCTGGCACGAAAAAACGGAAACACAACGGAACGCTGGGAATTGTACGGGCAAGGCATAGAGCTGGCAAACTGCTATTCCGAGGAAACAGACCCGCGTGAGGTACGTCTTTTTTTTGAGAGTGAGGCCGCGTCAAAAGAAAAATCCGCGCTTGTGCCGCACTGCGTGGATCATGACTACTGGAAAAATTTTCTGCCGTCCGAAGACCGGCGTTCCGGCGAATTCCGGGGCTTTCCGCGCTGTTCCGGTGTCGCGCTGGGCGTGGATCGCCTGATCATGCTGCTGACCGGAAAGCGGACAATTGACGCGGTTTTACCGTTTCCTGTTGTGTAAAGAGCGCAGGGAAGGGGGGACACTTTCCACACGTTTTTTGGCATTATTTCTGCTGGAGTTTTTGCGAACGCAAAAACTCCGAGGTTAAAAATCCGCAAGGATGCGGATTTTTAACCCACCCCCTTACGCTCCAGCCGCGCTTTGCGCGTCTTGCGCTATCCCCCAAATCAGGGAGAATTAGCAAGGAGCAGTGAGCAAAGCCTTGCTGAGTTATCAGAGCGTATTACTTTCACGATCAGATTACAAACAACAAATTCCTATAGAAAAACTAACCGCAAGCCAGTATGATATTTACGAATGAATATTTGTAATAAAGAGGTGATAACAATGAAAAAGGTGGCATTATCGTTACTGTTATTTGTGGTAGCGGTTGCTTTGTGCGCTCAGAGTGGTGAAAACACAAGGCCTCCCGTGAACTTTGTGTTGGTGGAAGGTGGGACATTCCAGATGGGGAGCAATAACGGTTACGACGATGAGAAGCCTGCGCATCAGGTAACGGTAAAAAGTTTTTACATGAGCAAGTACGAAGTGACACAGAAAGAATGGGTAGAGGTGATGGGTAGTAACCGTTATTATAAGGGAGACAATCGCCCGGTAGAGAGTGTGAGCTGGAATGAAGCGGTAGAGTATTGCAATAGACGGAGTCAGAAAGAAGGGCTAACCCAGGCGTACCGGAATAGTGGTGGTGTGATAGTGTGTGATTTCAACGCGAACGGATATAGATTGCCGACAGAAGCGGAATGGGAATACGCGGCAAAGGGCGGAAACAAGGATTTAATGACGTATGAATATTCGGGGAGTAATAGCGCGGAGACAGTTGCGTGGTATAAAGACAACAGTGGAGGCAGCACACATGACGTAGGAATGAAAGCGCCGAACAGTTTGGGTATATATGACATGAGTGGTAATGTGTGGGAATGGTGCTGGGACTGGTATGGGTCATATGGAAGCGGGGCGCAGACCGATCCCGTAGGCGCGTCTTCGGGGTCTTACCGCGTGGCTCGCGGCGGGAGCTGGTACTATTCGGCTCAGTTCGTGCGTTCGACGTTCCGGAATTACCTCGCTCCGTCTTTCCGGTACGTCAATCTGGGCATCCGTCTCGTTTGCCCCCAGTTTTAATGGCTCAAGCCGGGTGTAGGCCGGGGCCGCCCGCGCCAACAGAGTTGGCGCAAGCGGCAGGGAGCAATAGACTGGAAATTGGGAATACATAATATGCGTTTACTGCAACATGACGGTGTTGGTAAAGATTTGGTTGGCCTGATGAAGCTGATTGCATTAGTTTCATCAGAAGAATAGAAAAAATTCTAAAATTATTGAAGGAGAGTGTATGTCCGGTATGAATCATCCGTTTTTAGGCGGAAAAGTTGCTTATGATAGTTTGAACGCAAAACAGCAAGAATCTTATAATCTTCAGAAAGTTTCATCAATACTTGCTGAATATGGGTATTTAGTTATCAAGCTATCAGATGATTGGAATGGCGCGGATTTTATCGCGTTGGGATTTGAGAGTGATAAGTATCCAAAGGAACATAAGTTTTTGAAGGTACAATTGAAAGGCAGATTGGGTTTTTTCAAAAAATATCTAAACAAAGATTTGTACATTTGTTTTTATTATCAAAAAACAGAAAGTTGGTATTTATACCCGCACGATAAACTATGTGAGATGATAATGAAAAAACATGAGGACACGATCGCTTGGAAAAATGAAGAGGAATATCATTTTCCAAATATTTCAAAAGAATACATAGAAATACTTGAAGAGTATAAAATATAGGGGGACTGACGCAATAGTGCCTGTCACTTAAAAGGTCTAGTGTCGTTGCGGCACGGGGGATAGTCCGCGATAGCGGTCTCGGACGTAAGGGGGACACGATAAATATTTCGGTGTGCCAGAAAATGTCCCCCCTTTCTTCATTACAACAAAGGCGTGGAGTTTTGCCGTATGGAAAAACTCCGAATATAAATACCCCGCGCTGTCTCTGCCGGAACGTTCCATCAGATATACTTCGGCTTCGACAGGCAAAAAAGCCCTGCCGAAATCGGTCGGCAAAGCGGAGCGGTAACTGAGGGTGTACAGGGGACTCGGCGTTTTTCCAATGCCGCGAACCATCGCCTCGCCGCCGGTTGCCTCGCACAGATAGCGGATTGAATCGGACGGGGAAGACCCGCCGGCAATGACCGCGTGAAAAATAATGCCGTTATTGGCAAGATAGGCGGCCAGCTCGGAAAGGCTGTACTGCTCAAATGCCGCGCCGCCCGGATCGCCTGAACCGACATAAATTATCGCCCGTTTTTTTTCGCCCGCAAGTAAATCGGCGGCGGCCAGGCGCAAGCCCTGATCAAAACGCCAGCGGCTGCTGTACGATGCCGCCGTTCCTCTCGCCGCGTTCTCCAGAGCCTGCGCGGGCGGGCTTTCGTGCCGCTCGCGCTGCGGCTGGACTCCCGCTGAAATCACGGAAACAATTTTTCCCTGTTCGCCGAGCGCGTTGTTGACATCACGCGCCGCCGCCGCGAATTCATCCCGCAAATTCGCGGTAAGCGCCGAACGCTCCATCAACAGCGATACATTGACCGCGTTCGAGCGGGAAGCGGGGGTATGAAAGTTTTGTTCACTGACAGCTCTGCCCTGCTCACTCAGCAAAAAGTTGAGGCTTTCCAGACCGACAACAGGCCGGCGCAGTCTGTCTTCAACGCTCAGCTCCACAGTGACAAGCGGAAACTGCTCAACCGAAACCCGCTGTATCTGCACAAAAAGCCCGGACGCGATGTCTTCGCTCCGTGTCAGCACAGAAACTTCACCAGCCTCAAAATTGGCGGCGAGGATATTGCCGTTTTTATCCATGCCAGCCCCGGAAATGCGGACTCTCTGACTTCCCAAAACTCCCAGTTCGCGCGTTATCGCCGAGCCGGTGTCGATCATGAGTACGCGATTGGCGTCCGCCGCGAGCAGTTTGCCGCCAGAAAGAAATCTGAGGCTTTCCGGGCCGAGAAGTCCTTCCGATATGAAGATTCCCAGATAAGTTCCGTTCCGGTCAAACGTGTAAATCCGCTTTGCCGCCTGATCCGCCGCGTAAATCTTCCCGCCGCCGGCGGCAATTCCCGTGGGAGAAAGAAATCCGGGAAACTGCGCGTTTTTGCTCCCGAAAGATAAAATAAAAGCCCCGTCCGGGTCAAATTTTGAAATCCGGCTATTACCATAATCCCCCACGTACAGATAGCCTTCTTCATCAACCGCCATGTGCTGCGGCCCGATAAACATGCCGTTTCCCCGACCGCTGGAGCCAATGTAAGCCAGCCAGTTTCCTTCGCTGTCGAGAATACTGACCCTGTTCCCCCGGTATTCGGAAAGATACAGCCTGCCGTCAAGTCCCTGTACAAGGTCGTAAGGCCGGTCGAAACCGTTCAACGGCCCCCGTTTTCTATCTTTGACAATGCCATTGACATCGATTCTGACAATTTCATTGCTGCCGTAAGCCACAACCCACACGGAGCCGTCATCGCGGGGCAGCACCGCCGTAGGCTGCCTAAACAGCACATAATCCTCGTAACGCCCCGGATAGCGGCCAGCCTCAACATACCGGACATCATCGTCCGCAAGGGGCAGCAGGATACGGCGGTTCGCCACCGTCTCAATGCGGTTTGATAAAAGCAGCCCCTCCCCGCTGTTCCTGCCGTACACCGATTCGGCTGCGCGCCACTGTCTGAGGGCGGTTTCCTCAAAACCCGAACGGTAATAAGCTCTGCCGAGCCAGTCCAGAATAATTCCCTCGTTGGGCCGGAACGCGAGCGCCCGCTCAAAAGAAAGTATCGCCTCGTTAAAAGCATAACGGTTGAATGCTTGCACTCCAAGACGGAATTCAGCGGCGGCGTTGACGGCTGAAGTATTGTTTCCGCCGGTTACGAGCGAGCCGTCCGCAGCTTGCGCCGTCAAGAAACAGGGCGCGAAAAGCAGGGCAAAACTCAAAACGGCACAATTACGCGCAGTCATCATACTCCTCCGGTCGCAATCCTGAAATGCTCCTTGATTTCTTTTTCCTCAGGCGATATTTCCAGCGCCCGGCGGAGCCATGTGCGGGCTTCCAGCAGTTCCCCGCTTTTGAAATACGCCCAACCCAGAGAATCAAGATAAGCGGGATTTTGAGGCTTTTTATCCACCGCTTTCCGGCACAACCGCAATCCCCGCATCACATCAATATCGGTATCGGCCAGAATATACCCCAAACTGTTCATTGCCGTAGCATTATCTTCATCGAGATCAAGAGCTTTTTCGTAGAATTCCACCGCGTTTTTGTAACGCTTTTGCGTCCACGCGGCATAGGCCAGCGTATTATACAAGAGGGCGGACTCAAAACCGCTGATTTGCAGCCGTTTCAGTTCAAATTCCGCCATCTTCGAGCGCTTAGTCATAACGTAAATATAAGCCAGCGTCATTCGGCACTGGTAAATACGCATAACATCCTGCTCGCCCGTAACAACCTGCTCCAGATATAAAAGCGCTTCATCGTAACGGGACAATTTCGTATAACAAAGCCCCAGATAATAGGCAAGCTCGAAATTCTCTTCATCATCGAAATTGCTGGTATCAACCAGCAAAAGTTCGCGCAGAGCCAAATCCCACCGCTTCATGCGGAAAAGCCGTATCCCCTCCCGGAGTTTGCCATCGGAAAGCCGTTTGCCGTCCGAATGCCGCTTTTCTCCCGAAGGATTTTTCTCCTCCGAAGGCCGTTTGCCGCCAGAAAGCCATTTTCCGCCGGAAGACGGCTTGTCATCTGCCATTACGCTTTTTCCTTTTTTTCCCTTACATCTTCCATTGACACCGGATAAATAAAAACAGAACTCATGGATGCGTAATTACCGGCAACCGCCTCGTAATCAGAACCCGGCGCGTGAACTGCGCCCGTTTTTCCGCCCTCAGTAAAACAATACACCCCGCCGCTTGCGGGTTTAAAAACCGTCACAGAATCATTATAGCGCCGCCGCGCCGGAAAAGCCGGACGAAAGCCGAGAGGCGGCTCTTCCCGGTTAGGAAAATTGACATTAATAAAAGTATCGGCTTTCCAGAAAGCCCGCATTTCCTCAAGATTTTCAACCGCGAAAGAGACAACCGTCTCCCAGTACCAGCGCTCCCCCTCGACAAGAGAAAGCGCCAGAGCGGGAATTCCGAAAAAAACCGCCTGCCGCGCCGCCGCCGCCGTCCCCGAATAGACAATATCAGTACCCAGATTCGCCCCCCGGTTGATGCCGGAAATGACCAAATCCGGCTTGGAATCACCCATCGGAGGCAGCCCCCCCATCAACGCCAGAATCACGCAATCCGCGGGCGTTCCCGAACAAGACCAGGTATCCTCTTCAATTTCAGTCAGCTTGCACGGGCCATTCAAAAAAGAAATCGCGTGGGAAACACCGGAACGGTTACAGTCCGGGGCAAGCGTAAACACCCGGTGTCCGGCAACCCGCAAAGCCCCGGCAAGAAGACTGATACCGGGAGAAGAAACACCGTCATCATTGGTCAAAAGAATATTCATGTAAACGCCCCGCCGCTTACGCAGAAACCAGCCGTCTGCCGGTTGCGATTTTTACTTCGTAAATTACCGGATGAAAACCGAAAATGCGCTCGTAATCTTCAAGCCGTTTTTTGTATTCGGCGACAGCGCTGTCCCGGATAATCGTATACGTACAGCCGCCAAAACCCTGCCCGGTCATTCGAGAGCCAAGCACGCCTTCGGTTTCCTGCGCCCGTTTTACCAGCCAGTCAATCTCCGGGCAGCTCACCTCATACAAATCCCGCAGACTTTCGTGAGAATGAAACAAAATTTTTGAAAAAGCAGCCAAATCAGCGCGTTTCAGCGCGTCCTCCGCGTCATACGCCCGCCTGATTTCCTGCACAACATGCAAACACCGCCGCCTGATTTCCTCCGGCAAATCCCCCATCGACTCCACCAAGTCCGTCGTAACATAATCCCGGAAACTAGCCCCCGTCCGCTTTTGCGACAACAACTCAAGCCCCTTTTTGATGTCACGCAGCCGCTGGGCAAGCTCAGTATCAACCCCCATCCGGGGCACACGAGAATCCATAATGAGAATTTTATAGCGGGTAAAAGGCGACTTAACCCGGACAACCTCCCGCGTCGCCTCGTCAATCAGCAATAACTGATCCTTGCGGGCGGAAAAACTGACCAGATAATCCACAATCTCCGGCTCTTTCCCGAAAAACAGCAAATGAGCAGCGCAAAGCCTGTCAATCAACTCCCGCTCGCCAATAGCCGCCTGAAAAAACCCCCGCAATGCAGTCACCGCCGCAACCTCAATCGCGGAAGACGAAGCCAGCCCCACATGCTGCGGAATATCCCCGGCAAGAGTAAAATTCAGCCCCTTAACCGAATACCCCAGATCGGCGAAAATATGAATAGCTACCTTAATATAATTTGCCCAACGATCTTCTCGCTTGTATTTCAAATTGATCAGAGTCGTGCGCTTGCGTTCCCCCAAATCCGCCGCGTAAAAACGGAGAGAATTGTCCTTTCTTAGACTTACCGCCACCCGTATCCAGCGGTCAATCGCGGCAGAGAGAAATAAACCGGCCTTGGGCTCTCCGTGCTCGCCTAAAAGATGCATCCTTCCAGGAGCTTCGGCGATAACCACGCGATCCAATCGGTCAGATTCTGTCTCGTATTCCGCGCGATGGACGGGACCAATGTCCAGCATTTACGCAAACCTCATCTCTTTTAATACAAGCGGGTGGACACAGCCCCAGAAACCGCTAAAATCAGCCAAAACACCCCGGAAACACCGGATTTTCAGCAGTTGCTTCATTATAGACAAAAAAACTATTTTGTTCAATAAAAACCAACAAATATTTACCCTGATTTTACCCTCTTCTCAATAAAATCACCAATTTTCACCTAAAAAAGGAGGCAATTCGCCTCCGGCGAATTACCCCGGAGTTTTGCCATACGGCAAAACTCCACAAATTTACCACAATAAAAGGGGGGCTGTTTCCAAACGGCCACCCGCACACAGCCACATCCCCCGCCCGCCCCCCTTACGCTCCAGCCTCGCAAAGCGCGGCTTCCACTATCCCCGCATGTGAAAATGGTGTCAGTCACCAAAAAGGTCTAGTGTTGTTGCGGCGTGGATACGCTATATGTGTGGCCACCGCGTTTTCCGCCCGGATAGTTTTGTCATTCCGGGCTTGACCCGGAATCTCCGCCGTTTTTTTGCGGAGCTTCTGGCTTTCGCCAGAATGACAAAAGAGTCGACCGTCATTTTTTTTGATACGACAAATGCGTAGAAAATGCGCCTCATTTTTTATGACGCTTGAGCATTTTTGCCACAGAGATTTCTTTCATGCGTTTTCGGGACGGCGCGTCTATTTTTTTTCTTTCAATTTTGAGGCAATGGCGCGTTCCACCGCCGCCGCGATTATCTGCTCAACATCGTGGATAATAGACTTGTGAAGCCGCTCTAACTCCTCCGCCGGGGACGGCGACACAGCAAACAATTGATGATTTTTTATTTCCAGCGCTCCGGCAAGTTTTTCCAGAACGCCCGGAGTCGGAAATTTACGTGAAACTTCTATCATTGCAAGAAATGGTGTGGAAATTCCGGCTTTTTCAGCCAGTTTTTCCTGTGATAAACCGAGTTTTCGCCGGTTTTCCTTGATGTTTTTTGCCAGAATATCCCGAATGTTTGGCTCTACTATTTTCATATCCTATAAAGAAATAATAAGTGCTTATAAGGCATTGACAAGTATCATATAGTAAATTATAATTAACTTTAAGGCTCTTTTCGCGCATTATTTCAGTTCTACGGAAGCGAACGCGAAAACTCCCCGGCATGAAGAAAAAAAATAGATTGAGGAAAATTTATGAAAAAAGCGTCTTTTGGCGCGGCAGCGAAAATCAGCACAAGCGATATAGCACAGACATACACGCGAAATATCGCAAACACCGATTTGACTTATAAAGACCAGTTATTGAGGATAAGTGCCTCTGTACAGGAAATTATGCAATATCCGTCCGGGAGTGATTATCCGCGTTTTGAAGGCACGGGTTCACCATCAAAAATCGCGAGTTTATCATAACGCCGCAAACCGACGGCGACAGTGCCGGCGTTCCAACGCCGGCAGACAGCATAAATATCAAAACATCGCTCGTGCCCCGGTCGTCCTCTGTCGATATGACGCGCCTGTACTCAGGCAAAAGTTACGAGATGCTTCTCCGGTTTACCAATATTGGCGAAGACATTTGCCGCGCAATGGAATACGCGCTTACGCTGTCTTCTGGAATAGAGGTGACAGAAATTGGCGATTCGATATTGGCTTCCATTTTGCCGGAGACAACAAGAGAAGTTGAATTGACTGTCAAATGCGGGGCAATTTCTGACGTATTTGAATTCAAAACTATTGAAATTAATACTGTGGATATAGATGGAAAAACATGGCGGGATTCTATTTTGGTAAAAATAAATAAAGAACCCGTAGTTTTCAATATACGATCAAGCAAGGCGGTAAACGGCGTGGTAATTGTTCCCAATGGCAAGCCCTACTATTTTAAGACCGCCTATTTGAGCAGTAATTTGTATGCCGCGGCTGTCCGTGTTCCCAAATATCAAGACGATTATCTGGTGGTTTTTTCGGGAGGAGCGTCTGCGGATACCGAGGCAATATATTCATTTGCGGTAGATAAAATTCCCGCCGTAAATCTGGACAGTTTAGGCTTAGCCGCGCTGACAAAATATAGACCAAATGACACAGAAGCGCTGGCGGCGGAGATATTATCCAGCGAAGAAGTCTATGCCTATCTCCCGATGAACGAAGCCAATTACTACAGAGTACGAATTGGGAATTAATTTATACAAAAACAAGTTTCTAGGCGGCCTGCCCCGGCGGGCGGTTTAGGCAAACATCAGAAATCAATGATTAACGTAAAAGACTACACGCTCTGTCTATGCCTGATTTTGTCTTTAAGAACAGAACACAAATATGGTCTGATCGAATTCATAATAATGGCAGATATTTTTCGTTCTTGTTTAACCGAAATACTGTCTTTATCCCGCTTATTAAACATCTTCAGCAAGAATCTATAATCAACTTCGGGGTTATTCCTATTGTAACTATTGGACTGAAAGACATTCTCATTATAGAAATACTTCAGAAGCCTCCGAGAGAAAAAATCACTTGAGAGCGTGATAAACTTCCTGTTCTCGATTGCATGAAGCAATTTAAACAACTGCTCCTTTATGGAAACATCCTCATCAAGGTCTTTCCGTTCAAATTTCTTTATACAGGAGCTTCCTATCGGATACAGATTATTGCCGTTTTTGATGTTGCGTATCGTGAAAAGATAGCGGAGTTTTTCTTTTCCGCAAACACAGGAAGATTGAAGAGTTTCATCTTCTTCACAGTCAAAGACCTCCCACTCAAGTCTGGCATTCTCCCAATCCGACGCATCAGATTCATCTATGACACGCTGAATTAAGTTTGTGTAGTAACTACTGCTTTTGCTGAAACACATCTCTATCTTCACCTCCGAAGTAGGGAAATACATTTATCGCCGAGGGCAGACACACAGCCGGCGGAAAAATGCGGGTTTCGCAAAAAAATATGTTCAATGATCAGGTCGTCCAAGACAACCGCTTCTGTACAGGAAATTATATAGCATCCGTCCGGGAAAAAAACAAGTTTCTAGGCGGCCGCCCCGGCGAATTACTCATTCGTCGGTTACTGCAAACACCACATATTCGTCTATCGCTTGTTTTTCGTCATCGTTGAAATTCCGCATAATTTCCTCGATTCTGTCCATCGTATACCGCGATACTCTCACCGTTATTTTCCCCGCCTCAATCATCAGATCAACGCCGATTTTTAATCCCGCCTCCGTGAATTTTCCCAGAGCGTCAATCGCCTTTCTTATGCCTTCATTTTCTTTTACTTGCCTATAACCTTCTTCGACAGATTCTCCGATTGACTCGCCCACAGCGGCGGTTGTTTCCCCAACTTGTTCCAAAAACGGAATGCTGGCATCAATTAGATTTCGAGCTTTGTCCCAGAGATTCGCGTTGACTATATCCCTGCGTTCAATAACAATACTCGCCGCCTCAACGTCCCAAGTCTGCCTTCTTTTCGCGTACTGCCGCTCGTCCGTGCCCGCCAGAATAATATTATACAAAACATTTCTTTTCACCGGCATTACAACCGAAGTATTGTTTTCCATATTTCTGACCAGTTTTTCCGGCTCTTTATCCGATTCCGTTTCCTCAATAATTATCTGGGTAATATGCGCTCCGGTTTTATTCTCGATAGTAAGCTCGCACATATCCTTCCCGCCGCCCGCGAAAACCGACAGCGGAAAAAGCAGACAGCCCAGAAAAAAAACAGCCAAAACAATTTTACGCATACCACTCCCTCCTTCAAAGACTGAAAACAATATTACCACAACATTCACATAGAAACAATCAGCGATTCCGCATAAGCCCAGAAGGGGGAGCACACAACCCGCCAGTACGCGCATTTTCCCCAAATAGACGCGCCGTCCCGAAAACGCATGAAAGAAATCTCTGTGGCAAAAATGCTCAAGCGTTATAAAAAATGATTGTTGACTTTTGTCATTCTGGCGAAAGCCAGAATCTCCGCAAAAAAACGGCGGAGATTCCGGGTCAAGCCCGGAATGACAAAACTATCGAACCACACATATAGCGTATCCCCGCCGCAACTACGCTAGACTTTTTCGGTGACTGACACCTTTTAATAATACGCGCAGACAGCGAACGGCAAATTCCCCAGTCCCCACTCCCTATTCCCCAAACAAGGGGATAGTGGAAGCCGCGCTTTGCGCGGCTGGAGCGT
>QMCE01000273.1_pt1 | contig 29948 bp, 27 predicted proteins | sample 1821851 | NCBI WGS metagenome assembly QMCE01 (sample SAMN09453174, study PRJNA476694) | Termite gut metagenome, whole genome shotgun sequencing project. | isolation source: worker | host: Odontotermes sp. | place: South Africa:Pretoria | collected 2016-01-28 | reverse complement strand
TGGAGCAGGTCGTGTAGCAGCCTGGGTTTCCGACGAGCTTCGCTTCCTTAATAGCGCTCCGATGCAGCTCCGGCAGGCCGTAGACGCTTTCCTTTAAAAGCGCGGGGGAGGAATGCTCCTCGCCGTACCATTTCGCGTAAACGCTCGCTTCGTCGTAGCGGAAGTCGCCCGAAAGGTCGATCACCCGAAGCCCCTTCTTGTACAGCGCGGGGATAACTTCCTTCGAAGCGCCGTGCGGCAGGGATGTAAACGCGACGTCCGAATCCGCGGCGATACGGTCGATATCCAGCTCCTCCAAAACGGGCAGGCTTTCGTCCAGTCCTGTATATACGTCGCTTAGGCGCTTGCCCGCGAATGATCGTGAAATTAAATGCATAATCTGCACTTCTTTATGCATACTGAGCAGCCGCGAGAGCTCCGCGCCAGCATAGCCTGTCGCGCCTAAGATACTTACACGAATCACCGACGATACCTCCGATGGGTTGATGTGGATGATTATACATCAGAGTGTTTGAATATGCAATACCGATTTGCGATTTTTTATAAAATAAATATTTAAAATATGCATAACAATTCAAAAAGGCGGCAACGCCACCTTTTTGAATTGCGCAATATTTGTTAAGCGGGAGGCTTATTATAGCCATTATCTCCGAAGGGCTTTAGCTTTTCAAGCCACTTTCCCTCCATCTGGCGCACCTCGTAGCGCACGTCGGGCATATCCTCAGTGCTCTTCTCCTCCAGCACCGCGTAGCGGAAAGCTTTTGGGCCGAACTCGTTCCAGTCCGTTTGCAACGCGAGGTTCATATGCCGCCCCATATCGAGCTGTGTGCGCTGCGACGCCCATTTGTTCTTCAAATTCGGGAAGCCCATGACGAAGAGCTTGCCGTTTGTCTCATTTTTAATTTGCACGACGCCCATCATCGTCTTCTGCTGCTTATATGCTTCGAGCAATTCCTTGCGTTTTTGCTTTTCCATGTATATATTCCCTTTCAAATGATTTTTGGATTCCAAGAATAGAGCCTATGAAAAGCTCTCTGGCTCGTGCTGTGCGCTTTCGCGCGAAGGTTAGTCAATCACTAACTGATTCTTGGCGTTTTCCGCAAACCATTTGTTTCGCTGCATCTTGCTCATGCGCCGATTATAGCACGGCTTTCGAGATGTGGCAAAAGAAAACTGCCGGATTAGTGATTTTGTGTAGGGGCGAACTGTGTTCGCCCGCGACCCAATGACGCAACCCAAACCACTCGGTATAAATCCGCCTTTTATGGGGATCATTAATACAGCAAAAAATGGTAATGAGTGGAAGGTGGAATGGATGGATAATAATAAACGCGACGCTTATTTCAGGCGTGAGTTCTATGGGGGGCGCAGCGGCCTGGCGCGCGCGCTGGATGTAATCGTTTTACGCATAACGATATTCGCGGCGGCGTACGTGGCGCTTGCGTTCTATGTGCGCCCTCCGTGGCTTGCGCTCCTGCTAGCCGTGGTGATAGCGGCGATGTTCTCGGTTATAACGCATATGCTGAACCGATCGCGCTATGAGAAATTCGTACAGAAGAGCATGGACGACCTGCTCGGCGATTATCTGGTCGAGCGATTGCTGATGATGCCGAAGGATCAGCTGCGCGCCGTCGCGGAGGCGTATACGCTGAAGCTCCCGAATGTGCTCGACCTCTGGGAACAGGACGGGAGCCTGCTTGCGCGCCGCGAGGACGGAAGCTATTTGCTGGTCGGTATGCTGCAAAGGGCCAAAGACCCGGTCAGCGCTGACGAGCTGCTCGTCTTCTACCGCACGGCGTTGGAATGCTCGGCAAACGGGCTTTTGCTCTATTCGACGGCCGCATTCGCAGAGGAGACTGAAGCGCTGGCGAAGCGCCTTTCGATGCCGGTTTCGCTGTTTCCGCCCAAGCGCCTGATCGAGCTTGCCAGGGAGGCGGAGCTGCTGCCCTCCGACGCAGAGGTTGAAGAGGCGCTCGACGTCATAATCGCCCAAAAGCGCGAGCAGAGCGTATCGCTGAAAAAGGCCGCGTTCCTCGGCAATGGCAGGCGGTACGTAATGTGCGCGATCGTCCTCGCGTTCGCGAGCGTGCTGACGGGCTACTACGTCTATTATCCGATCTTCGCGGCGATTTGCGCGTCTATGGGCTTGATGACCTGGTGGCTCAACCGCGAGAAAGCCGCGCAGGGCGCAGCGGAACAGCAGGGCGCGCAGACCGCGCCGTAAATTCCAAACATAGTTGACAGGGGCCGGTGTAGTCGCCGGCCCTTGCTATGTGTATGCCCGCTCTGGTTTTCGCCAGCTCGCAATTGGACTTGCCAAAAAATTGAGGTCGTGCTATAATTGCCTGGGATTGGGGCAGGGAAGCCAAATTTACTGTGTGTCCAGGAGAGTGGGTGCAAATCCCACTCTTTATTATTGACCCAAACTTGCGGCGTATTTGTTGGCGTACGTAGTGATGCGAAGGAGGACTGAAGCGGGCTTGGCAGGCATAGAATCGGCGGTAGAGAGCTTGGTCAAGGGGCCTGTCGAGGCGCTCGGATATGAGCTTGTGGAGGTTTCCTTCAAGAAGGAAGGCGGCGTCCACGTCTTGACGGTATTTATCGATAAAGAGGGCGGCGTTACGCTGGACGACTGCGTACTCGTCAACAATACCGTCGAGCCTTTGATCGACGAGGCCGATCCTATTTCGACGTCCTATACGTTCTCGGTATCGTCGCCTGGGATCGACAGGCCGATTGTAACGGAGCGCGATTTCGAGCGCGGCGTTGGAAAGACCGTCGTGGTCAAGCTTTACAAAGCGCGCGACAAGAAAAAAGAGTTCGTTGGCGTTTTGGCCGCCTACAGCGATCAAAGCGTTACGATAACGCAGGGCGAAAAGCAAGTCGAGTTCGAACGGCGCGAAGTGGCGCTGATCAAGCCGCATATCACATTTTGATGGAGGATAAACGGAGATGAACGCGGAATTTATTGATGCTCTGAATACGATTGAAAAAGAACGCGGAATCAACAAAGAGATTTTAATCGACGCGATCGAATCGGCGCTCATTTCGGCCTATAAGCGCAACTACGGCACCTCCAACAACGTGCGCGTCGAGGTCAACCGCGATACCGGCGAGGTGCAGGTTTTCGCGTCCAAAACCGTAGTGGAGACGATCGAAAACGCCAATGCCGAGATGACGCTCGAAGAGGCGCAGGAGATAAACAAGCTCTATCAGCTCGGCGACGTAATCGAAGAAGAGGCGATGCCAAAGGATTTTGGCCGCATCGCCGCGCAAACGGCCAAGCAGGTCGTCGTGCAGCGTATCCGCGAGGCGGAGCGCGGCGTCATCTTCGACGAGTTCATCGAAAAAGAAAACGAGCTTTTGACCGCGATAGTCCAGCAGACGGATAAGAACGGCGTCTACGTCGAGCTCGGGCGTACGGAAGGCCTATTGCCGCCGAACGAGACGATTCAGGGCGAGGAGTATAACGCCAACGACAGGCTGAAGGTCTACGTCCTCGAAGTGCGCAAGATGCCCAAAGGCCCGCAGATACTCGTATCCCGGACGCATCCGGGCCTCGTCAAGCGCCTGTTCGAATTGGAAGTGCCTGAAATTCAGCTGGGCGTAGTGCAGATAAAGAGCATCGCCCGCGAGGCCGGTTCACGCACGAAGATCGCCGTCGCGTCTACCGACCCCCAAGTTGATCCCGTCGGCGCGTGCGTCGGCCAAAAAGGCATACGCGTCGAGCGTATTGTGGGTGAACTTTTTAACGAAAAGATCGATATTATCGAATGGAGCGGCGATCCGGCGATGTTCATTGCGAAGGCGCTCAGCCCTGCGCGCGTCATCCTAGTCCAGATCAACGAGGCGGATAAGGCGGCGCGCGTCATCGTGCCGGATAATCAGCTTTCGCTCGCGATCGGCAGGGAAGGCCAGAACGCCCGGCTCGCCGCGAAGCTTACGGGCTGGAAAATCGACATAAAGAGCCAGGCGCAGGCGCAGGACGCGCTTTTGGAGAATTTTTAATCTTAGGGTGGTTTGCCGGTGCAAAAACGGAAGACGCCGATGCGCATGTGCGTCGGCTGCCGCGTAATGATGGAGAAAAAGGCGCTCAAACGCGTCGTGCGCTCGCCGGAGGGCGCGGTAAGCATAGACGCGATTGGGAAAGCGCCGGGGCGCGGCGCGTATGTTTGCTCGCAGCCATGCTTGGAGCGCGCGGTAAAGACGCGCGCGCTGGAACGTGCGCTGGGGCAAAAGATCGATGAAGGCGTCCTAAGCGGCTTGAAGGAGGCGCTCGAAGCTATTGGCCAGCCTTGATACGCTGCTCGGGTTCTGCGTAAAGTCCGGTAAGCTCGCGCTCGGCGCGGAAGCGTGCCGTAAGGCGGTTTCCGGCGGAAAGGCCAGTCTCGCGCTGCTGTCGCCGACGGCGTCCGCGAATACCCGGAAGGAATTTGAGGCGCTGTGCGCAAGGTCGGGCGTCCCGCTGTTGACGGAGCACGATTTTTCCGGCGCGATAGGCAGGCCGGCCTGCAAGACGGCGGCGGTCGTCGAGCAAGGGTTTGCTAAAACTATACAAACGGCATATGACTCGGTATATCCGAGAAATATATGATTTAGATACCGGCATCGCCGGGGACAACAAAATCGGAGGTCTGAATGTCCACGCTGAAAGTACACGAAACCATCAAAGAGCTGAACGAGCGCGCGAGCGATCTTTTTGAGCGCCTGAAAAAGGCCCAAAACGAAGCTGCGAACACGTATCAGGCGGCAAAACGAGTAGAAAAGGACTGGCGGGATCTGACGATGCGCCAGCAGCGTGAACAGGAGGAGGCCGAGGCGGCCGCGCGGCTTAGGGAGCTTATCATGAGCGATTCTGAGGAGTTGCCCGAAGTACCGATGACGGTGCCCGATTTCATCGAATTGCCCTTGGACGCTCTGGGAGAGCCGGTCATTCCGCCGGAGCCGCAGGAGACAGAGAAGGCCGAGGCCGTCGCCGCCCCTGAAAAGCGCGACGAAGAACCCAAAGCTTCCGCCGCGGCAGCGCCGCCGCAGCAACCCGAAACCGAAAAACCGGCGCAAACGGTCAAGGCGTCTGAAACACCAAGCGAAGCGCCACCCGAGGCGAACCGGCCACAAATACAGGAGCGTCCCGCGGAAGCGCCGCGCTTTGAACAGCGCGCTCCGAGGGAACCTCGCCCGCAGGGTCAGCAGAGCGGCTTTGCACCTCGCCCGCAGGGACAACAAAACGGCTATGCCCCGCGTCCGCAAGGTCAGCAAGGCGGCTACGCGCCGCGTCCGCAGGGGCAGCAGGGCGGTTATTCGCCACGTCCACAGGGGCAGCAGGGCGGCTACGCGCCGCGTCCGCAAGGGCAGCAGAGCGGCTACGCGCCGCGTCCGCAAGGGCAGCAGGGCGGATATGCGCCGCGTCCACAAGGGCAGGGCGGCTATGCGCCGCGCCCACAGGGACAGCAAGGCGCTCAGCGTCCAGGCTTCGCCCCACGTCCGCAGGGGCAGGGCGGCTTTGCGCCGCGCCCGCAGGCTGGAGGCTTTAGCCCCAGGCCGCAGGGCGGAGCGCGTCCGGGGCCCAGCGGAGCGGCATCGGGCGGCGGCAAGGAAAAGGTCAGCAATTACGATCCGAACAGGAGCAATTATTCGCGCTCGTATGAAGCTGACAGAAAGACGAAGAACCGCAAGGCGCAGTTAAAAGAAGCCGCGCCGAGCCTCAGCGCCGCCTGGGACGACGAGCGTACGAACCGCAGGCGTCCGAAGAAGCAACAGATTATTTCAAGGCCGGAGCCAATCAAAATAGAAAAGGCGGTCATCACAACGGAAGTCATTACAGTAAAGGCGCTGTCCGAAAAGATCGGCAAGCCCGCCGCCGAAATCATCAAAAAGCTGTTCCTGATAGGGACGCTCGCGACGATCAACCAAGAGATCGATTTCGATACCTGCGCGCTTATCGCTCAGGACTACGGCATCGAGCTTGAATTTAAGCCCGAGAAGACATTCGAGGACGTTTTGCAGGAATCCGCCGCCGATACGGAAGAGGAGACGGGCGAGATGGTTTCCCGCCCGCCGGTCGTCACGATCATGGGCCACGTCGATCACGGCAAGACCTCGCTGCTCGACGCGATTCGCGATTCGCGCGTCGTCAGCGGCGAAGCCGGAGGCATTACGCAGCATATAGGCGCTTACACGGTCGATATGAACGGCCGCAGCATCACCTTTATCGACACGCCCGGCCACGAGGCGTTTACCTCGATGCGCGCGCGCGGCGCGCAGGTTACGGATATCGCGATTCTCGTCGTCGCGGCGGACGACGGCGTCATGCCGCAGACGATAGAGGCGATCAACCACGCCAAAGCCGCTGGCGTGCCGATTATCGTCGCGATCAATAAGATCGACAAGGCCGACGCCGATCCCGACAGGATCAAGCAGCAGCTTACCGAATACGAGCTCGTCTCCGAAGAGTGGGGCGGCGATACGATATGCGTGCCCGTCTCCGCGACGACGCACCAGGGCCTCGACACTCTGATGGAGATGATCATACTCGTCGCCGACATGCGCGAGTTAAAGGCGAACCCGAACCGCATGGCGCGCGGTACGATTATCGAAGCGCAGCTCGACAAGGGCCGCGGCCCCGTCGCGACGGTGCTCGTCCAGAACGGCACGCTAAAGGTCGGCGATACGGTCGTCGCTGGTACGGCTTATGGCCGCATCCGCGCGATGATGACGGACAAGGGCGAGCGCGTAGAGACTGCCGGACCGTCGCAGCCGGTTGAGGTGCTCGGCTTCTCCGAGGTGCCGGACGCGGGCGACCAGCTCAACGCCGTCGAGGTCGATAGGCTTTCGCGCCAGGTCGCCGAGGAGCGCAGGGATAAGATCAAGGCCGCGCAGATCAAGCAGTCCGCGAAGGTCACGCTGGACGATCTGTTCCAGAAGATCAGCGAGGGCAACCTCAAAGACCTGAACCTTATCGTCAAGGCCGACGTTCAGGGCAGCGTCGAAGCCGTCAAGCAGGCGCTCGAAAAGGTCAGCAACGAGGAGGTGCGCGTGCGCGTAATCCACGGCGCGGTCGGCGCGATAACCGAAGCGGACGTCATGCTCGCCGGAACCGCGAACGCTATAATCATCGGCTTCAACGTGCGCCCCAACGCTTCCGCGCGCGCCGTTGCAGATAAAGAAAAGATCGATGTAAGGCTCTACAGGGTCATCTACCAGGCGATTGAGGACGTCGAAAAGGCCATCAAGGGTATGCTCGCGCCCGAATTCAAGGACGTGGACATCGGGCACGTCGAGGTGCGCCAAATCTTCAAGGTCTCCAGCATCGGCACGATTGCGGGCTGCTACGTGCAGGACGGCAAGATCACCCGCAGCTCGAAGATACGCGTCGTGCGCGATGGTACGGTTATCCACGACGGCCTGCTCGATTCGCTCAAGCGCTTCAAGGACGACGCGAAGGAGGTCGCCGCAGGCTACGAATGCGGCGTCGGCCTCGCGAACTTCAACGATATAAAAGAGGGCGATATCTTCGAAGCGTACATAACCGAGGAAGTGAAAAGGTAATGCGCGACACGCGTTCCGACCGCATGAACGAGGAGTTCAAAAAGGCGATCAGCGAAGCCATCCGCAACGATCTGAAGGATCCGCGCGTGAGCGAGATGTGCACCGTTTCGCGCGTGGAGGTTACGAAGGATCTGAAGCACGCGAAGGTCTACATAAGCGTCTACGCGGAGGAGGAACAGCGCAAGGCCTCGATCCAGGCGCTTCGCAACGCGGCGGGCTTCCTCGGCCACGCGGTATCGGCGTATATAGACGTCCGGCGTATGCCGTCCTTCCATTTTGAACTCGATGAGACAATCGCGTACAGCATTCATATCGCTAAGGTGATCGACGATATCCAAAAGCAGAGAAACCCCGCGAATGAGCCAGATGCATAACGAGCTCGCGGCAGCGCTGAAGCAAACGGACAATATCCTGCTCGTGGCGCACGCTTCGCCGGACGGGGATACGATCGGCTCTACGTGCGCGCTTTTCGGCGCGTTGAAATCGCTGGGCAAGCGCGTCGCGATGACGTGCGATTCGCCCGCGCCTGCCGTATACGGCTTTCTTCCGTATGTGAAGGAAATGCGCCAGGGAGCCGATAAGCTCCCCTTCGAACCCGATTGCCTCGTGGCGGTGGACTGCGCCGATTTGCAGCGCCTGGGCTCGCTGAGCGCCGTATTCGCGCGTGTAAAGCATACGATCAACATCGATCATCACATGACTAACCCGGGCTTCGCGGAAAAGAGCTGGGTCGAACCCGGAGCGTCGAGCACAGGCGCGCTCGTTCTCAAGCTGATTAAAGCGCTCGGTTTAGATTTGAATCACGACCTGGCGCTCTGCGTATTCGTCGCTGTTTCGACCGATACGGGGCATTTTTCCTATTCCAATACAACGCCGGATACCTTCGCGGCGGCGGCCGAGCTTGCAGGATATGGGCTTGATATCGCGTCGGTTACGGACAGGCTCTACCGCGCGCGCTCGTTCTCGCGTACGAGGCTTAACGGCCTTATCCTCTCGCGCGTGGAACTATATGCGGAAGGCGCGTTGGGCATAAGCTGCGTCACGCGTGAGGAACTCAGCGCGCATGGCGGCGCGCCGGATATGGAAGGTATTATAGAGCAGATTCGTGATATCGATTCGGTAGAGACGGCTGTTCTATTCCGCGAAAAGGAAAAGACGGTCATAAAAGTGAGCCTGCGCTCCAAGCGCGATTTTGACGTGGGCGCGTTCGCGGCGCGCTATGGCGGCGGCGGGCATCAGCGCGCCGCGGGATGCACGGTCAACGGCGAGCTGGCCGAGGTAAAGGACGCGCTGATTAAGCAGCTGCTTGAAGCGATGGAAGATGGAGCAAAAACGGCAGCAACCGATGAATAAATCGAATTATTGTAGGGGCAAACCTTGTGTTTGCCCTATGGCAGATTTATCCCTGCACGGTATCATAAACGTATTCAAGCCGCCGGGGCCGACGTCGAGCGATATCGTCGTCGGGCTGAGGCGGCTTTTGGGCATAAAGCGGGTGGGGCATCTCGGCACGCTCGATCCGGGCGCGGCAGGCGTTCTGCCTGTCTGTGTCGGAAACGCGACGCGGCTTTTCGATATACTGATCGAAAAGCGTAAGACCTATATAGCGGAGATCGTCTTCGGCGTCGCGACGGCGACGCAGGACGCGTTCGGCGCGGCAGTTGAATACGGCAGCGCGGACGTGAGCGAACAGCGCTTGACGGAGGTATTACCACGATTTTTAGGGAAGATCGAGCAGACGCCCTCCGTCTACTCCGCGATCAAAGTCGGCGGCAAGCGTCAATACGAGCTTGCCAGACAGGGCGAAACGGCCGGCGCGAAAACGCGTAGCGCCGAAATTTATGAGCTTCAGCTGCTGGAACAGCTTGCGGAGGGCCGGTTCCTCATCCGCGTCGCGTGCTCGAAGGGGACGTATGTGCGTACGCTGATACATGATATCGGGCGCGCTCTGTGGACATACGCGCATATGGGCTTTCTTCTGCGAACCCAAAGCGGCCCGTTTACTATCGATACGGCGATTACGATCGAAGAGATTGCCGAATTGAGCGAACAAGGCAGGCTGAATGAAATCATCGTTAGGGCGGAGGATGTTTTAGCCGAGCTGCCCGCCGTGCGTGCGCCGCGCGACCGATTTATCCCGTTTACAAACGGTTTGAGTACAAATATCCGATTTGCGGAAGCAGAGCGCGCGATTATCGAGGGCGAAGCTTGCAGGCTGTATTGCGGCGGGGAGTTTTTAGGCGTTTGCGTCTTAAATGGTGAAGAATTCCGCTGGACGATAAGGCTGAATGAACAAATGATGCATGAAGCTGATTCCTGTAGGGACACGATATATCGTGTCCGTGACCCCAAATAATTTCTAATCCTGTAGGGGCGATTCACGAATCGCCCGCGACCCCGAACAGGACATTCATTATGGTTGTGATGGTCACGGATGCCATGTATGGCGTCCCTACACACGGGCGAATACAGTTCGCCCCTACAGATATAGCGTATACCTAAAACAAAACCTGGGAGTAACGAATGCAAAGCAAGGGCTGTACATTAATACTGGGGATGTTCGACGGCGTGCATATCGGGCATCGCGCGCTTATAGCGGCGGCGCGGAAGACGAACCGGCCGGTCGTCGCCTATACGTTCAACAATCATCCGCAGGCGGCGGTAAAAGGGATTGCGCCGCCCATGCTGATGACCAGCGAGGAAAAGCGCGATAAGCTGCTGGAGCTGGGCGTAGACAGGGTGGTCATGGAGACGTTTGACGCTAAGATGGCCGGGACGCCGGAGCACGAATATATTGAGCGGCTTTATTTGCGGTTCATGCCAAGCGCGATCATAGTCGGCTATAACCATACGTTCGGCGCGGGAGGCAAAGGCACGCCGGAGACCATTCGCGCTATGGCCTCAGGGCGCTATGAGGCCGTGACCGTCGCGCCGGTAGTCCTCGGCGGGCAGCCCGTTTCCAGTACGCGCATACGCGAGAGGCTTGCCGCGGGCGATTTGGCGCAAGCCGCAGAGCTGCTCGGCGAGCCGTATTGTCTCGAGGGCATTGTACAGCATGATACGGGCATTGGGACGCATATCGGCTTTCCGACCGCCAACATACCCGTTCCCCGCTACAAGCTGCTGCCGCCCAATGGGGTCTACGCGGTACGAGCGCGGCTTGAAAATCGGATTCTGCCGGGCGTGATGAATATCGGCGTAAAGCCGACCGTAACGGAGGCAAACAGGATCACGCTCGAAACGCACATGATCGGATTCGGCGGCGACGCCTACGGGAAACGCCTGAAGCTGGAGCTGCTGCGGTTTATCAGAAAAGAGAGACGCTTTGAATCCAAAGAAGCGCTGGCTGCGCAAATCGAATTTGACAGCACAGCTGCGCTGGAGTTATTCGAAAAATAATATTCACTTTCGCCTGATGCACATTTTTTTCGCTCATACGTATGATAAAGTAGCCGATTAACCGGCGATATTCGCGCAAAAGTCCGCGCAATTTATAAGGAGGACTAACGTATGAGTTGCTTCGGTGGTGGAGGGAATTCCATGTTGCTGCCCATCATTCTGATGTCTAGCTGCGGCGGCGGCTGCGGCGGCGGGCTCAGCAGGGGCATTGGTGCAGGCGGCTTGGAAGAGCTGATGATGATGATGCTCCTGATGCAGTGCTTAGGCGGCGGGAACGAATGCGGCCAGCCCAAGTGCTGCGAGAGCGATTGCTGCTGCTAAAGAAAATAAACAAAAGCTAGAGAACATAAGGAGGCCGTAATTCGGCCTTCAGGCACTCAAACGAAGGGGCTGCCGCTCTATAAAAAGCGGCGGCCCTTAGCTATTTATAGAGGCGTGATGATTGCATAACCAGAATCGGATTGTTATAATATTTATAGCATCGGACTTTTAACAATAATACAGACAGCGAGGATATTGGGAAAAGGACATGGAGTGGCTCAGCGCCGAAGCACTATATATTATAGGACTAGTATTGGTTGTAATGTATCTTGTCGTTGGGTTAGACGATTTTATCTGGGATATCGTCGCGATTGCCAAACGGGCTAATTATCGCGAGAATTTGATGAATATCCAGGAACTGAACGAGGTTCCGCCCAAGCTGCTGGCGTTTACAATCGCCGCGTGGCACGAGGATAACGTGCTCGGCAGCGTAATAGAAAATATCATTGAATCGACGCACTATCCGCGATCCATGTATCATATCTTCTTAGGCGTATACCCCAACGACGAGCCGACAGTCGAGGCCGCGCGCGCGCTGGCCGCGAAGTATCCGAACGTTCATGTCGTCGTAAACTTTAAGCCCGGGCCGACGTCTAAGGCGCAAAACATAAATTATGTTATCCAACAAATTAAAGTCTTCGAACGGGAGCGGAATTGGAAGTTCGCGTCGCTGACCGTACACGACTCCGAGGATGTAGTGCACCCCTATGAGCTGAAAGTCACAAGTTATCTGCTGGACAAGCACGAAGCCCTGCAATTTCCGCTCTTTCCGCTGATACAGATGCCTAAATTCAGCAATTTCTTCAAAAATCTTACGACCAGCACCTATGCCGACGAATTCGCCGAAAATCATTTTACGACTATGGTCGGCAGGTATCAAACCGGCGCGTTCGTGCCCTCCGCCGGGACAGGCTTTACGCTGTCGCGTAAGACGATCGATTCTTTCGAGGATGGGGAGGTTTTGCCCTCGGACAGCCTTACGGAGGATTACCGCCTGGCCCTGACGCTTTACGAAAAGGGCATTCAGATGTACTTCGTGCTTGAAAAGCTGCCCCGCGTTTCTGAAAGCGGGAAGATCGTATGGGATTTTATCGCTACGCGCTCCATGTTTCCGACGACGCTCAAAACCGCTATAAAGCAAAAGACGAGATGGATTTTGGGCATTACGATGCAGTCGTTTAAGCTTAAGGATGTTTTTAGGATTAAGGGCTTAAAGCTGGTAGGGCGCTACTCGATGTATAAGGATTTGAAGGCAAAGGTGGGCAATCTCGCGGCGTTTATGGGCTATCCGGTGTTCGCGTATGTCGTCGCGTCCATGTTCGTTCCGCTGACGCCGGTATATCCGATGTATTCGCTGTCGTGGTATTTCAGTATGCTCGTTACGGTGATGATGGCCGAGCGCCAGTTGTTCAGAGCTATTTCGATTTATAACGTTTATGGGCTGCGCAGTATGTTTTTTGCCGTGCTTTTGCCGCCCGTATTGCCGATCCGAATCCTTTGGGGCAACTTGATCAACTGGGTTGCAACCGTAAGGGCGTATAAACAGAGCATTTTTGGTACCGATAAGAGGCAAAAAAGCGCGAAAAAGGTCAAAAAAGAAAAGAATAAGAGTACAAAAAAGAAGTTTGCATGGGATAAAACGCATCATTATTTCCTTGAGAAATCAGTTTTAAAGCGTTATCATCGAAAATTAGGAGATATTTTATTAGAAAAGGGGTATGTTTCGCCAGATCAGCTGCAATCGGCGATATACGCGACCGCTGATACGAAGCAAAGCTTGGGCGGCTATTTTTTGCAGAACGGCGCGATAACGGAGCATCAGCTGCTTACTGCGCTGTCGGCAGTCAAACATATCCAATACTTCGAAATTGAAAATCTGGCCGACTATAATTTGGATGAGCTGGCGCCCTTTTTCGACCAAGAGCTGCTACATAAGCTCTTGGTAGCGCCTTTATTAAAAACGGAAACGGGGTTCGTGATCGCGTTTTGCGATAATAGCCAAGCGAAGGCTCAAACGATACTTCGCGAAAAATATAGTATTTCGGTTCACGCGGTTTTCGCGTCGCAGGATACCGTTGAGCAGGCTTTGGAGCGCATGTTTACAAAAGGGCGCGCTTATTCGCTGCTCCTCGCGCTAAGCGGCATAGGCACTATCAGCCGCGAGCGCGCCGACGCCGCTTTTGATAATGAGCGGGACGCCGTAGAACAAGCCTTGGAAGCTATATACTCGACCCCGATTGACGCCAAAAGCGCCTATTCGCTAATTTCGACGCTGTACGCGATAGGAATCACAAACATCGAGCAGGCGGTTATCGCGAACCGGTACAGGCGGGAATCGATTGAAGAAGCGCTGGAGCGCGTGCGCACGATTCCCGTCCGATTAGGCGGCGTGCGCGCGTATTCGCGGATACTGGCGTTATTTGCGGACGGAATCATTAACTATGAGCAGGTGATCATAGCGTTTAATTATAAGAACACTATGAACGCGCCGGAGGAAGATATCCTTCGTAATATGGGGCTTCTGACAAGCGGAGACCTGTCTGCCGAAGCAGTCGCTGAAGAAGAGGCCCCTGCGGAAGCAATTGAGAATGGAGAAATACATGAACAGAGGACGGCTTAAATTATTGCTGGCAGTAGTCGCTGTCATTATCATCGCCGCCATCAGCCTTGCGGCTATGTCCTTAGCTCGCTGGAATAATATAAAGCGAACGCGCGTGGCGGCGGCGTTCGTCACGAATCACATGATGATGAAAAATGGCGGCGTCCGTACGAACTACAAGAATCAGAACGTCACATACGGCTATCCGGGAGGCAGCGACGTACTCAGCGAGTCGCAGGGGCTGCTGATGCGCTTTGCGGTCGGGTCAAAGAACGAAGCCCTTTTTGCACAATTGCTGTCCTATGTAAAGAACGCGCTTCATACGGACGGCTTGCTGTCCTATCGCTACAGCGATAGCTTCGGCGTGTTTCCCGCTAATGCAGCTATCGATGATTTTCGCATTATACGCGCGCTGCTGGAGGCGGCGGACGCCTTTCACGATACGGAATACCGCGAGCTGGCTTTGACGTACGCGAACCAGCTGTACGGCACAAACGTTGAGGAGACGGCGCTGTACGATTATTATAATACGCAGTATGATCAGCGCGGTACGTTTTTGACGCTTTGCTACGCGGATTTTAAGACGATGGAGCTTTTAGGCGAAGCGGACGAACGGTGGATACCGATCATCGAGCGCGCGCAGTCCATAGTATTAGACGGCTATATCAGCGATGAATTCCCGCTGTTCGCCACATCCTACGACTATCCGTCCGATACCTACAACACCATGCGGATAGAGACGGCGCAGGCGTTGATGACCGTCGCCCATTTGGCGGAAATAGACGCTTGCCCGAGAGAGACGATAGCTTTCATAAAGGACGAGGTTTTGAAGGAGGAGCTTGTCGGCGCGTACAGCGCTTCAGGAGCGCCGCTGAGTAATATCCAGTCCACCGCGAATTACGCAATCGCCTCCATTATCGGCAAGCTCGCCGGCGATAAAGAGTTGCAGACGGCGGCGCTGGAGAGGATGGAGCAAATACAGATTATGGACAGCGGCGACCCGCTTTACGGCGCTTTTGGGGATTCCTACTCGCAGGAGGCCTACTCGTTCGACAACCTCTACGCCCTGCTTGCCCTGGAAGAGGCTTTCTAACAGAGTGTATTTGCTGTATAATCAAAGCGCGGCCTCTCACTATCGTGCAGAAAAAGAGAGGACGCTTACCAAAGAATCCGTTATTCTATCCCCAGGAAGTGAGATGCGCATGGAATGGCTTGAGCGGATGAACGACGCGCTCGAATACATGGAGAACAATTTGAGCGAGGAGATTTCGCTCGAAACGGCGGCGAAGCTCGCCTGCTCGTCGGTATATCATTTTCAGCGGATGTTCTCGTATATCGTGGGCGTGCCGCTGGCGGAGTATATCCGGCGCAGGCGGCTGACAAGGGCGGCGTTCGACTTACAGAGCGGCGATAAGGTGCTGGACGTAGCGCTGCGTTACGGCTACGATTCGCCCACTGCATTCAACAGGGCGTTCCAGGCCGTGCACGGGATCGCGCCTTCCGCCGCGCGCAGGATGGGCGCGAGGCTAAAGGCGTATCCGCGCGTCAGCTTCCAGATTAAAATCAAAGGGGAAGCGGAAATGGAGTACAGTATTGTAAAGAAAGAGGCGTTCCGTATCGTAGGCGTGCGCGAGCCGCTCGTGCTGGATCTTAGCTACAAGGCGCGGGATGATATGAAGATGGACGACGTCAGAGGCGCGTTCGAACGCGTGCCAAAGCTTTGGCAGGAAGCGGGGCAATCGGGCAAGATCGCTGAGATCTGCACGCTGATGAACAAGGAGCCGATGGGACTGCTCGGCGTGACCGCGTGCCAGGACAACGAGCAGAGCTATTATTACATCGCCGCCGCCACGGATAAGCCCGTGCCAAACGGCATGTTCGAGGCGATGATTCCCGCATGTACGTGGGCGATCTTCCCGGGTTCGGGGCTGCCCTCATCCATTCAGGGCTTGATGGAGCGCATCTACTCCGAGTGGCTGCCCGCCTCGGGCTACGAATGGGCTGAAGCGCCGGATATCGAGGTATATCTGGACGACAACCCCGTGAACATGCACTACGAGGTTTGGCTGCCTGTGGTTAAGAAATAATCCTTCCTTAACGCACATATTCCAGCCCGCTTCTTACGTATGCCTTCGTAAGCGTATTGAGCGGGCTGTAGTCTTCGATCGGGTTGCCGATGACCTCGATGCTCTCTAGCCAGGGAAGCGCGCGCACGAATCCGATGTCCGTGATATCGTTTTCCGAGAGCCAGATGTGTGTCAAATTGCGCTTTCCGGCCAGGACGGACACGTCCGTCAGCCGGTTGTGATCCAAGTCCAGCCATTGCAGGGCGTATGAATTCGCGAGCGGCGCGGCGCTGTCGATTTCGTTGTTCGCGGCGTAGAGCACGTTTAAATACGGCATATCCGCAAGCGGCGCGAGCGTCGTCAACCCCGCGTTTTCCGCCAGCAGCACGCGCAGATTTGGCAGCCGCGCGAAAGCGGCGAGCGACTGGCCGGGGTTGTGCCCCACATCGGCCTCTTCGAGCAATGTCATCCGCTCAAACGCGGCGAACGACGTAAGGTCGTTGCTCTTCACGACCAGCGCGCGCAGGTTTGGCAGCGCGGCGAGCGCGTCAATATTCGCAATCTGATTATATTCCAGATACAGGTATTCAAGCGCGCGAATGGAGCCGAGAGGCGTTATATCGGAGATGGAGTTATACGGCAGCTTCAGCTCCGTGAGCTTCGTCATGCCGGAGAGCGGCGCGAGGTCCTGACAGCGGTTTTCGGAGGCGTCGAGGTATTCGAGATTAGAAAGGCCGCTAAGCGGAGCGAGATCGCCGATGCGGTTGTTTGCTACTGTCAGCTGCCGGAGTTTTTGGAGGCGCTCGATGCCGTCCAGCCGCGTGACGCCGTTATCCGAGATGTCCAGCTCGGTCAACTCCGTGAAGCTCGACAGCGCGCCCACGATATCGCCGATGGTGTTTTCCAGCCGCAGCACGGTTAGGCTCTGTGGCAGCTTTTGCACCTCTTGCGCCGGGAGCGGGTTCGCGCCGATGTCCAGCTCGGACAGCGCGGACAGCTCCATTAGCGGCGACAGGTCGGCAATCCCGTTGCCGAAGAGGTCGAGGCTCACGAGCGAGGGCATATTCGACAATAGTGAGATGCTTTCGATACCGAGATTGCGGAGGCTTAGTTCCTCCAGAGGCAGGCCGTCGAGCTGTTCTATCGCGTTTGAGCGGTTGTCCGAAAGATCGAGTACGCGCAGAGCTTTCATGGCGGCGATTGGTTCAAAGCCTTCGATACGGTTTTGCCCGGCGAGCAGCGTTTCCAGCTCAACAGGCAGGGGAGACAGGTCGGTAATCTCATTGTTGGTTAGATTGAGGCTTTTAAGCCGCTGCATACCAGCCAGCGGCGATACGTCGCGTATCAGGTTATCGCTCAGATCGAGCTTTTCCAGGCCCGTAAGCACTTCGAGCGCGGAAACGCTGAAAAGGCTGTTGCCGTCAAGGTATAGCTCCGTAAGCCGCGTCATGGAGGAGAGCGCAGAAAGGTCGCCCAGCTCGTTGCGCGACAGCCGGAGCGAGGTTAGCTTTGGGGCGGCCTCATAAAGGCCTTCGAGCGAGAGCGATTTTTGGAACGAAACCGATAGCTCGGTCAGATTCGGAAAAAACGCCAAGTCGTTCAGATGCAGGATATCGCCGCGCTCGCGGCGCAGCGCGCCCAGCGCGTCGCGATAGCCATACGTGAAGATGTCGCCGCCGTAGATTTCGCTTTTGTCGTATTCGACGGCCGAAACGCCTGTGATATGCAGCTCGGTAACCTTAGCCAAATCGGAGAGCATCAGGTAGCCGTCCGGGATTTGTAGCGCTTCGCGCACGCAGCTTTCGAGCGCCATGTCAGCGAAGCGCACGACCGCGTCGTCCTCGGGCGCGATATCCGCGAAGCGCATAGCGTCGTCGTCTTCGGGCGCGTTCGCCGCGTCAACTTCATCCAGAACGGTTTCGCCGTCCGTTAGGACGGGCTGAGCCGCCCCGCCTTCGCTTTGGGCGCAGGCGCAGAGCGTGAGCAAGCATATTGCGGATATTAGCGCCAAAAGGCGCTTAAAATGCGTCTTCATAAAAAACTTCCATCAAAACCAGCCCCTCAGCCGGGGCGGTATCCGCGGCGGCGGCGCGGTTCTTTGCCGCCAGCACATCTTGCATGTGTCCGGGCGCGAGCCCTTTCCTGCCTATATGAAGCAACGTCCCCACGATGATGCGCACCATGTTGTACAAGAACCCGTTTCCAATTATATCATAGTTCAGCAGTCTGTCCAAACAGCTAAGCTCGGAGCGATGGATTTGGCGCACCGTATCCTCAACCGCCGAGCCGGAGGAGACGAATGAGGCAAAATCGTGCGTGCCTATGACGAGCTTCGCGGCTTCTTGCATGGCGAGTATATCCAAAGCGTCGTGAACGTGCAGCTCAAAATTGCGATGGAGCGCGCCCGCGTGCGGGGCGAGTCGGATATTATAGCGATAGTGCTTGGCGGCGGCGCTGAAGCGCGCGTGAAAATCGTCTTCGACCCGCCGTGAATCCTGCACGCGTATATCGCGCGGGAGGCCCGCGTTCAGCGCGTAAGCGAATTTTTCGGGCGGGATGCGGGAAGACGTGTCGAAGTGCGCGACCTGCCCGAGGGCGTGCACGCCCGAATCCGTGCGCCCCGAGCCGTGCAGCGTTATCGTTTCGCCCGTGATCTTAAATAGCTCCTTCTCAAGCGTTTCCTGCACCGTGACGCCGTTCGGCTGGCGCTGCCAGCCGCAGTAGTTCGTGCCGTCGTATTCGATTATGAGCTTAACGCGCAAATGATCAGTCTCCTGTTATCCGCGTACTAAAAACCAATAGACGAGTACCGCGAAAACGCCTATACAAAAACCCGCTGCGGCCAGTTTAAGCAATAAATCCTTAGTGTTTTTGCTCATCTATCTTTTCCTTATGTTTTATCTCCCTAAAACGATGATCGCCGCAAGGAAAACCGCCATCACGCCGAAACCGATGAAATCCCTGCGTTCGTAGCGCAAAATACGCATACGCGTACGCCCCTCGCCGCCGTGATAGCAGCGCGCCTCCATCGCGAGCGCGAGCTCCTCCGCGCGCCGGAACGCCGAGACGAACAGCGGCACGAGCAGCGGCACGAGATTCTTCGCGCGCTTAATCAGATTGCCGGATTCGAAATCCGCCCCGCGCGAGAGCTGCGCCTTCATGATCTTCTGCGCCTCTTCGAGCAGCGTCGGGATGAAGCGCAGCGCTATCGTCATCATCATCGCGAGCTCGTGCGCAGGGAAACGGAATCTGCTAAGCGGCGAGAGCAGGCGCTCTATGCCGTCCGTAAGCAGGATCGGCGACGTCGAAAGCGTAAGCAGCGATGTGCCCGATATGAGCAGCACGAGCCGTATCGCGAGGAAAATCGCCCGTTCGAGCGCTTCGACCGTTAGCGTGATTATCCACCACGAAAAGATGACCCGCTCCCCGGGTACGAAGAACACGTTTAGAATGAAAGTGAAGAGTATGATCCAGCGCAGCGGCTTCAGCGTTTTTATGAAGAAGCTGACGGGGATCGTGCTCAAAATGACCGCGCCCAGCACGAGCGCGAGCAGGATCAGGAAGCCATAGTAGCTCTGCGCTACGAAAACCGCGACGATATACGCGATCGTCAAAAGGATCTTCGCGCGGGGATCGAGCGAATGGATCGGCGATTCGCCGGGATAATACTGGCCTAGCGTTATATCCTTCAGCATGTTTTCAGCTCCGAGATGATGGATGCGCCGAGCTCCTTTACAGTGACGGCGTTGGGGACGTTAAAGCCGCGCTCGCGCAGTTTATGCGCCATGAGCGCGGCGAACGGGGCGTCCAGCGAATAGCTTGACAGCAGCTTTAGGTCCGCGAATACGGCGGAAGGCGTCCCATTCAAGACGAGCGCGCCCTCGTTCAGCACGGCGATATAATCGCAGATTTCGGCGATCTCGTCCATATGGTGCGATACGACGACGAGCGTGCGGCCATCCGCCTTCAAGCGGCGTATGAGCCGCATGAGCAGCTCGCGCCCCTGCGGGTCCATGCCCGCCATCGGCTCGTCCAGCACGAGCACGCTCGGCTGCATCGACAGCACGCCCGCCAGCGCTACGCGGCGCTTTTCTCCGCCGGAAAGCTCGAACGGGGATTTAGACGCGAACAGATCTGGCTCCAGCCCGACGAGCAGCAGCGCTTCGTTCACGGCGAAATTCAGCGCCTCGCCAGAAACGCCGTGATTCACCGGCCCGAAGGCGACGTCCTTGAAGACCGTCTCTTCAAACAGCTGGTATTCGGGGTATTGAAACACCATGCCGACCTTTTGGCGAATGAGCGGGAGCTGCTTCTTGTCGGACGCGTCCAGCGAATCCACCAGGACGCGCCCGGAATGCGGCTGAAGCAGGCCGTTGAAATGCTGTACGAGCGTACTCTTGCCCGAGCCGGTATGCCCGATGATGCCGTAGACGCACCCGTCCGGGATCGTTAAATCGACGCCTCTCAGCGCGTGCGTGACGCCGAGGCCGCCCTGGGAATAGTTATATGTCAGTTTTTCGGCAATAAGCGGCATAACGCCTCCACCATTTCGTCCATATTCAGCGCTGGCCCGACGTCTATGCCGGCCTCCTTCAGCATTTCGCGCAGCTCAACGGCGTACGGCACGGAGAGGCCGAGCGAGTACAGCCGCTTTGCGTCCTGAAACAGCTCGCGCGGGGGCGCGTCGGCGGCAAGACGCCCGTCCTCGAATACCAGCACGCGCTGCGCTTGGGCGGCCTCCTCCATAAAATGCGTGATCAGGATAACCGTGATCCCCTCGCGGTGCAATTGCATAAGCGCGTCCATCACCTCGCGGCGGCCCTTAGGATCGAGCATGGCCGTCGATTCGTCGAATACGACGGCGTCGGGCCGCATCGCGAGGATGCCCGCGATAGCGACGCGCTGCTTCTGCCCGCCGGAGAGCATGTGCGGGGCGTATCTGGCGTATTTCGTCATGCCGACTTTAGCGAGCGCGGCGTCTACGCGCGCGCGAATTTCTTCGCTGGGCACTCCCAGGTTTTCCGGGCCGAAGGCGACGTCCTCCTCGACGATCGTCGTCACAAGCTGGTTATCCGGGTTTTGGAATACCATACCCGCCATTTGGCGGATTTTCAGCACGTTATTTTCGTCCGCCGTCAAAAGCCCCAAAACGCGCAGCTCGCCGCGCGAGGGAATCAACAACGCGTTCAACAATTTCGCGAACGTGGACTTGCCGGAGCCGTTGCGCCCGATAACGGCGAGGAATTCCCCGCGGCCGATTGAAAGCGTAACGCCCGCAAGCGCGCGCTCGTGCTCGTTGTATTCGTATTCGACTTCGTTCAGCTCAAACATAGTAGTATAATAGCCCTTCCTATCGCTGCTTATTATAGGGCCTTGCGTGTTGGATGGCAAGCGCCGCGTTTATATCTCAGGGCAATTTTTAGGCGAAGCAAGGTATAAAAACCAATCGCTTCCAGCCATACTATATCGACAAGAAAACCGCGGGCTGGGAGTGTAATGAATAGATTGATATCGAACGGCATGGATAAGGCCGCGCCGTCGCTTTTAAAAAGAATCGGGGACTGGTTCAACGGCGCGCTGCCCGAAGACGAGCTGTATTATCAGCAATTTATCGATGAAACGGAACCCGGCGCGAAGGAGCTGGACCGCCAGCGCCGCCGCGTCTTTGCCGATATGCCCAAGATATCCGTGATATGCCCGCTGTGCAACCCAAAAAAGAAGAATATTACCGAAATCGTCGCGTCGCTGCAGGCCCAGACCTATTCGAACTGGGAACTGCTCTTTCCTGACGCCAGCCGCGCGAGAGAGCGGGAATATAATAAATATCTGCTGGAGGACTACGATAAGGTACGCCATATTCCGCAGCGCTCGCATTTTGGCTATGCGCGCAGCGCGCACGAGGCGGTCAAAGCGGCCAGCGGGGAATACTTATTATTCATGGAGCAGGAAGGGCTTTTGGCGGCCTTCGCGCTGTATTCGCTCGTGGAGGCGCTGCATGAGTATCACGCGGATTTTGTATACGGCGACGAGGATATGCTCGTGGGCGGGGAGCGGAGGGATCCGCTCTTCAAGCCCGACTGGAGTCCCGATACGCTCAACAGCCTGCCCTATACGGGGCGGCCGACGCTGATGAGCCTTGCGCTATATCAAAGGTCCGGCGGGCTGATGGAGAGCGCCGAGGGCGCGCATGAGTACGACCTGGCCCTGCGCGCGTCGCGCTTGGCGCGAAACGTCGCGCATGTGCCTAAGGTGCTCTACCATAACCGCGAGGAATCTGGCGCTCTGCTGAACGAAGCGCTGAGGAGCGCGGCGGTACAGGCTGATCCGGGGCTTTTTCCGGGGAGCCGCCGCGCGCGCTATCCGATTAAGGGGCGGCCGCTCGTTTCGGTTATTCTGCGATATAAGGGCGACGCGGCTGCCCTAGAGCGCTGCGTCAACGCCTTTATCGAACGCACGACCTATAACAATCGCGAAATTCTACTCTATACGGGTGAAATCAAGCCCGAAGAGGAGGCGTATTTCGCCCGCTTTGAGCGGGAGGGCGTCGGTTTGCATGTTTTTAACGCGCCGTTTAACGCGTCCGGCGCCGCCAACGCGTGCGCGAAAGCGGCGGCGGGAGAGTATCTGCTATTCATGGATTCCGACGTCGAGGCGGTCGCGCCCGACTGGATCGAGGCCATGCTCGAACATGCCCAGCGGGAGGAAATCGGGGCCGTCGGCGCGAAGCTCGTCGCACCCGGCGGGAGCTTGCGCCACTGCGGAATAGTTATCGGCCTGGGAGACAAGGATGGCAGCTTATGCGAAGGGCTTTTGGATACGAGCGATTGCCCGCTGCTGCAAAACCTGTACTCCAACGCCGTGCGCAATGTCAGCGCCGTCAGCGGCGCGTGCCTCATGGTTAAGCGCTCGGTATTTATGGAGGCGGGCATGTTCGACGAATCGTTCATCAAAATCGGCAGCGACGTAGAATTCTGCTTGCGCCTGCTCCGCAAAGGCCTGTGGAACGTCTATACGCCCTTTGCGAAGCTGCGCCGGCACGACGTGGCGATTATAGAAGCGCCGCGCGGCGATATGGTGCGCAGCTACGACGCCTATCGGCATATCCTGAAGAGCGGCGATCCGTTCTACAATATCAATCTCGACTACGCGAGTGCTTGGCCGCGCGTGGCGGGTAGCAGGAGCGCTCCGCCAGAGATGCATACGATTATGTCAAAAGCGTAAAAAGGCTTGCACAGTCTATAATTGGTATGATATACTTCCGCCAACGCGATGAAGGAGAAGAGTAGTCCAAGGGACTCCGCAAGAGAGGGACGCGCCGCGGCTGAAAGCGCTCCCCGGACGCCCGGATGAAAGTTCGCTCCGGAGCCGCGCGTTGAAAGGCTTATTTAGCCGGAGTAGGCGCGCCGGGTTCGCCCGATACAGCGATCTGAGGCTTAAAGCCCGAAAGGGTTGCGGCAAAGTCAGGGTGGTACAGCGAGGATTTCAAGCCTTGCCCCTTTCGGGGTGGGCTTTTTTGTGTTAATCGGCATCATGTAGGGGCGAACTGTGTTCGCCCGCCGATTACGCGGGGCATTTGGTTTTCCGCGGGCGAACACAGTTCGCCCCTACAATGTTTTAAGAAACGAGGAGGAGAAAAAATGCGCGAACAACTCGAAGATATCAAGCGCGAGGCCGTCGCCGCGCTCGGCGGCGCGGGCAGCGTCGCGGAAATCGAGGCGCTGCGCGTGCGCGTATTGGGGCGCAAAGGGCGCTTGACGGAGATTTTGCGGCAGATGGGTTCGCTGAGCGCCGAGGAGCGGCCGCGCGCGGGGCAAATGGTCAACGCCGTGCGCGAGGAGCTGACGGGCGCGATCGAGGCGAAGCTCGAAAAGCTGAGCAAAGGCGAGCAGTACGAGCGCCTCATGCGCGAGAGCGTAGACGTGACGGAGCCGGGCAAGCGCGCTCCGGCGGGCAAAGCGCACCTTTTGACGCAAGCATACCGCGATATTCGAGAGATATTTATGGGGCTGGGGTTCCAAGTTCGCGAGGGCCCCGAGATCGAGTACGATAAATACAACTTTCAGCTGCTGAATATGCCGCCGAACCATCCGGCGCGCGACGCGCAGGATACGTTCTATATGACGCCGGATATCGTGCTGCGCACGCATACGTCGCCCGTACAGGCGCGCACGATGCTGAGCGAGAAGCCGCCGATCCGCATTTTGAGCCCCGGGCGCGTCTTCCGCGTGGACGATATCGACGCGACGCACTCGCCCGTGTTCATGCAAATTGAGGGGCTGGTCGTGGATAAGGGCGTCACGATGGCGCATTTAAAGGGGATTTTGGCCACATTCGCGCGGGAATACTTCGGAGAGGGCACGAAGACCCGCTTCCGCCCGGGATTTTTCCCGTTTACGGAGCCGAGCGCCGAGGTGGACGTGACGTGCATTGGCTGCCACGGCGAGGGCGGGAATTGCCGTATATGCAAGGGCACTGGATGGATCGAGATACTGGGCTCCGGCATGGTGCATCCGAATGTGTTGAGGGATTGCGGGATCGACCCGGAGGAATACAGCGGCTACGCGTTCGGCATGGGCGTTGACCGCATCGCGAGCCTCAAATACGGCGTAACGGATATCCGGCTGCTGTACGAGAACGATTTACGGTTCTTAAAGCAGTTTTGATTCTGTAGGGGAGAACTGTCTATCATAGAAGGGAGTAATTACTATGCTTGCACCATTATCGTGGCTGCGCGATTTTGTGGATATACCGAACGATTTGGAACAACTTAGGACGAAGATGATCATGCTGGGCTTCGAGGTGGCCTCGATACGCCCGCAGCGCCCCGAGTGGGAAGGGTTAATCGTCGGGCGCGTGACAAAAATGGCTAAGCATCCGAACGCCGAGCGCCTGTTCGTATGCGAGGTGGATAGGGGTTCAGGCGTCAAGACGCTCGTTACGGGCGCGGACAACGTATTCGAGGGCGCGCTCGTACCGCTGGCCCTGCCTGGGACGAAGCTGCCGAACGGCAATGTGCTCGAAAAAGCCGTGCTGCGCGGCGTGGAATCGGACGGAATGCTGCTCTCCGGCGAGGAATTGCAGTTAAAGGCCGACGACTATCCGGGCGCGGACGTTCACGGCATCCTGATTCTACAGGACGGAACGCCGGGTGAGCCGGTATGCCGCCCGCTGGGCTTCGCCGATACGGTCATCGAATTCGAGATCAACGCCAACCGCCCGGATTGTCTTAGCATCTGGGGCATCGCGCGGGAAATCGCCGTCGCGCTCGGGCTGCCGTTCAAGGAGCCTAAATTCGAATGCCCCAAGGGTACGGGCGATATCGCCGCCGAAGCGAAGGTTACGGTACTCGCGTCCGACCTGTGCGACCGCTACGTCGCGGGCATGATCAAATCGATCGACGTAAAGCCCTCGCCCGCGTGGATGCAGCAGCGCCTGCGCGCCGCCGGGCTTAGGGCGATAAATAACATAGTCGATATTACTAATTACGTCATGCTCGAAACGGGTCAGCCCATGCACGCGTTCGACCTGGCGTGCGTGGCGCAAAGCCATATCGTCGTGCGCAGGGCGAACGAAGGCGAAGCGCTCACGACGCTCGATTCCAAGCAGCGCATTTTGAGCAAGGATATGCTCGTCATCGCAGACCCTGAAAAGGGCGTAGGGCTTGCGGGCGTAATGGGCGGGGAGAATTCCGAGATTACGCCGAATACGCAGCGCGTACTGTTTGAGAGCGCGCGCTTCGCTTCAGCGGGCATACGCGTGACGGCGAAGGCGCTCGGGCTGATGTCGGACGCCGCCGCGCGCTACGCGAAGGGCGTCGATCCCGTTACGAGCGAAATCGCGCTCAAACGGGCGCTGGCGCTGGTCGAAGAGCTGAGCGCTGGCGAAATCGTCAATGGCTTCATCGACGTTTGCGCCGCTGACATCGCGCCGCGTTCGATCCTGATCCGCCCCGGACAGGTCAACAGCCACGTCGAGCTGAACGTGAGCGAAGCGGAGCTGTGCTCGATCCTCGCTCGCCTCAATATGCGCACGGAGAAGGAGGGCGATAAGCTGCGCGTTTGGCTGCCGCACTATCGCGGCGACGTCGAGGGCGAGGCGGATATCTCCGAAGAAATCGCCCGCGTCATCGGCTACGGCGCGATACCCGAGAAGCAGCTTTCGGGCGCGGCGCGGGGCGGACTATCCCAAAGCCAAGCGGCGCTGGAGCGCGCGCGCGACCTATGTACCGCCGCCGGCGCTTACGAGTGCGCGACGTATCCGTTCGTCGGCCCGGAGCTGCTCGGCAAGCTGTCTATGAAGCACGAACACCTCGCACCCATCATGAACCCCTTCGGCAGGGAGCAGAGCCTGATGCGCGATACGCTGCTGCCCGGTATGGTGCAGGTGCTTTCGCTTAACGCGAGCCATAAGCAGCTGGACGGGCGCTTCTTTGAAATCTGTAACGTGCACCGGCCTAAGGCGCTGCCGCTTACGGAGCTGCCCGAGGAGAGCCGCCGCCTTGCGCTGGGCTTCCTCGGCGGGGACTTCTTCGCGCTCAAGGGCGCTTTGGAGGCGCTTTTTGAGGGTATGGGCGTTATGGACGCGCAGTTCAGTCTCGGCGGGGTGGAATGCCTGCATCCGGGGCGCAGAGCCGAAATCACTGTCGGCGGGCAAAAGCTCGGCGAATGCGGCGAGCTGCATCCCGACGTAGCGGCGGCGTTCGACATCCCCGTACGGGCGTATGTCGCCGAAATAGATCTGGACGCGCTGATTGCGCTGCCAAAGCCGAAGAAATACTATTCGCCATTGCCGCGCTATCCCGCGATAGAGCGCGATTTGGCGCTCGTCATGCCGGAGAGCGTGACGGCGGCGGCGGTTTCGGAGCTGATAAAGGGCACGGCGGGCGAAACGCTCGAAAGCATCGCCCTGTTCGACGTGTACAGGGGCAAGGGGATCGAAGATGGGCATAAGAGCCTGGCGTTCGCGCTCATGTTCCGCGCGGCGGAGCGTACGCTCCAGGACGCCGAGGTTTCGGCGGCGATTGAGCGCGTGCTGGGGGCTTTGAAGGGCGAGCTGGGAGCGGTGCTTAGAGCATAAATAAAATGCTGTAGGGGCGGCCTTTGGCCGTCCGTGGCCTATAAAATGCCTAAATGTATGTCACGGACGGCCAAAGGCCGCCCCTACAATTATCGAAGGGACGCGATCAGCCATGTCCGAGCGCAGCGCGATGAACCAGGCCCTGTTCTATCTGGGCAGGGCGGCGCGCACGACGAAGCAGATGCGCGAGTATCTGCAAAAGAAGGAACATAGCGAGGACGTCATAGAAGCGACGATTGCTAAAATCGCCGAATACGGTTACCTTAACGACGGGGCATACGCCGAGTCGTTCGTGCGTTCGCGCGCTGTACGCGGCGGCAGGCGTAAGCTCCAAAGCGCGCTTATGCAAAAGGGCGTCGATAGGGAAACGGCGGAGCAGGCTGTAGAAGCCGTTTCCGACGAGGACGAGCTTCGGGGCGCGCTGGGCTGGATTGCCAAGTGGGAAAGGCAATTCGAAGGCCTGCCCGAGCGCGAAAGGCGTGATAAAATCTCCCGCCGCCTGGCTTCGAGAGGCTACGATTGGGATATCATTAGAAAAGCGATTGATGAAAGCGTTTCGGAGGAGTTCTAGGATGATTAGGCGCTTCGGCAGAGCGTTAAGAATAAAGCAGAGGGATACGCTCCGAACGGCCGGGCCGTTCGCAAAAGATCGTCTCGGCTGTGCCGTGGATTTTTTAGAGACGGTGGATTCGACGAACGCGTATGTGAAGGACCGCGCGAGGCTTTCAGCGCCGCACGGCTTCGTCGCGGCGGCGGAAACGCAGACGCACGGCAGGGGCCGGTTTGACCGAGCTTGGTTTTCAGCGCCGGGCGAGGGGCTGTACTTCTCAGTCTTGCTAAGGCCGGAAATACCGCTGCACGAAGCGCCGAGGCTGACGCTGTTGGCGGCGCTCGCCGTATGCGAAGCGCTCCGGCGGGTCGCGGGCGTGGACGCGAGGATCAAATGGCCGAACGACGTTTTGATTGGTGGCAAGAAGTGCTGCGGCATACTGCTGGAAACGGGCATGATGGCGGACGCGTCGTATTTCGCGGTGCTGGGCATCGGTATAAACGTGAATATGCCCGGCTTTCCCGAGGGGATCGAAGCGACGTCGCTCCTGATGGAGCGGGGGATACGCTTCCCGCGCGCGCAAGTCGGCAGGGCTATATTGCGTGAAATGGACGGGCTGATTTCAGAGCTTTCGGCGCGCGGATTTGCGGATATACTGAAGCGGTACGAAGCGCGCTCCTGTACGCTCGGCCAGAGGATAACAGTCACGGAGGGCGAACGGAGGAGCAGCGGCGTTGCGGTCGGGTTCGATGAACTTGGGTTCCTGCTGCTAAAAACGGACGAGGGCGAAACGCTGCGCCTTTCGAGCGGAAATGTTTCTTTAAGAAATCACGTCTAAAACGCTAGATAGAATTGTTGCGGGGCGTAGCCCCGCAACAATTCTAAAATATAAACCGCATGGGGCTGCGCCCCATGCGGTTTACCAAAATGAGGAGTGAATGTGTATGTATAGCGGAAGTCTAACGGATATCAAGGGCATACTGGTCGGGCACGACACGGATTCCGAAGCGCGCACCGGCTGTACGGTCGTCATCTGCCCCGAGGGGGCGGTATGCGCGGCGGACGTGCGGGGCGCGGCTCCCGGCACGCGGGAGACGGATCTGACGCGCGGCTATAACCTCGTCCCGCGCGTAAACGCCGTCTTGCTCACGGGCGGCAGCGCGTTCGGCCTCGGCGCGGCCAGCGGCGTGATGGAATGGCTGCATGAAAAGGGAATGGGCTTCCATTCGGGCGATAAGATAGTTCCGATCGTCCCCGCGGCGGTGATCTACGACCTCGACGCGGGCAAAAACGCGTATCCTGACGCCGAAGCGGGCAGGCGCGCCTGCGCCGCGGCGGGCGGCGCTTTTATACAGGGGGCTGTCGGCGCTGGAACTGGCGCTACGGTGTGCAAGATCGCGGAGATGAAACGCGGCGGGCTAGGCTCGGCGAGCATGGATATCCCCGGCATAGGCAGAATCGCGGCGCTCATGGTCGTAAACGCGCTGGGAGCGATATACGACGACGAAAAGGGCGAATGCCTGACGCCGTACGGCGCGATGACTGGCGAGCCGAAGGCCGGAGCCAATACGACAATAGGAGTCGTCGCGACAGACGTATATCTGTCCCGCGAGCAGGCGTATAAGCTGGCGCAGGACGCGCATGACGGCCTTGCGAGGAGCGTACGCCCCGCGCATACGCCGTTCGACGGCGATACGGTCTTTGCCATGAGCACGGCGGAGGAAGGACCGCTGCTGGACCCTGCGGAGTTTTTGCGGCTGCTGCACGCAGGGGCGCAGGTTGCGTCGCGTGCGATTGCCAACGCTATATATGCCGTCAATATATAGACAATTGTGTCTATACTGTAAATTATTCGCTTAAAATATGAGTTTATTGCCACATTCGGCGATAAATTTGACAATTCGTTCATAGATGCTATACTATTACCAGGTAATGCAAGAAACCCGCATGGAGGTTTGAATGGTTGTAGGGACCGGCATCGACATCATCGACGTCTCACGAGTACAAAAGGCCGCGCAGAAACCGGCGTTCGTCAAACGCGTATTTACTAAGAATGAACAGGAATATTTCGCGAAGCATATGCACAAGGCGGATACGATCGCGGGCACCTTTGCCGCGAAGGAGGCCGTCGCGAAGGCGCTGGCAACGGGCTTCGACGGAGTGGGCATGAAGGATATCGAGATCACCAGGGACGAACAGGGCGCGCCGCACGCGAAGCTGCAAAACGGGGCATTGCGCCGGATGCTGGATATCGGCGGGCGCAACCTACATATAAGCATCACGCATATCAAGGAACTGGCGGTAGCGCAGGCGATTTTAGAGGACTAAAAAATCAAAATGGGGCTTACAGGCCCTTTTTGTTTATCACAAAGAATTAATATACTGTTGC
>QMCE01000172.1_pt1 | contig 29951 bp, 26 predicted proteins | sample 1821851 | NCBI WGS metagenome assembly QMCE01 (sample SAMN09453174, study PRJNA476694) | Termite gut metagenome, whole genome shotgun sequencing project. | isolation source: worker | host: Odontotermes sp. | place: South Africa:Pretoria | collected 2016-01-28 | reverse complement strand
ACCTCAGGCAGCTTCGGCAGCTCAAAGTAATGCAACACCTGCCGATCTGTCAGTGCTGTGTGCCGCGTTACTTCCAATAGCTGATACTCCGAGTGGAACTCCTCGCACGGGAACAGCTTGAACGCCACGATGCTCACTACTATCGTTCGCGGCAGTTCCCGGTATTCCTTGCCCTCGCCGAGCGCGGTCGAGTACTCCCGCGCCCAATAGTACAACGAGCGTTCGGGATAGTCGCCGTCATCGGCTACTTGGATTTCCAAGTCAACCCGCTCCCCATTCACCATCATGTTGATGTCGAGACGGCAGAACTTGTCCTCCAGCGTTTCGGGCGGCATTTCGGGGTTCGTTATCTCAAACTGTTCTATGCTTTCATGCGATATAGCAAGCAATTCCGCAACGAGCCGTTTCAGTAAATCCGGATACTTCACAAACAGCATTTTGAACAGGATATCATCCTTGAACGTGTATTCGAGCTTTGTTGCAGGCGCTCTTCTCTTCATATTGGGATTATATCATAACAGCGCGGGGATGACAACGGAAACATGTACCCCGATTTCTATACCCCTTTAGGTATTGAGTTTTGCTAGTCGGATTTTTGCTCATTCGACTTTATGGTGCTTTGTCTAACATCTTCTTCTTACACATTCCCTCTATCAGGACATCAACCCCCCAGAGCTGTGAGGACTTCTTGGGCTTTTGTGGAAATAACGCCGTTTTTGGGGTCGGCAAGGGCGCGGACGTATTCTTTGAGGGAGAAAAAGTTGTTGTTGCGGGTGATCTCAAGCGCCACGGTCTTTTCGACGCTTGTACCAAAGGCGAAGAAACGTTGGGCAAGGTCTTCGAGGGCATTGCTTTTCGCGGTGGAGAGGGCGCGAAGACAGCCGTTGTACACGCCAGTACGTTTGGCTTTTTGGGCGGCGTCCATTACGCCGATCACGGTTTCAGCGTAGGCGTCCGCATTGTTTTTCAGCAGGATTTCAGCGGACAGTGTCCGCACATATTCCGCGATTTTGTCCCCTTCGAGCAGGGTTTTGAGGGCGTCCAGCGCGTCTGCGTTGCCTATGGCGCCCAAAGCTCTGACGGATTCTTCGCGTACGTTCCGCGCTTCGTCTTTTTCGGCGCGGTACTTGAGATAAGGAACAGCGGCCGCGAGTTTCTTTTCACCGGCCGCTTTCGCGGCGGCGGCGCGTATGCGGAACACCGGGTCGCGGAAGTTTTCCAGTATGGCGGCGTCAACTTCGGCGCCGGAAAAGGACGACAGAGCCGCAATCGCCGCGGTACGCACCGTCGGTTCAGGCGCCTGCAAAGCATCCAGCACCGCTGTAAGCGCGCTTTCGTCCGCGATTTTGGCGAGCGCGCCGAGCGCGGCAATGCGAAGCGTCGAACTATTAGCCTCATCTGTTACTATATCGGATAGGAAGGGCGACGCCTTTTTGGAACCTGCGCCGCCCAGCGCCTCCATAAGCGCGGCGTCGTTGCCAGCGCCCGGATTACCGTTTTCGTACAAATCAATGAGAAAATCCGCGGTCTCGTCCGCGGCGGCGCCGTTTGAAACCACGCCCAAAGCGCGGATCGCGCGCCCCCGGAAATTCTCCGCGCCATCTGTAATAAGCGTCCTGAGAACCGGAACCGCGGACGCGGCTTTTACCTTTTGCACATAATCCATGGCGGCAAGAACCGTGTCCGGATTCTCGTCCTCCGGGTTTTCTATGACGGCAATCGCCTTGTCTTCAAGACCGCCTTTGTCCCTTCCCCCGAAAAAACTCCAGATTCCGGTGAGAATCTTCCGGTTCCGCGTCTTTTCAGCCAGCGCCGCAAGCTCCGCGTCGAGGCCGTCGTCAGAATAGTCCGTGTCCTTCTTCAGGCTGTCGATCAGGGCGGCGATCTCGGTTTCGGTGCCATAGCGGATAACCGCGAGCCGCTCCTCTTTTTTGTCGGCAGCCTCGTCAGCCATTGCCGCGCCCGTTACCAGTATCGTTATAATAACAAGACCCGTGATTTTTCTTACAAAACCGCCGTATACACCCATATTCATAGATTTCCTCCTCATCGCTATTCTCCTTCCGCGTATTTCTTTAGAAAATCAGATTTGAAATCCAAAAAACGACCTTCGGCTATGGCGGCGCGGGATTTCTTCACCAGATCGTGCAGGAAATAGAGGTTGTGGTAACTTGCCAGCATGGAACAGAGGATTTCCTGCGCCTTGAAAAGGTGGCGGAGATAGGCGCGGCTGTAGGTGCGGCAGACCTTGCAATCGCAGTCCGCGTCAAGGGGCGCGAAATCGAGACGACGGTCGAGTTTTTTGAGGGAAAGTTCGCCGCGGTGGGTAAAAACACGCCCTGTTCTGCCTGTGCGCGTGGGCAGAACGCAGTCGAACATATCCACGCCGCTTTCTATTGCCGCCAAAATGTATTCCGGCGTGCCTATGCCCATAACGTAGCGGGGTTTTTCCGGCGGAAGCAGCGCGGCGGTGAATGACAGATATTCAAAGAAAATGTCAGCCGGTTCGCCCACCGAAAGTCCGCCTATGGCTATGCCCGGCGTATCCGCCGCAATGGTGAGCGCCGCGCTTTCTTCCCGCAGGTCTTTGTAAAAATTGCCCTGAGCTATGCCGAAAAGCGCGCCTTCATATCCTTGCTCTTTTTGCCAGAGCCAGCGCTTTTTTGCCCGTGAAAGCCAGTCCGCGGTGGTTTTAAGCGCCTGCACGGCATCTTTGTGCGGCGTTTCCCAAGGAGTACATACATCAAGCTGCATCTGAATATCGCTGTTGAGAATAGTTTGAATGTCAACCACGCTTTCCGGCGTAAGAACATGGTAGGAACCGTCTATATGGGAACGAAACTTAACGCCTTCGGCGCTGATTTTGCGGAACGGCGCGAGTGAAAACACCTGAAATCCGCCCGAATCGGTTAAGATATTGCGATCCCAGCGCATGAATTCATGCAAGCCGCCCGCCGCTTGGATGACCTCCGTACCGGGACGCAAGTAGAGGTGGTAGGTATTTGAAAGAATGATCTCAAAACCTATTTCAGTAAGATCATCGCGTGTCATTGCCTTGACCGTCGCGCTGGTGCCGACCGGCATAAACACGGGGGTCTCGACCATCCCATGCGGCAGATGCAGGGTTCCGGCGCGCGCGGCGCCATTATTGGTGCCGCTGTTTCCGGCGGTGACATTATTGGTAGGATGAATGGTAAAAAATCCGCTCACCTATATACTATAGCACAAAAACTGAGGGAATTCAACAGACGCCGCGAATAGAACCGTATCTCTTTCCTATCACACCATGTTTAGAAACTAAAAAATCCAAAGATTTCGCGCAGACGGTCTTTATGGAGCATATCGGATGGAAGCCCTGTTTCCAGTCTGCCGAAGGCGGCGACGCAGGCTCTGTCCGCGTGGGAAGAAGCAAGAGCGAGATCGTGCGTGCTGACAAGAGCGGTAAGGCCTTTGCGGGTGAGCTTTTTGACCAGTTCCATCACCAGAAAGGCGTATTTCGGGTCGAGGTTGTTTGTCGGCTCGTCGAGCAGGAGAATTTCTGCGCCTTGGGCGATGGTTCGGGCTATGAGCGCGCGCTGTAGTTCGCCGCCTGAAAGCTCCGTTACCGGCGTTTCCGCAAAATCGGAAAGACCAGCTTCGGCGAGAGCTTCGTCAACGATTTCATGATCTCCAACCGCGCCGCGTCCCCACAAGCCGCGCATATAGAAGCGCCCCTGCTCCACAAGTTCCCGCACCGTAAATCCCCAGCCGCTGGTTTGAAGCACGTTTCCCTGAAACAGAAAACTCACGAGCCGCGCCCGGCGCCGCGTGTCCAGATGAGCCGCGTCATATCCGTCCAGACTCACAGTACCGGAAAGCGGCTTCCGCAAACCGGCGATGGTTTTGAGAAGGGTGGTTTTTCCGGCGCCGTTCGGTCCTATGAGCGCAATGAACTCCCCGCCGGACGAAGTAAGGTTGACGCCGGAGAGCGATACTTTGTTTTTATAGCCGACCGCGAGATCGATGAGTTCCAGCGCCATATCAGCCCTTTCCCGCGCCCCGCCCGTATTTTACGAGCAAGTATAGAAAAAAAGGAGAACCGCCGAGCGCGGTTATGACCCCTATGGGGATTTCCAACGGCGGCGCGGCGGCGCGGCTTATCATATCGGCGCACAGCAGCAGCAGCGCCCCGATGAGCGCCGACGCCGGAAGCAGGCGGCGGTGCGCCGGTCCAGTCAGCAGACGAGCTATGTGTGGGGCTATCAGTCCGGCAAAGCCGATGACGCCGCAGACGGACACGGCCGCGCCCGACGCGAGCGCCGCGCCTGTAATCACGGCAATGCGGGCTTTTTTCGAGTTAAGCCCCAGACTTTCGGCGGTTTCATCCCCTTGTACCAAGAGGTCAAGGGCGCGCGAATACAGGAAGATGATGAGCATACCCGCGCCTATCAAGGGCAGAACCGGCAGGAGAGCGTCCCATGAAACCGCGAGACTGCCCATCGTCCAGTAATACACGCGCTGTACGCCACCGTCGGTGAGTATGACGAGCAGGGAGAGGAGGCTTGAGCAGAAAGAGCTGACGCTTGTTCCGGCAAGAAGGAGGCTCATAACCGAGGAAAACCCCGCAGCGCGGGAAATAACGAGTACCGCGCCGGTTGCCGCGAGGCTTCCGGCGAACGCGGCAAGCGATAGAGGAAGGGTTGATTCATGAAAGGGAACCAGGGGGAAGAGCATCACTATGCCCGCGCCGAGCGCCGCGCCTGATGATGAGCCTATGATGAAAGGGTCGGCAAGCGCGTTCTGAAACACGGCTTGGAACGCAGCGCCCGCAACACCAAGCGCCGCGCCCGCAACCGCCGCGAGCAGTACCCGGGGCAGGCGCAGGTTAAACAGTATTTCCCGTGCCAATTCTCCTTCGCCCAAACCGGCAAGTCCCACAGAACCGACAAACACGCCCGCGCACACGGCTCCGACAAGGCATAATCCCAATAGTGACAGTTTCTTATGGTTTCGTACGTTGTTTACAAAAAGCTTGTGTGCCATTCGATGATAGAGATAAAGAAACGCCCAAAAATTAGGATGTGGCGAGAGACGCGGCTTTGAGTCTGGCTTCCGCCCGCGCGAGGCTGATCTTCGCCTTGCGCGCCTCAAACAACTCATCAGATGAGAGCGCCTCTAGAGAGCGTTTTTTCTCCTCTTCCGCCCGGGGAACGTCTATTTCTTTGGGCCATTCAGCCGCGTCAACCAGCAGAACGGACTTATGCCCCTTCACCTCAAGGACGCCTTCGGTTGTAAACGCGCTCCGCACCGTTCCCTGATCGTCTTTTATTTTCACAACGCCCGTACTTACCGGCGAAATAAAGAACGAATGGTTCGCGTACACCCCAATATCACCGTCCAGAAGCCGTACAATGATGTATTCAACAGAACCGGCATAGAACCTGCGGTAGGGGGTGTGTATCTCAAACGGATAATAATTCGCCATGGCAGTCTCCTACTTCCTGCTGATAATGTCTTCTATAGGACCAGCCATGAAGAACGAAGATTCGGGGATGTCGTCGCACTCGCCATCCAGAATCATCTTGAAACCGCGTATTGTGTCCTTGAGGGGAACATAGCGCCCGGACGAACCGGTAAACTTTTCGCCCACAAAGAATGGCTGACTAAAGAAACGCTGTACCTTGCGGGCGCGGGCGACTGTGAGCTTATCCTCAGCTGAAAGCTCGTCCATGCCCAAAATGGCGATGATGTCTTGCAATTCCTTATATTTCTGCAAAATCTGCTGAACGCGCCGCGCCATATTATAGTGATCGTCACCTACGATGAGCGGATCGAGGAGGCGAGAGGTGGAGCCGAGCGGGTCAACCGCCGGATAAATCCCCAAGTCAACGATGTTGCGGGACAGCACGGTCGTCGCGTCGAGGTGCGCGAAGGTCGTGGCGGGCGCCGGGTCGGTCAGGTCATCTGCTGGCACGTAGACCGCCTGCACACTGGTGATCGAGCCTTTGGTGGTACTAGCGATGCGTTCCTGCAAGGCGCCCATCTCATTGGCAAGAGTCGGCTGATAGCCCACCGCACTGGGAATGCGCCCCAGAAGCGCGGAGACTTCCGAACCGGCTTGAATAAAGCGGAAAATATTGTCAATAAAGAGCAGTACGTCCTGCCCGCACTCGTCCCGGAAATATTCCGCCATCGTGAGCCCGGCAAGGGCGACCCGCATACGTGCGCCGGGCGGCTCGTTCATCTGCCCGAACACCAAGGCGGTCTTTTCGATAACGCCGGAAGCGTTCATATCGCTCCACAAGTCCGCGCCTTCACGAGAGCGCTCGCCCACACCGGTAAAAACCGAATAGCCCGAATGCTGCGTGGCAATACTGTGGATGAGTTCCTGAATCAGCACGGTTTTGCCCACGCCCGCGCCGCCGAACAGTCCGATTTTGCCGCCTTTAGCATAGGGCGCAATGAGGTCTATCACCTTGATGCCAGTTTCGAGGATTTCAGTGGCGGGTTTCTGATTCTCAAAATCAGGCGCGGCGCGGTGTATGGAAGAACGTTTTTTCACGGTAAATTCGCCCCGGTCGTCGATAATGTCGCCCGTTACGCCGAACATCCGCCCCAGCACTTCCTCGCCCACCGGCACGCTGATAGGCTCCCCAGTATCGACCGCTTCAAGCCCCCGCGACAAGCCTTCAGTCGCGGACATCGCCACACAGCGCACGCGGTTGTCGCCTATGTGCTGAAGCGTTTCCAGCGTGATTTTTTTGCCGTCTTCTTTTCCAGCGACTACTTCCAGCGCGTTCAGAATAGCCGGAACCTCGCCCTGTTGAAAGCGCACGTCTACCACAGGACCCATTACCTGCGTGATAATTCCCTTACCTGCCATATCCTTATCCCTTTTTATATATGATTAGCCGCGCTACATGTGTCAGAATCCCTTGCCCCGGACATTCTATTATACGGCGCGCCCGCCCTGCCTTCACGCTGCATTTTTATTCCTTAGCGTTTTCTGTACCCTCAACTTTATATTTCCTGTATAGATTATTAATCACCTGTGCTACCCTTTGTCGTTTATATGATCCTTTGTATCTGAATCATTTCCGTTTTGACAATGCCTTACATGTATAGGCAAAAGTAAGCTGAAATTCAATGCGTTTAATATCAATATATTTACTTATATAATCTCATCAACTCCTACTTGTAAAAAGTATTCATAATGGATACTTTTCAAAAACTAATCTTAAAAGATTAGTTTTTTCTTTTAACCATTCACAAAATATTTTTTGCCCACATTCAGATATATTTGCACCTTTTCTTTTTTCAGTTAAATATGAGCAATATGTTAAAAATGATTTACCATACATCAATAATATATTTTTATATTGTTCAGCAATGCTAGTTTCTCTTTTATCCACAAAATCTTTATATAAATCAATAACAGGATTAAACATTTTATGTACAAAATTCTCGAATTCCATTCTTAAAGTTCGGCAATCTTCAATGTTTGAATCAGAGAAGAAGAAAGCAGGCCATAGTATTTCATAAACTTGCTCGTTATATTTAACACATTTACTTTGTAAATCTTTATCAAAAGTTTTAAATGTTTCATTATCAGTAAAAAAATATGCCCCTTTCCGTTTATATTCTGCCAATCGGACTGATTTTACCACACCTTCACCTGTAATATTAGAATGTTCGAAAAGTTCTTGGTTTAGTAATCCATTTGTTGGTAAAATTTTATAATCTCCATTACTTATACCAGACCTAAAAAGTAAAGGATATTGCTTGTGTGTGTCAATTTCTCTATCTGATATAGATAATATGCATGACACAAGTAAATTACACCATTGTTTTGTCAACATACCTACATCCTTTGATGTTAGAAAGACTGAATCGCTCATAGGAAGAAGATCTATGACGCTTGAAAGGGTTCTTTCTAAATCCTCATTGGGTAATGGTGTACTTTTTAAGGATTCTTTAACTCTTTTATTATAATCAGACTTAGTCTTTTCTGAGAATACGTCCTTCAGGTCACTGACATTTTGATTATTTAGATATGATACCCCTGAGGCTTTTTCTAAATAAGCAAAAATCATATTGTCTTGAAACCTTTGCTGTAATCCAATGGCAGCTTGAATATCTTCATTTATATAAGCAGATGTTCTGATCATATCTGCATACAGTACAGATAGTTTAGATTCCATAAAATCTCCTAATAATTTATATCATTTCTATAAAATTATCTCAATAACTCTTATGAGTATTTCAGATAACCTAAAACATCCCTTCTTCCTAATTTCAAGACACCCAAAATCACGCCCTACCCCGCGAACTTCACGACGTGATCGCACTTGATCCGCCAATAATCTCGGTCATTTCCTGCGTAATAGCCGCCTGCCGCGCACGGTTATAGAAGATTTGCAGCTTGTCCAGTATATCTTCCGCATTTTTGGACGCTTCGTCCATAGCCGTCATACGGGCGTTTTGCTCGCTTGTGTAAGACTCCACCAGCGCGCCATACACGATGCCTTTTAGGTACAGCGGGATCAACACCTCAAAAACCGCCTCTTCCGAAGGGAGAAACTCAAAATCAAGCTCCACGCGCTCTTCTCCGCCAGTTTCCTGTATTTCCTCCTGCATCTTTTGCGCAGACAAGGGAAGAAGCTGGATAACAGTGGGCTGGAGCTTTACCGCATTGTACATGTGGGTATACACAAGATGAACGCTGTCAAACGCGCCCCAGTCAAACTGGGAAATGAGGTATTGAGCTATAGAACCCGCGTCGCGGAGGATGGGAAGCTGCGATTTCAGCGAGAAGTTTTCCAAAACAGGATAGGATGTACCGGCGAAAAAACGCTGGGCTATGTTTCCTATGGTGATGATGACGGGATTTTGCAGTTCGGCGCAGAGTTTTTCCGCCTGACGGAAAATATTGGCGTTAAACCCGCCCGCAAGCCCTTTATCGCTTGAGACAACGACAACGGCGGCGCGGGACGCCATATCTTTTTTCCGGCCGCCGAAGAATTTATTGCTCGCTATGTCGGCGCGGGAAACAATATCGTACATGGTTTTTTGGACGCGGCTGAAGTACGGTTTGGTGTCGTCAAGCACGCGCCGCCCCTTTCTCAGTTTTGATGTGGAGATGAGGCGGTACGCCTTGGTAACCTTCAATGTCTGCCGAATCGCCCGCATACGCAGGCGTGTTTCACGTAAGTTAGCCATATTTTAAACCGTTGCCGCGGACGGCGCGGATGTTCTGGCGGCTTTGAATTTCTCTATCGCCGTTTTTAAAGCTTGTTCCCCTTCATCAGAAAGGACGCCGGTATCCGCTATATTTTTAAGTACGCCGCCGTGATGATCCTTGAGATATTCCACGCAGCCCCGCACAAATTCACCTACTTCGCTCACCGGTACGCCTATAAGGTGACCATTGGTGGAAAGGTAAAGCACTACGACCTGCTCCTCCATAGTCCAGGGTGAAAACTGGGGCTGTTTCAGCATTTCCATGAGCCGTTCGCCTTGGGCGAGCTTCTCCTGCGTAGCCTTGTCAAGGTCGCTGCCGAATTGGGCGAAGGACGCCATTTCGCGGTACTGGGCAAGATCGAGGCGCAAACGACCGGATACCTTACGCACCGCCTTGGTTTGCGCCGAACCGCCCACGCGGCTGACCGAAAGCCCCACGTCAATGGCGGGTCTGAATCCCGCGTTGAACTGCTCAGAATCCAAGAATATCTGCCCGTCCGTGATAGAAATGACATTTGTCGGAATATAGGAGGAAATGTCGCCCGCCTGCGTCTCAATGATGGGAAGCGCGGTAATCGAGCCGCCGCCTTTTTCTTTGGAGAGTTTCGCCGCCCGTTCAAGCAGGCGGGAATGCAGGTAGAACACGTCGCCCGGAAAAGCTTCGCGTCCGGGCGGGCGGCGGAGCAGGAGCGATATGGCGCGGTACGCCACCGCATGTTTGGAAAGGTCGTCGTATACGATAAGGACGTCTTTTCCCTTCTTCATAAAATGCTCCGCCATTGCCACTGCCGCGTACGGCGCAAGATACTGGAGGGCGGCGGAATCCGACGCGGACGCCAGTACGATGAAGCTGTACTCCATTGCGCCACGCTTCTCAAAATTGCTGAGAAGCGCTGCCACGGACGAGGATTTCTGTCCTATGGCGCAGTATACGCAGTACACGCCCTTGCCTTTTTGGTTGATAATCGTGTCCACGGCTATGGCGGTTTTGCCGGTCTGCCGATCCCCGATGATAAGCTCGCGCTGTCCACGGCCTATGGGGATCATGGCGTCTATGGCGAGGATACCCGTTTGCAGCGGCGTATCAACCGCGCCCCGTTCAATGACCGGCGCGGCGGGCGATTCCGTGGGCAGCCATTCTTCCGCCAGTATCGCGCCCTTGCCGTCAACCGGCTCGCCAAGCGGGTTCACAACCCTGCCAAGCACGGACTCGCCGCAGGGCACCGACACGACTTTGCCTGTCCCCCGCGCCTCGTCGCCGTCCTTTACGCTGTCTTCGCCAGACAGCAACACCACGCCCACCCCGCTTTCCTCAAGATTCATCACAAAGCCGGTTGCGCCTGACGCGAATTCTATCAATTCGCCGTATATCGCGTTATCCAGTCCGTAAATGGTAGCGACGCCGTCTCCGATTTCAGCGACAAATCCTATGGAGCCTGAAAAAGCTTTGCCTTCCCAGTGCTGTATCTGTTCTTCCAGAACCTTGGTGAGGTCTGCAAAATTAGTCATATTCGCCTCATATAGGGCATTCTTAAAAACGCCTTGCTATTCACAGTGGGGTTTAATACCCCACAATTAATACTTTCCTTACAGAAACGAATCTTGTCAATTCTGTAACATTTACATGTCAGCCCGCTAGCTTCATTATCAGCCGCCGATTTCTTTCGCCAAATCCCGCAAAAGGCTCTGGACGCTCGCGTCTATCACTTTCGTTCCTATGTGGATTTTATAACCGCCGATAAGGGAAGGATTGGATTTTTCGCTGATCCGCGCCTGTACTGCGCCTGTTTTGGTCTTGACCGCGTTCTCAAGACTCTTTTTAAAATCCTCGCCAGCGGGAACTGTGGTTTCAAGAATGACGGAAACGACATGGTTCCGGCGGTCAAGCTCCTTTTCGATCTTTTCAAAAAGGGCGGAACGGGATTTAAAACACCCGCGCCGCACGAGCAGTACAAGCGTATGGCAGGCGATCTCCGTCGCCGGGGATGCGCTGCCTGATTGCGCCAGCGCCGCGCGGACGAGCTTTTCGACTTGCGCCGCGTCCTCCGTACCGGAAAGGCGGGAACCGATCCGTTCAAGGGAACGCGCCATCACTTTAAGGTATTGGAAACCCTCATCCGCACCGTCAGCGCAGCAGTGAATGAAGGCTTCCGCCCAGCGGTCGGCTGTGAATGTCGCCATGGCTCAATCCTTGCCCAGCTCTTGGAGGAGAAGCGCGGCGAAGCGGCGGGAATCATCCCCGTTCAGGTCGCGCTGCACGAGGCGGTTCGACGCGGCAATGACGAGATAGGCGGCTTCCGCCTTGAATTTCGCCAGCGCCGCCTTATGCTCTGCCTCTATCTGCCGGTTGGCGTTGGCAATGATCGCCTCCACCTTCGCCTTACTCTCCGCGACAATCTTGTCCGCCTGAAGCGTGGCGTCCTGTTTCGCCGCTTTGACGATGGATTCCGCCTCGGCTTCGGCGGTTTTCAGCTTCGCCTCGTAGCGCTCAAACAGGGCTTTCGCCTCTTCCTTGTCCTTCGCCGCCGCGTCAATATCGCCCTGAATCTTCGCGGTGCGGGCTTCCATGAATTTGGTAACCGGTTTGAAGAGGAAGAAGCGCAGCACGAAAAAGAGGACGATGAGATTGACAATGGTGATTCCGAAGGTAACGGTAAAATCGAGCATTTACAGTTTTCCCACGAGCAGGAAGGCGATAACCAAGCCGTAAATGGCGGTCGCCTCGGCGAGCGCCGCGCCTACAAAGAACCACGGCATGACTTTGCTGCTCGCCTCTGGCTGCCGGGCTATCGCTTGAATAAGCCCGGCGGTCGCTATACCGATTCCGATGCCTGCGCCGATTCCGGTGATTACCGCGATTCCGGCGCCGATTGCTACTAAACTGCCTGTCATAAGATACTCCTTGTATATTTTGTTTACTTTATTATATTGCTTGGTTATTTATACATTATCGCGTAATACGTGAAGGATTTTTGCCTTACGCGGCGTGGGCTTCCCCGCCCTGTGGATTTATGTGCCTCTCGAAGATATTCGGGGGTGCGAGTGTAGAGGCGCCGCTACAGGCAAAAATCCTTCACGCTTTATCGGGTATTGCTGGTTACAATACTTGGGTCTGATCAAAATATGCTCTCCGTGGAACCGGGGGAATCCTTCATGTTTTAGCCAGTGGTGCTGGTTACGATTCTCGGTTCTAATCAAAATGTATTCCTCCTTGTGGAATGGGTGGAAATCCTTCACGCTTTATTGGGTATTGTTGGTTACAATACTTGGGTCTGATCAAAATATGCTCTCCGTGGAACCGGGGGGAATCCTTCATGTTTTAGCCAGTGGTGCTGGTTACGATTCTCGGTTCTAATCAAAATTTACCCTTCATTGGAGCCGGGTAAAATCCTTCAGGTTTTATCCGATAGTGCGGTTACTATTTTTGGTTCTAATCAGTATATTCTCCTTCATACTTATTTGGTATTGATGATTACACTCTTAGTCTCCTCAAATCCTTTCATATTAATAATATATCTCCATTCGCATGGAGGGTATCTTGCTTTCAGCTTATAGGCTCGTTTTTTTCGAGGGCTTCGGAGACGTATAGGACGGACAGGAAAGAGAAAATGGCGGCTTGGAGGATTCCGTCGAAAAAGTCGAAGTAGAGGCTGGGGATGGCGGGAATCGCTAGGGGGACGAGACCTTGTATGAGTTCCATGAGGATGAAGCCGCCGAGTATGTTGCCGAAAAGCCGAAGGGCAAGGGACATAAGTTTTGTCGCGTAGTCCATGATGTTAAAGGGCAGCATAAACGGAATAGGGTACAGGAAATGTTTGAGCCAGCCCAGAAATCCTTTTGCCTTAATATTGCAAATTATCACCATAAGCATGGTAAGGCACGCGAGAGAGGCGGTTACGTTTATGTCTGTGGGGGGCGGCTTAACCCCAAAGGGCGCTTTGAAGCCAAAGGCGGATATGGGGGTGAATATGCCTATCAGGTTGCTCACCAGTAGGAAAAGAAACACGGCGCCGAAGTAATGGGAGAAAAAGACCCAGTATTTGCCGAATTGCTGCTTGGACAGATTATTGAGAAATTCAATAGCAGCTTCAAGGATTGTCTGGGCGCCTTTGGGGATATTCTGCAAATTTCGCGTCAAAATAAAAGCGAGCGCGATAATGACAGCCATAACGACCCATGAAACAACCACGGTTTCAGTAATAGGTATGCCGTTTGGAAACAGATTTTTAAAAAATGCCGGAGTTCCGTCAGGCAGACGGAGAGTGAATATGGTAACGATAGCCAAAGCATCTTCCATACAACGCGCCTCCTACTCCTTCATCATTACAATTAAGGAGCGTTTTGGAAGTTCCTCAAGAAACCAAATCACTGCCACCAGTTGATAAGGTACTTCCAAAAAGATTTTATAATAGTTAAAAGTATATGCAAATCGAAAACATTTTCAAGTCGTTTTGAAGAATTTTTGGGACTTTTAAGGGAAATTTTAAAAAATATGAAGGAATTTTGAATGTTTGTTTTTTAGATAAGATGGTTTACTGAGGCGATGCGGTCGTTTGGCGGCGCCTTGTCCGCTGTAACTCAAGTACGGAAGGTATCATCAGCTCCATGCCGCCATACCGAATGTCAGCACGGCGGCGGCTCTGTTCACGTGAAGAGCCGATTAAAATCACTTCGCGGCGATGTACTTCAAGAAATTCCGCAGCAAGTAGGTCAGGATCACCGTGCCGAGGATCATCACCACGGACAGGGCGTTTATGACCGGAGACACGCCAAAGCGAATTGCCGAGTAGATGTAGAGCGGCAGGGTGGATGAACCGGCGCCCGCGACAAAGAAGGTGATTACAAAGTCCTCAAGGCTTATCGTAACGGCGGTGAGGAAGCCGGACACCACGCCAGGCATACAAATCGGGATGGTTACTTTCAGAAGCGCTTGCAGCTCGTTCGCACCCAAGTCCCGAGCGGCTTCTATGATCGAAAAATCGAACTCGTCAAGACGCGCCATCACCATGAGGAAGACAAAAGGCAGGTTGAAGGTCGTGTGCGCGATAAAAATGGTAAGCAAGCCCAGCTTCAGTTTAATACCGGCGAAAAAGATAGAAAGACTTACGCCGATAATGATTTCCGGGAGAATCATCGGGAGGAAGGAAACCGTCTGCACGTAGTTGCGAAGGCGGAAACGGTACCAGTTCACGCCGATTGCGCCGAGCGTACCGACGACGGTCGCGGTGGCGGCGGACGTTACCGCGATGAAAATGCTGTTCCAGAAGGAATGCCACAAGTTGCGCGAGTTGAAGAAAAGTTCTTCGTACCACACGAGCGAGAAGCCCGTCCAGTTCATCCCTTTACTGGAGTTGAACGAGTAGAGAACCAATACGAACAAGGGAAGAAACAGAAAAATAATAGTGGCGATGAAAATCATCTGGGACAGTGAGAAATTATGCCTTCTGCGTATGGCGCGGCGGGCGTGTTTGGACGCCTCGTTGGGAGCGGGCTGCCCTATTTTGATGGACGTAACCACCTCGTGGACTATGTTCTTGATGTTCACGCCACGCCTCCTTTCGATTCGGCGATACGCGCCGCCTCTTTTTTCTGCATCGCCATCATAATCATCACGCCCGCGGTGGTGATGACGGTCAGCACCATACTGATAGCGGATGCGAGGGGCCAGTTTCTGCTCTTGGTGAGCTGATCCGCTATAGTGTTGCCCAGCATGTACGAGTTCATGCCGCCGACGAGGAGCGGCACGGCGTACGCCCCGAAAATGGGGATGAAGGTGAACAGCACGGCGGTAAAGATGCCGCTCTTGATGTTGGGAAAGAGGATTTTGACGATGGCGGTCATCTTGGTCGCGCCCAAATCGCGGGCGGCTTCCAGCAAGGAAAAGTCGAACTTGTCAATGGTGGAAAAGAGGGGCAGTATGGCATAGGGCAGGTACATATACACCAGCACCAGTACCACCACCTTTTGGTTGTATAAAAAGTGAATGTAGTTGTCAATCAGCCCGATCCGCATCAAAAATTCGTTCAAAAAGCCGTTGTTGCCCAGAATATTCATCCACGCGAACACACGGATAAGGAAATTCGTCCAGAATGGGATGATGATAAGCAGAAGTAGGAAGGTCTGGTTGCGGCTTTTCGCCATAAAGTAGCCGCAGGGCGCGGCAATGAGTATGGTGATGATAGTGGCAATGATCGCTATACCGATTGTCCGCGCCGTTACGATAAGGAGGGTTGGGTTGAGCAAACCCTTATAGGCGTCAAGTGAAAACTGCCAGACTACGCCGCCGTACAAGCCTTTTTTCAAAAAGCTGTAAATCACGATAATGACAATAGGCGCAAGAAAGAACACCGTGAACCACAGCCCCATTGGGGAGGAATAAGGCAAGCCAAAATTGGGATTGCGAAGAGGCTTGTTGCCCGTGATCTTCGGTGTTTTATCTTTGCCCTTAAAAGAGATATCCCCATGCTCTGTACTGCCGCTCTGATTCATCGCTTTACCTCGACTATGTAGCCGTCAGCCGCGCTCCACGAAAGATAGACCGAATCCTTCCATTCTATATCGGGTCCTTCGTCCGAGTACTTCGAGTGCTGTTTCACCACGCGGATAAGGCAATTGTTCGGAGGGGGCTTTACCGGAGAAAGGTCGCCTTCCGTCGTCTCTTCGCCTGTTTGCGCCGCGTAACCAGTTTTAACATAGAACTTTGTCTGGAAACCGGAATAGATAGGCTCGTCCACCATGCCTTGAAACAGGTTGATGTCCTCCCGCTTGGTGAGGGGTTTTTCCTTTGATATGACAATTTTTTCCGGGCGCACCGTGAAACTGACGGTCTGCCCTTCTTCCACCTTGTCTATGGTGGTAACTTTCACCCTGCCCAAGTCCGGTATGTCGAGCGTTACCATATATTCGACGTCGCCGTTGATGTCCAGTTTGTCGAGCTTTTGGACGGAAATCGCTGTACCGTCAAAGAGGTTCGTTTCGCCAATAAACCGCGCCACGAAGTCCGTGGACGGGCTTTCGTAGATTTCATGCGGCGTGCCAACTTGGAGGACGTCGCCCGCGTTCATCACAGCAATGCGGTCTGACACCGAGAGCGCTTCCGTCTGATCGTGGGTAACATAAATGAAGGTAATGCCGATTTTGTCGTGAATCTGATCTAACTCGATAAGCATGTGCTGTCGTAGCTTGGCGTCCAGAGCCGAAAGCGGCTCGTCCAAAAGCAGCACGCTCGGCTCGTTGATGAGCGCCCGCGCTATGGCGACGCGCTGTTTTTGTCCGCCTGAGAGCTGAGCGGGTTTCTTGTGCGCGTGGTTTTCGAGCTGCACCAGGCGGAGGTATTCCATCACTTTATGTTCCAGCTCGTCCTTCGCTGTTTTTTTGAGCCGCAGAGGAAACGCCACATTCTCGAACACCGTGAGATGGGGGAACAGGGCGTAGTTCTGGAACACCGTGTTTGCCTGCCGCCGGTTGGGCGGCACCGAAAGCACGTCCGTATCATCAAACAGTACAGCGCCGGAATCCGGGCTTTCAAAACCGGCGATTATGCGGAGCAGGGTGGTCTTGCCGCAGCCGGATGGTCCAAGCAGGGAGAAAAACTCGCCCTTGCGTATATCAAGGCTCACATTGTTCAAAACTCGGAAATCGCCGAAAGATTTGTCCACGTCCTTGATGATTACATCACTACCTTTCATAAAGGTAACAATGCGGATTTTAGGCTTTATTGTCAAGTGGTATTAGTAAAAAACGAAGATTTTTTCAAGATGAAGAGATAGGGTTTCGCCGTTTTCAGCGTAACTTGACTGCCTTCCGCCATTTCCTATACAATACGGCGCAGAGGAAGAATTATGAAAATAATATCGGATTTTTTTGATCTTTCAAATAAAGAATTTCTTAAAAAGATTGGGTTTTTAGAATGGTGCAATAGTGAAAAAAATCCCGCCATAACGGGATTGGAATACGATTCGCGGAACGCCATGGAAGGAAGCTTGTACTTCGCTCTGCCCGGGCTACATACGGACGGGCGGCGTTTTATTCCGCAGGCGCTCGCGCGGGGGGCAAAGGCGGTCGTGTATCAGGGCGAACAGGAAGACTTCGGCAGGGAAGCGGTTTGCATCAGAGTGAAGGACGCGCGCTACGCAATGAGCGGGATAGCCGACGCCTTCTACGGTTCGCCGTCCAAGAACCTCGTCCTCATAGGTGTAACCGGCACCGAGGGTAAGTCCACAACCGTGTACCTTATTTGGCAGCTTTTGCGCCTTATGGAGAAGAAGGCGGGCTTTGTGTCCACCGTGCAGTACTGCGTGAAAGATGAAGCGGAATGGAATCCCGAACACCAGACCACGCCGGAAGCTACGGTCATCCACCGACGGCTTGCGGAAATGCGCGACAACGGGCTGGAATTCGCCGTTTTGGAATCAAGTTCGCACGGGCTTTCCCCAAAGACCAACCGGCTTGGCGACGCCGCCTTCGACATAGCGATTATGACCAATGTTACCCACGAACATCTGGAATTCCACGGCACATGGGAACAGTACCGCGACGACAAGGCGAACCTGTTCCGCGCCTTGGATCAGGCTGAACACAGCAAGGTGATCGCCGGGGAAACGCGGGAAATTCCGTCTTTCGGCGTGGTAAACGCGGACGATAACAGCGCGGCGTTTTTCAAGGATGCGACTCAAAAATCGGTTTTTTCCTATACGGTTGGGGGCGCGCCGTCAAATGTTATACCGGATATTTCGCTCGCCGCCATACAAAGCTCCGCTGTGGGCAACTCCTATGATATATGGGACAAGCGGACAGGCGAAATCATCCATATAGAAGACAAACTGCCCGGTGCGTTCAACGCCAAAAACGTTATGGCAGGACTTTTGTGCGTGTCTTCTTTGCTTTCGGCGCCGATTAGTTCCTTCGCTCCCCTTATCCCGCACCTTCTTCCCGTACGCGGGCGCATGACCGCCGTCTGCAAGGGGCAGCCTTTTGAGGTCGTGGTAGATTACGCGCACACGCCCTCGTCATTTGAGACGATTTTTCCCCCGTTACGGGAGCGGCTTGACAAAAACGGCGGTAAAATCATCGCCCTCTTCGGATCGGCGGGCGATAGGGACACGCAAAAACGCGCCCTTCAGGGGCGGATAACCGCCCGTTACGCTGACTTCATCGTGCTGACCGACGAGGACCCGCGCGGCGAGGAACCTCTGGCTATCCTTAAGGAAATAGCTGCTGGTGTTTATCAGAACGCGGCGGACAAAGACGATCATCGCCAGACATGGTGGGAGCAAGGGAAAAATCTCTTCCTTATTCCCGACCGCCCCAGCGCCATACAAAAAGCTTTTTCGCTTGCCAAAACGGGCGATCTGGTACTGCTTCTGGGCAAGGGACACGAAAACTCAATAATCTATGCGGATAAGACGCTCCCCTACGACGAAATAGCCGAGGCGGAAAAAGCTCTTGCGATGATTTTTACCTAAAACTGGTGGTATTTAAAAAAGTATGATGAAAAGAAGAGGGAATACACGTCTTCCCTGCCGTCGATTTCCTCGCGGACGTTTAACAATGACCGGCTCGGCTGTCCCTCATTTGCCTTTATTATACTTTCTCAAACAATACCCTAAAACTCACTTTTCCAGAATAATGGTAACAGGACCGTCATTGGTGTAACTAACTTCCATGTGCGCTTGAAACACGCCCGCCTCACACGGCACTCCTCGTTCCCGTATTTGCTCCATAAAGTAAGCATAGAGTTCCTGGGCTGTATGCGGATCAGCGGCGTCAGCGTAAGACGGGCGTCTGCCTTTGCGGGCGTCCGCGAGCAGAGTAAACTGGGATATGGCAAGGATACTGCCGCCTGTGTCTTTAACTGAGAGGTTCATTTTGCCGTCTTCGTCCTCAAAAATACGCAGACCGCAGATTTTCTCCGCCAAAAACGCGGCGTGTTCGTGGGTATCGCCCCGCGCTGCGCCGAAATACGCCAGCAGCCCTCTTTCGCACCTGCCTTTCACCTCGCCATCCACGCTTACTGATGCGTTTTTTACTATCTGCACAACAACTTTCATAGGATGAACAATAGCAGAATCCGCGCTCTTGTACAAGACCAGCAGCGTGAAGATCACAGCACAATTTTGCACCGCATTTTTGCGCTGCGAATGGTAAAAAACCCAAAAAGATAGTATATTTGTACTATTATGAATATAAACAGAAGCATTTTCTTATCTTCTTTGCTTTTTTTCGCGGCGGTAACGGCATATCCGCAGCTTTTCGCAGATACAACAGCAGACCAATTCCCCAATGACAAGCCCGATCCAGCGGCGCTACGGTACGCTGAAACGCCCCAGCCCTACTCGTGGCAGGATTTGTCCGCTATGGCGCTCTGGGCGTCCATGATCGAGGACAGCGCCGCGCGTCAAGTCGCGCCGTATATGTTCCGCATAGCAGACGCGGTGAAGGCGCTGCAAAATGCGGCGGATTTGCCCACGGACACGCGGGAGCGCGGCGAGTACGTCCTTACCTTTATGCACGCCAAGTATCTTACGCGCTATATTGAGAACCAAACGCGGCTTGACACCCTCCTTAACAACGGAACATTCAATTGTGTGTCCTCAGCCGTGTTTTACATGATTCTCGCTGCTGCCGTGAACCTTGAGACAGCCGGTGTGAATACGAAGGATCACGCCTTTATCACGCTTAACGTGAACGGAACGCTTGTTGATGTGGAAACTACAAACAAATACGGTTTCGATCCTGGCACCAAGAAGGAATTTCATGACGAATTCGGCAACGTAACCGGTTACGCTTACGCCGATCCCTCGAATTACGCGAACCGTTCCCCTTTAAGCCAGATCGAGCTTGTTTCGATCATACTGAACAACCGCATTTCCTATCTTTTAAAGCAGAACGGCGAAGAAGCTGCGATTCCTCTTATGGCGAACACGGTAGCGTTCCTTTCAAAGCGTACCGTAAAGACAAATTCGCCGTATTTTTTCGATCAGAGTGAGAATTTGCATAGCTGCTTGTTCAATATTGCGGGCAGGTTTGTGACGGCGGGAAAAAACGACGAGGCGATCCGCTACGCGAAGTATTTGGAAACGCGCTATCCGGGCGATCCCAAACTGACGGAAATTAAAGACGCGGCGGTAAACAACACCATCGCCAATCTGTTCAGACAAAACCGCTACGATGAGGCGCAGCACTATCTTGAAGCTCATAAAAATGACGTGAGCGCGGCGCGGTACCAGGCGCTTTTCGCCCAGATAGCCGCCTCTGATATTTCACGGCGCGTTTCAAGCATGAAAACCTTTGCGGATGCGCAGGCGCTTCTTAACCTGCTTGAGGATCCCGCCGCAACCGCCGTCCTTAACCCAAAACAGGTGTCGGACGCGCGGAACGCGATCTTGAACAACGCGGCGATCTTCCTGTCAAAGGAACAGGGACTTTCCGCGGCGATTTCTTTCACGGAGCAGAACCTTAATAAATACGGACAGAACACCATGCTTGAGCAGAATCTTTCGGCGTTCCGGCACAACCGGGGCATAGAGCTGCACAGCGAGTTCGCCCGTCTATGGAACAGCGGCAAGCGGGATGAAGCCGCCGCCTATTTGCAGAACGCCCTTAAAGAGCTGCCTGCCGACCGTAATCTGCTCAACGATCTGCGTATAGTCCAGCAGGTTCAAAGCAAACAAAGACGGTAAAGCGGCGCGTCACGGCAACGTACGCCTGAAAGCGCCGCGGTTATCGTTTCCTTCGGAAGATACGGTAGTTGATATGTGGAAAGACACGATGGGACACCTCCAGTTTGGTGAGCCATTCGGTACTGATGTGGCTTGATCCCAGTGATTCGTAGATAGTCGTAAAATTTCTCAAATGAGCCTCTATCTGTTTCGCGTTATGGTCGGAATAATCGTGAGAGGAGGTGTTTTTCGCAAGCAGGGAGTCTTGAGCAAGCAGAACCTCGCAAGCGGCTTGATTCAAAGCTCGCTCCTTTATGCCCGATTCGTTCGGGAACCGCTCGGCAAGCTCGCTCATGCGTTCCACGGCGCGTTCCATGTGACGGTATATCCAATCGTTGGATGAGTCGAGCCATGTTTCCGCGTAGCCGTTCGCGCTAGCCGACGAAAAAGACGGAATCGTAGTTTCAAACACCGAAGCGTCCTGATCAAACACATATTCACCCGGACTCACGCATTTTACTTTTTTTAAAGAAGCGTCTTTGAGGGATGTTTCTTCAAGCAAGGTTTGTTTAAAAAAAGCTTCAAGAAAAGCAGTACCCTCGTACCAATTTTTGCCAAAACTGTCCGCGTCTACGGCGCACAGACACAGCGGCGGCTCGTCCATATAGCGGGAAGCTTCGTTGAGCCGGATGGTTTGGTCAGCTATAAATTTCCTCGCATGATCGGCGGCTTTCGTAGCGGCAGCTTCCGGGGCATAGGGCGCGCCACCGCGCGAATTGTAGCAATGACCGGTAGCGGAACGCCATCCGTTCCCGTCATTGAACACACTCAGCGTGTTGCGGGGCAGATCGAATCCCGCGTCGCGGCGGTTATCGCGGTATACTTTGTCCGCCGGAAAACCAGCCATGCCGCGGCTTTCTATACTCCGCGCTGCGTAGAAATCCCGCGCCATTACCAGCACGCCTGACGGCGTCTTCACCGGATAAAAAGAGCCTTTGGAGGCGGGCGGCTCGCTCAATATAAAGGCGTGAGTATCGCAGATCGTGTAGCCAAAGTTGTACGCCCGCAGGAACGAATCCAGTCCATCCATCCAGCCCAAGTTGGGCAGGTAGAAGCCTTGGGGATATTTGCCAAAGTAAAACCGGTACGCGGCTGCCGCGGTTTCTATCTGGGCTTGTACAGCTTCGGGCTGATCTGCGTAAAAGGGCAGGAATGCGTATGTCGCGGCGGTCGCCAGCAGCTCGACATTTCCCTTTTTCTGGTAATAATTGAACGGTTTGAGCAGGTTTCCTTCATAACGTTCAATGAATTGTATGCGGCGATCTATTGCCATATCGTAATAGAGCCGCGCGAGCTTTCGTTCAGCCTCCGCTGTTTCGCCGCTCAGTGCCGCAGTGCGGTCTATTTCCCTCAGCCCAAACTCGATACGCGCCTCCGAATATGCAAGGTAACGCCGCTGAAGAGCCTCGTTGGAAAACAAACCGCACAAAACCGGCGACAGAGAAAGCCCTATGTGGAACGGCACATGCTCGGCGTCCAGTCGGTCAAAAACCTCTAAAAGCGGCAAATAGGTTTCAGTCACGCTCTCAAAGAAAGACCGCTCCCGCGCTGGAATATCTAATGACCACGGAAAGTGCGCATTAAGCACAATGGAAATAACAGGCTGTTTGTTCATTGGGGATCGCGCTCCCTGCTCCTGATTATGGGGAATTCCTCTACGCCGGAAAGAAGGTGGAGCGGTGTACGGTCAATAACGCGGAGATCGAAAATCTTTGGCATGGTAAACACGCCCGAAGACGCGAGCAGCACTTCCCTGCCCTCGGCGCGGGCGCACAAATCGGCGCGGTAATCGGCGGCGGGATTGGGTATTGCCACATACCACGCATTGTCTTCTATCGGAATCTGCATAATAAACGCCAGACCCGCGTCGCTCATCTGAGTTATCTTCAAGCAGTACCCGTTAAAATCTCTGTTTTCCCACATTTCGCGGTCGTGACTCTTGATTTCCCAAAACACGTATGCCCACAGTGGGTCGCGGATCAGAACATCGATGAAGGTAATGTTGTACTGTTCCGGCAGCTGAACCGCGGCATGTAATACCGCAATATCTAATGACGCCCCGGCGTCGGGCGCGAAGCTGTTACCACCAGCGCTGCTGGCTTCAAGCCTGCTTATAGTTTCCGTTTGCTGCTGAGTTTCCAATACGGCTTCAATAATAAAATTCCATGCAAGATCGGGCGGTATCTCTATATTCAACCGATCCGCTATAATAAGCAATTCTTCGGTTGTCAGGTTTTCAAGATAGCTTCTTGAGAATTCGTTATTTTTCATAATTATTTCAGAGGTCGAAATCTCCTCCTTTTGCTGCGCGGCATACCGCGCGTATATTGAAATAAGATGTAGATATAATGAACAAAAGTAAAAAGAATGTCAAGATCAAAACGCTGCGCGGAATCTCTGCCAAATCGTGTAAATATTCAGAATTTTCATAATAAATTCGTTTTTTCCGCCCCCTATACAAAATCCGAATACTATGGTATTTTTTTTCATCAATTTGTAAGGAGTTATCACAATGGAACAAAGACGCTATTTTTTTACGTCCGAATCCGTGGGAGAAGGTCATCCCGATAAGCTTTGTGATCAGGTTTCGGACGCGATTCTTGACGCCTGCTTAAAAGATGATCCTGTGAGCCGTGTCGCCTGCGAAACCTTCGCTTCGACCTCGTTAGTACTTGTTGGCGGAGAGATCACCACCAACACCTTTGTTGACTTCCAGAAAGTCGTTCGGGAAGTTACAAAAGAGATCGGGTACACTGATCCCGCCTACGGGCTGGACTGCAACTCGATGGCGGTACTCGATATGATCCACAGCCAGTCCCCGGACATCAGCCAAGGAGTTTCCGGCACAGGACTAGACGAATACAAAGGGCAGCAGGGAGCGGGCGATCAAGGTATGATGTTCGGCTTTGCCTGCAACGAAACAGACGAGCTTATGCCACTACCCATCACACTGGCGCACAAGATACTGATCAAGGCGGCGGAACTCCGTAAGTCCCGCGCCGTGAAGTGGCTGCGCCCGGACGCAAAGTCTCAGGTAACGGTTGAATACGAGGGACACAAGCCTGTCCGCATTGACGCAGTGGTGGTTTCTCATCAGCATGACGACGACATTTCCTATGAGGAGATCAAGGACTATGTGATCACCCGCATCATCAAGCCGATTCTGGAACCTTCCGGACTGCTTGACGCAAACACGAAATACTATGTGAACCCCACTGGGCGTTTCGTGGTGGGCGGTCCCTTTGGCGACACCGGTTTAACCGGCAGAAAGATCATCGTGGACACCTATGGCGGCATGGGACGGCACGGCGGAGGCGCATTCTCCGGCAAAGACCCCACCAAGGTTGACCGCTCGGCGGCGTATATGGCGCGTTATGTGGCGAAAAATGTGGTCGCCGCTGGACTTGCCGAGCGATGCGAAGTGGAGCTTGCCTACGCTATCGGCGTGCCATTTCCGGTGTCGGTGATGATTGACTCGTTCGGCACGGCAAAAGCGCCGGAAGCAAAGATCGAGGAGGCAGTGAAAAAGACGTTTGATCTCTCCCCTGCTGGCATCATCAAGACCCTTGATCTGCGTCGCCCAATTTACCAAAAAACCGCCTCCTACGGGCATTTCGGCCGCGCCGAATTCCCCTGGGAAAAAACCAACAAAGCAAATGAGCTGAAGAAGCTCCTGTAAACCTCTCTTCAAGGGATTGTCTCGTAAACAGCAAAAAACGAGGCAGTCCCGCATTAGTTCTTTTTACATATACCTTTTTGTGCATATTAATGCTGCGATATAACGAAAAGGATATTGAATCAATATGAATAAAATAACTGTTTACCAGATAAAACTTTTTATAGCTTCAAGTGCAGAGCTAAAAGAAACCCGGGATAAAATTGCGCTGAGCTTACACGCACTGTCCCGTCAGCATAAAAACAGCCGGTTTTCGTTTGAGCCTTGTTGGTGGGAGGAAGTTGACCACGCATCGCGCAGTCCGCCTAGCTCTCTTCATAGAAATATCTCTTGCAAAAGAAACCGTAAACTAGTATATTAGACATCATGCACATATCCCATTTTCCCGATTTCGCTCCTCTTACATTGGAAACAAAGGACGAAATGCGGAGACTGCTTGAAAATTTACCCGACGGCGTTTCAGAGTTTTCCTTTGCAAATCTATTCCTGTTCAGGGCGCGGTACGGGTACCGCGTCTCTCTGGCGCCGCGCCAAAATGACGCCCATCATACTGACGGCGAGAAAACCCTTGTTATTTCAGGCGCTCTGGACGGCAAAAGTTTCTTTGAAACACCTACTGGTGTTCCTTCCAAAGAGGCGCTTATGTCCCTGTTTCAGACGCATGATTACTGGAAATGCGTCCCGCCTTCCATTGCGGAGAACGGCGGCACGGAGAGCCTCGCCGAATGGGGCGTGGAGCTTGTCGAAGATCGCGACAATTTTGACTACCTCTACCTGCGTACCGACCTCGCGGAGCTTTCCGGCAAGAAATTCCACAAAAAACGCAATCTGGTGAATACCTTTCTGAATATGTATATTCCGCAGGTACAGGAAATGAGTTTTGACACCATTCCCGCCGCGCTCAAAGTTCTGGAACGGTGGAAACAGGATAAGGGGGAGGACGGTGATTATACCGCATGTAAAGAGGCGCTGGAACAGTTCGATACGCTTGGCATGAGCGGGAATATGTACTACATCAACGGGTATCCGGCAGGCTGGTGTCTGGGGGAAAGTCTCGCACGCGGCAGTATGTTCGCCGTGCATTTTGAAAAAGGCATAGATGATTATAAAGGCATTTATCAATACATAAATCAGAATTTCGCCGCGTCGCTGGGCGAACAATACATGTACATCAATCGAGAGCAGGATTTAGGGGATGAGGGACTGCGGCAGGCGAAAATGACCTACCGTCCAGCGGCTTTTGTGAAAAAATACCGGGGAACCCTGCACTCTGCTTAACCTGCCCGCGGCATCCACGCGCTTTCCGTTACGCGCCACTCAAAGGAACAGCCGTCATCGGAGAGCGCTCGCATCTCAAGATTCGCCGCGTAACCCGCTGTAAAAGTATCCAATTTTTTCAAATTTTTAAATTCATCTAAAAACCTTTTTTCTTGAAAAGAGATGTCCTCATTATGTTCGCCTAAACCATCATCACGTAAAATCGCGGCGGTAAGCAGAGGAAGAGGACAGAATTCCGCAACCGCGTTGTGGGGAAAGAGCGTTTTGAGAAAATCGTCCTGCGCCAGAATCGGGGTTAAAAGACGCTGCCCGCCGAAACGCAAGCCGCCGAAACATGTTACCGCCCATTCATCGCCCACGGCAAAATTATTGCCGACTGCGCGGCGCAGAAGGACTGCGGCGCTTTTGAGTTCGCTCTTGAGCAAAGGACGCGAAAGAAGCGCGAGCGGAACAGCAAAAGGAAACGAGAAAGCTCCGTAACAGCCTGTGGAAAACAGGGCTTCCTTGAGCGGCACCGCGTATTTGCGGCAATCGCGGTGTGGAACAAAAAGAGCAAAATTCCATTCGGAACACATATTGAAACTATAATCAAAATCGTGATATTATGAAAGATATGAAGCGGTATCAAATATTTTTTCTGTTCAGTTTCTTTTCATTGGCATTGTGTTCTTCATGCGCTTTCAAACAGCCAGTGAATTTCACTGTAACCAACGTTGAGGAAGGCGGAATTCTGTATGGGTTCTCAAAGACAAGCGTAGAAGGCGTTATTTCGCTCGCAAAAGAAGGACAAACCACGTTTGAATTTGAGCAGCTGACAGGAATTCCCGCTGATTCTTCTATAGAATTGGCATATTCGATAAGCGGCGCGTTCAATGGATCCGTAAGTTTCAAGATAGAGGGAGACGGCGCGACTGTCGGGAACTGGATTCTTCCGGCGGACGCCTCTATCGTTACAGATAAAACGCCTTCCGCGATACGCTTCGCCGTACCGGCAAACGCGCCGCGCTTCCAGAAGATCAGCATCTCGGTTTCCCGGAACGCAAAGCCGTCCGATGACGAGAAAGATTCCTTCCTGTGTATACAGTCATTGGGCGTAACAAAACGCTGGTTCGGTTTTTCTTGGGAAGACGGGGAATTCCTCCTTACGCCTTTCGTACAGGAGCACGCATCCTACAGCGGCAATCAGACATGGCTCATAGACCCGCCGCCAGAATACCGGAGCGCGGACGCGGTGGTGTTTTCGGCAGGCGCATTCTACGATGATTCGGCAGAGAGAACGGGCGGCGAGGACACCATCATAGTTGAACCCGGGGAGATCTTCTTTGAATGGAAAGGACCTTACGAGAAGGGCAACGCGCTCCACATACCGCCCGGTATGCTTCCACCCAACCCCTACCCGCTTCTGGTGAGCATTTCAAGCGCGATGGGCATGGCGCGCCTTGAATCCTCAACGCCGTGCGTATTCCCCCTTGAGCCGATACGGGCAGACCCGGGCATAGCGCTTGCCTACCGCGAGGGGGATTGGCGGGACAGCCGTTACGAGGTATTCCAGTGGGAAGGCTTCCCCTCCATTCTCATTTTCGATACGGCGAATTATGATGTGCAAAACAATATGTTCAGGCGGCTCGCCTTTTTTGTGGAAAAAGAAGGGTATCGGGGAAAATTGCTTTCCGACAAGGAACTTGAAGGAATGCACGGCTGGAACGCCCATGATTACCGCGCCGAGGATTTGGCGGTGTTTTTTGACAGAGCTGAAACGAGCGACTTCCCCCTCCTCCCGGAAGAGCGGGAGCTGTGTGAGATACTCTTTGCGAATGACATTTTGAAGCGGGAAAGTAACGGCAAGATTAGCCCGGGAACAGGAGCGGTTATCTCTGTTTCGCGCTCCTCGTCGGATACTCTGCGCGCCCAGTTTATGGCGCACGAAGGCTTTCATGGGCTGTTTTTCATCGACGAGGATTTCCGCACCTTCACCAAAAACCGCTACAACGATCTGACACCAGTGGCGCGGAATTTTCTCCATTCCTTTTTAGATTATCAGAACTATGATATAGCGGACAGCTATCTTGTGCTGAACGAATTTCAGGCGTATGTACTGCAACAGTCGGAAGATCGCGCCTACTGGTACTTTGGCGGCAATTTGGCAGCGCGCCTTGAAGCGTCTCCGTGGCGCAGGGCGCTGCTTCCAAAAAAGGATGAGTATTCAGGCACATGGCCCGTCATAGGAAGCGCCTTTGAAACCGAAGCCAAGGCGTTTTCCGCGTATGTTTATGATCGCTGGGGGTTCAGCGCTGGCAGAGACTGGCGCGTTACGGTTAAATAGCGTCCGGAGCAGCTTCTGCCGCAGCGTTCTGGTTCCTGATGAATTCCTTGTATTTTTCAGGATCAACACGGAACGCCACAATCGGAGAACCGTCCTCTGCTTTTGAGAGGGCGGCGCTCGCCTCCCGTATAAGACGCTCGGCGTCAACTTCGCGCCCGCAGCGGGAGCTTATACCGGCGAACAGTTTAAGGTCTCTCGGGAATTCCGGGTGTTTCGATAAGAACTCGGAACGGAATTTTGCTGCCTTTTCAAAGGCGGCGTCAATATCCGTATCTTCAACGATGGCGATAAAACCCTTGTCTCCGCGCTGGAAAATAAGCTCCCGCATGACAAAAAAATCCACCGCATAGGCGGCGAGTGCTGGAAATACCTGTGCTTCCGGGTCTTCATCTTCATCAATATCCACTTCAGCGGCAATGACCGCAAGATCACTTTGGTAAAAGGTCTCGCTCTTATGCAGTTCCTCACTAAGCTTTTCAAACGTATCGGCTTCCCAGTTCAATCCGAACTGAGTATAGGAGGTCTCGTCCTCTTTGGGGAAAAGACCAGCGAACTCGTCCTCACTGATATCCGTCATAAGCGGCATATCGCGGTCTTGGGGCGATTCGGCTGGCGCATTGTCGTCACTGAACGCGCTATTGTCAGAGTCGGCGGACGGAGGCTCCTCAAGAAAACCATTGTCGAGAAAAATCGGATCGTCCGCAGTATCTTCTGAATCTGCCTCCAGCGGATCCGCATCGATAGACACGCCGTCGTCAGCAGACATGTTGTCTATATCTTCTGTATCAAACAAATCAGAGAAGCTCTCATCATCTGATGAGCTTATGTCTTCTTCCTTATTAAAAAGATCGCTGTCCCTTCTCTTCCGCGCCGCCAAATCAACAGGAACCTTGTCCCGTACCAAGAGAACGCGGAGCAGGAGCGTTATACAAGACACGCATAATCCTGCGATCACAATAACCAACGCCTGTTTTAAAATCGTAATGAGGGCACCGAAGTCTACTATATTATATACCGCCCGCAACGTCGTGTTTCGTTGGTCTTCCAAGGCGAGCGGCGCAAAAAACGGCGATGACGACAGCCAGAGAGAGCTTTTAAAGGAAGGAGTACCACCACTCCATGTTATTCCCGTATCCGGCGCGCGTTCAAACACATATTCGCTTGAAGCGTTGGTAAGAATCGCCGCCTGCAGGGTGTGCGAACTCACCAGAGCGCCTTTTACATTTTCCTGAAAAGACTCGGTCATAAAACCGTTATGTTTCCCTTCGGCAGTCGTGTATGTAACAAGATCATCAAATTCCTCGGCGGCAAGGACGCGCTGTTCTTCCATCATACGGAAAATCCGCCACCCGCCCATCGCCAACGCTGCCACGTAGGTACATATACACACAACCGCTATAATCAATGAGATACGATAAGAAATAACCGAATTCTCAAGAGATACTTCAACAGAAGTATGGGAACCTTTATAACTCATAAGCATATTATATAGGGAATTTATCGAATACTCAAGTCCTCAATACAAAAAAGAGCGTTTTTCTCCATATACAAAATGATCCCGTCTATTATTTCTATCATGGCGCGGGGATTGGAAAACGTCGCTGTCCCCACCTGCACGGCGTGCGCGCCCGCTGCAAAAAACTCAAGCGCGTCATCCGCCGTCGCTATGCCGCCTAGCCCGATAACGGGAACGCCTGTCACGCCGACAATATCCCACACTTTCTGCAGTGCCAGC